>Ga0213875_10001278_pt1 | contig 16850 bp, 10 predicted proteins | sample BarmaccomBMRX_R8_FD_160105 | JGI IMG/M metagenome (GOLD analysis project Ga0213875, IMG submission 160105) | Root-associated microbial communities from Barbacenia macrantha in rupestrian grasslands, the National Park of Serra do Cipo, Brazil - RX_R8 | ecosystem: Host-associated > Plants > Roots... | reverse complement strand
TCGCACCACTCGGCCTCGTCCATGTAGTGGGTGGTCATGAAGATCGTGATCTCCTCACGCTCCTGCAGCTCGGAGATGTAGTCCCAGATCGAGCGGCGCGTCTGCGGGTCCAGCCCGATCGTCGGCTCGTCGAGGAACAGGACGCGGGGGGAGTGCATGAGCCCCCGGGCGATCTCCAGCCGGCGGCGCATGCCGCCCGAGAAGGTGCCGACGATCGAATCCCTCCGTTCCCACAGGCCGACCATCTCCATCACCTGCTGCATCCGGGGCTCGACGAGGTCGGACTGAACGCCGTACAGCTCGGCGTGCAATTCGAGGTTCTGGGCGGCGGTGAGGTAGCCGTCGAGGGTCGGGTCCTGAAAGACGAGGCCGATGTTCCGGCGCACCTCGTCGCGCTGCGTGACGACGTCGTGCCCGGCGACGCTCGCCCGACCGCTCGTCGGCTTGGCCAGGGTGCAGAGCATGTTGATCGTCGTCGTCTTGCCGGCCCCGTTGGGGCCGAGGAAGCCGAATACCTCGCCGGCGGCGACCTCGAAGTCCACGCCCCGGACCGCCTGCACCTCGCCGAAGCGCTTGGTCAGCTCGCGCACGGCGATCGCGGGGACGCCGCTGCCGGCGACGGGCTCGCCCGCCGCCGGTTCGCGTTCGATGGTCGAATCCGACGTCATCGGACCCATCACGTTAGACCTCGGAGGTCTCGTTGTCGCCATCGGCGTCCGGCTCGGCCTCGCCCGCCCGGGGCTCCTCGGTGAGGATCCGGTACAGGTCGCGCCGGGCCGCGGCGAGGATCTCGCTCGCGCGGGCGCGCTGATCGGCGTCGCCCTCCGAGGCCACCTGCCAGGCGGCCTTGCCCAGTCCGACGATCGCCGGGCCGAGCTCGGCGAGGGCGTGCTCGCCCTCCGCGTCATCGGACTGCCAGGGATCGGGCTCGTCCGCGCGGGACTCGAGGTGCCCTCGCCCGGCGTCGGTGATCTGAAAGCGCCGGGCGCCGTCGGCCTCGGTGCTGCGGATCAGCCCCTCGTCCTCGAGCTGAGCGAGCGTCGGGTAGACCGACCCCGGGCTCGGCCGCCAGTTCCCGCCGCTGCGCTCCTCGATCGTCTGCATCAGCTGGTAGCCGTTGCGCGGCTCCTCGCCGAGCAGTCGCAGCAGCGCCAGGCGCACGTCGCCCCGGCGCCGCCGGCCCCGGCCGCGACCGCGCGGGCCGCGTCCGAAGGGACCGCCGCCGAACGCGGCACCCGCCATCCGGCGGAGCTCCCGGAGGTTCTCGATCTCCTCGGGCGAGGGCCCGCGACCGCGCCCCCCGGGGACGCCGCGGGCGAACGCCCACTGGCGGGCCAGCTCCCGGGCCAGCGCCTTGCCCTCGGAACGGTGATCGTGGTGGTGGTGGTGGCGGCGGCCGGACCCCGGTCCTCCGCGGCCCGCGCCGGGCCATGCTTCTGAGAATGGATAGCCAGTCATGTGGCTGTCTCCTTTCGTTGTCGTGTTCCGATAGGTTAGCGATATATCGGCGACACGTCAAGAATGTTTTCTAAGCCCGTGAGCGCACTCACGAGCCTCGAAGCCGCGAGCGCACTCACGAGCCTCGAAGCCGCGAGCGCACTCACGAGCCTCGGTTCCTCGGGCGCGAGCCGATGCTCAGCGCCGGATGCCGGCGACGAGCGCGTCCCAGTTGCCGGCGGCGATCCGCTCCTGGTCGGCCCGGTCAAGGCCCGACTCCTGCAGGAACTGCTGGACGCCGCCCTCGGGGCCGGGCCGGTAGGGGTAGTCGGTCGCGAACAGGATGCGCCGCACGCCGACCACATCGACCGCCCACCGCAGGTAGCGCTGGCTGTAGACGCCGCCGGCGGTGATATGGGCGTTCGTGAGGACGTACTCCGAGAAGGTCCGCGGGAGCTCGGCCTGCGCGGCCAGCCCGTCGGCGCGGTCGAGATAGAAGAGGACGACCTCGCCCCAGTGGCCGAGGACGACCTGGAGGTCGGGGAAGCGGTCGAACACGCCGGCGAGCGCGAGCCGGAGGAACTGCACTCCGGTCTCGTAGTGCCAGCCGATCCCGTGGGTGGCAAAGGCGGCGTCGACGGCGTCGTCGAAGCCCGCGTACAGCGCCGCGCGCACGCGCGGCTGCGGGATCTGCGGGTGGATGTAGAGCGGGGCGCGGAGGGCCGCGGCGGCCTCGAAGATCGGCCAGTTGTCGGGGTGATCGAGGTTGCGCTCGCCGGTCCGGCCGAAGAGCAGCGCGCCGTTGAGGCCGAGCCGGGTGACGGCGCGCTCGAGCTCCTGCGCGGCCGCGGCGGGCGCCGGGGTGGCCAGGGTGGCAAACCCCTGCAACCGATCGGGCTGGGCGGCGACGAGCTCGGCGATCCGGTCGTTGATCTCGACCTGCAGACGGGTCGCATCCCTCGCCGCAAGGTTGTGCAGGCCGGGCGAGGTGAGCGAGATCACCTGGACGTCGAGCCCCGCCTCGTCCATCGCGGCGATCCGGCTGTCTCCGACCTCGCGCAGCCGCTCGCCCAGCTCCCCCGGTGGCAGGCCGGCCCGTGAATCCTCACGCGTTCGCGCGTCGAGCCGGTTCCATGCGGCGACGACCTCGTCGGTGACGAAGTGCTCCTCGGTGCCGATCGTCCTCATCTCGGTGCTCGGAGCCGGCGCTCTAGAACGCCTGAGCCGCCTGCGCCAGATTCTCCATCTTGGCCTCCAGGACGGGACGGCTGCGGGCGGGGTGGCGCCCGAAGCCGCAGGAGGGCGAGATCCACAATCGCTCCTCGCCGACGACGCGCGCCCAATCGGCGGCGCGGTCGCGGATCTTCTTGACGGTCTCGATGCCGTAGCTGGCCTCGTCGACGATGCCGGCGGCGAACTCGATGCCGGCGGGCAGATCGGCGAACGCGTCACGCTCGGCCCACTGGGCGAAGTAGCTGCACTCAAACGCGGCGATGTCGATCACCCCCGACAGGCGCTGCAGCAGCGCGACCCACGGAGCGTTGCGAACGATCGGCGACAGCGGCCGACCCTTGAAGTTGCCGTTGCAGATGTGAATGCCGCGGGTGATCCCCTCGACGCCCTCGAAGCAGCCGGCGATGATCGCGGCCGCATCGTCGGGACGCATCAGCTCGGTGTTCAGCAGGCCGCCGAACACCGGGACGTCAAGCTGCACGTGGGGACAGCCCGCGGCCGCGAGATCGCGGATCTCGCGGTTGACGATCCCGATGAGGTTGGGCATCTGGCGGGCCAGCTCCTCCTGTTGATCGGCGGCGTGCACGGTGATCTCGAGCGGACCGACGACCGTCGCCTTGCGCACGCCGCCGGGAAGCTCGGCCTCCCGCGCGTACGCCCGGGCATAGCCCAGGCCCTCGGGAGCCGACAGCGGCCCGGTGATGCGGCAGTGCGCAAGATCGTCGTAGTCGAACGGGTCGGGCTCGTCGGGCTTGTCGATCACGAGCCCGTGCAGCACGCGCTGCATGTGATCGATGAAGTTGTCGGTGAAGTACTCGCCGCCCGTCCATTCATCCAGGCCGAGGTCCCGCTGCTGGGCGATCGCCGCCGCCGCGGCCCGAGCGAGCAGATCCTCGCCCTCGCTGCGGGAGAGCTCACCGCGGTGATAGCGGGCGAGCTCGGCCTCGTGCTCGTCGAGCTTCCACCACGAACCGACCACCGTCGTGCGCAACGCCATCGCCGCCTCCCGTCTCGCCTCGTCTCGCCGGTCGCTCACGTCAGACCGAGCGCTTAGTAGATCAGAACCACCGATCGACCCGCCTCACGAGGCAACGGCGGGCTGCGCAGTCGCGTCCCGAGGAGGGGCTGTGCGACGTCGGATCGGGCCGGCGGCGCCCGATGTCGTCTCGCCCCCGCGTGGCGGGGGTCGTGCGCCGTGCGGCAGCCGTGGCGTCGCCGATTGTCGCGTTCCCCTCGCTCCGCCGGCCCGGGAGCGTCCGCTGCGCGGCCGGGAGGCTGAACGCGTCGTGACACGTGCCGACTCGAGCCCGTGCGGGGTGGCAGCCCGAGCGGTCGCCAGAGGCGGCTTATTGGCGGCCACCCCAGTCCGGGGTCCGTGCCACCGCGGCGCCACCGAGTCGGCGCGCGATCAGCGGTGGCTGCCGGCGCCGCCGCCTTGCGGATGCACGGCGGCGACGCCGGCCCGGTCCCCGTCCCGGCCCCGTGGGCAACCTCTCATACTCGATGGCGCCTTTGCGTCGGGGTCGACCCTGATCTTCAGGGCGCTCCGTTTATTAGCGAACTGTTAGGCTGACCGTCCTGGATGGGGGCGACACTGCTGGAGCGCGAGGGGGAACTGGAGGTGCTCGAGCTTGCGGTGCGCCGCGCGCGTGATGGTCACGGCCGCACGGTGCTGCTCGAGGGCGCGGCCGGGGTCGGTAAGAGCGCGCTGATCGGCGCTGCCGGCGAGCTGGCGCGAGAACGAGGGCTGCGGACGCTCGCCGCCCGCGGCGGAGAGCTGGAGCAGGAGTTCGCGTTCGGGGTGGTCCGCCAGCTGTACGAGCCGCCGCTGAGCGCGGCGTCGGGCGCCGAGCGCGCGCGCCTGCTCGGCGGAGCCGCCGCTCCGGCCGCGCGGCTGCTGGGCGCGGCCGAGGGCGGGCCGGGCGCCGAGGCGGCCGGATTCGCGATCATGCACGCGCTGTACTGGCTGGCGGCCGGGCTGGCCACGAGCACGCCGCTGCTGATCGCCGTCGACGATGCCCACTGGGCGGACCCCTCGTCGCTGCGCGCGCTGCACTACCTGGCTCGCCGGGTCGCCGACCTGCCGATTGCGCTGCTCGTCGCGGCGCGCCCCGACGAGCCCGGCGCGCGGCTGGCGCTGCTCGACGAGCTGCGCGGGGACGCCGACCTGCGCATCTCCCCCGCCGGCCTGCACGCGGCATCGGTGGCTGCGGTCGTACGCGAGGAGTTCCCCGACGCCGACGAGGAGCTGTGCCGGGCCTGTGAGGCGGCCACCGCGGGCAACCCGCTCTACCTCCAGGAGCTGATCCGCGGCCTGCGCGTCGCCGGCGAGGCGCCGACCGCGGAGGGGGTGGCGGCGGCGTCGCTGCGCTTCCTCGGCGATCGGGTGCTGCGACGCGCCGCCCGGGTGGCGCCGGACGCGCCGGCGCTGGTGCGGGCGATGGCGGTGCTCGGCAACGGCGGGCGGCTGGCGATGGCGGCCGGGCTGGCGGGGGTGCCCGAGGCCGAGGCGGGTTGGATCGCGCACCGGCTGCGGCGGATCGAGATGCTCGGCGCCGAGGACCCGATCGCGTTCGTTCATCCGCTGGTCCGCGGGTCGGTATATGACACGCTGCCCGACGCCGAGCGCCAAGCCGCCCATCGTGAGGCGGCGCGGCGGCTGCGCGACGACGGCGCGCCGGCGCAGACGGTCGCCAGCCATCTGCGCATGCTCACGCCGTCGGGCGACGTCGAGGTGGCCGAGACCCTGCAGGCCGCCGCCGCGGCGGCGCTGGCGCGAGCGGCTTCCGACGAGGCGATCGGCTGGTTGCGCCGCGCGCTTGCCGAGGGCGCGGCGCGGCCGCCGCGCGGCGAGCTGCTCGCGACCCTGGGCACGGTGCAGTCGATGCAGCGCGATCCGAGCGCGTTTGCGACGCTGCGCGAGGCGTTCGAGCTCGCGCCCGGCGCCGCTGAGCGGGGGCGGGTGGGCGTCCTGCTCGCCGAGGGTCTGGGGTTGGCCGGGCGGTGGAGCGCCGCGATCGACGTGCTGGAGGCCAGCGAGGTCGCGGCCGGTGAGGCCGACGGGGCGCTGCGCGCCGAGATCGCCGCGGTCCGGGCGGTGATCGCGCTCAACGACCCCGACCGCGTGGCGGACTTCGATCGCCGGCGTGTCGACGCGGTCGCACTGACCGAGGACGAGCACTGGGGCTCGCGCGCCCTGGCGGCGGTGCTGGCCGTCGAGTCGGTCTTCCGCGGCCGGGTCGCCGAGGGGATGGCGCTGGGCGAGCGCGCGCTGGGCGACGATCTGCTGCTGGCCCAGCGCGCCGGCGCGTGGGCGTCGGTCCAGGTGCTGATGGCGTTCGTCTTCGCCGACGAGATCGAGCGCGTCGGGCCCGCGCTTGACATCCTCGACGAGGCGGCGCGCACGCTGGGCTCGGCGTTTGCGCGCTACACCGTGCTCGCCTTTCGGGCGACGATCCGCGCCCGGCGCGGGGAGCTGACCGCCGCGGCCGGCGAGCTGGCCACCGTGTTTGACTTCGCGCGCCAGGCCGACCTGCTCATGGGCATCACCACGACTGCATTTCTGCTCGTCGACGTGCTGCTCGAGCGCGACGACCTACCCGAGCTGCTCGATCTCGTCGAGGGCACGCAGCTGGCGCCCGACTTCCTGGCCACGACCAGCGGCGCGATGCTGATGGAGGCGCGCGGCCGGCTGCGCCTGCGCCGGCGCGATCGCGCCGGGGGGGTGGCCGACCTGCGCGCCGCGGGGGCGATCAACGACGCGCTGGGCTTCGGGCCGCCGTTCACGACGTGGCGCTCGGCGCTCGCGCTCGCCGTGGCCCCCACCCACCCCGACGAGGCCCGCGCGCTCGCCGCCGAGGAGCTCGAGCTGGCCCGCGCGACCGGCCTGCCCCGCCCGCAGGGCATCGCGCTGCGCGCGCTGGGCACGATCACGCCCGGCGTGGCGGGCGAGAGGCTCCTGCGCGAGTCGATCGCGGCGCTCGAGACCTCGCCGGCGCGGCTCGAGCACGCTCGCTCGCTGGTCGCGCTGGGCAGCGCGTTGCGGCGCGACAACCGCCGCAGCGAGGCTCGTCCGCCGCTGACCGCCGGCGTTCGCGCCGCCGTCGACTGCGGCGCGCAACGGCTCGCCGACCACGCTCAGCAGGAGCTGCGGGCCGCCGGCGGCCGCCGGCCGCGGCTGACCGCGCGCGACCGGGACGCGCTGACCGCCTCCGAGCTGCGGGTGGTCCGGCTGGCCAGCTCCGGTCAGACCAACGTGAGGATCGCCCAGGAGCTCTACGTCAGCCTCAAGACCGTCGAGACCCACCTGACGCGCGCGTACCTGAAGCTGGGCCTCGCCGGACCCGGCTCGCGCACCAGGCTCGGCGACGCGCTGCGCGAGAGCGAGCTCGTCTGACGTCCAGAGGGTCGCCGGCTCGTCGCGAGGTGCAGGAACGGCTCGCCGCGATTCGCGAGGCCCGTGCCACGTCGGGCAGCCGCCGCGCCGGCGCGGCGGTCAGCCGCCGCGCCGGCGCAGCCAGTCGGCCAGCTGCTGGCTGGCGTCGCCCATCTGGGCGCCGAGGCTTGTGACGTTGTCGCCGACCTCGCGCAGGAGGGCGCGGAAGCGCTCGGCGTAGAACTCGACCGCGTCGCCGGCCTCGTCGCGGACGTTGGTGGGCTCGTCGCGGCGGCGGTACTCGCCGCGCAGGATCCGGTCGTACTCGCCGGTCTGAACCCAACGCATCACCTCGGAGACGCGGCGGACGGCGTTGGCGTGGGTCGCGTTGATCTCGTTGAAGAAGCGGCGGACGCGATCGTGGGCGTCCTCCCAGTTCTCGTACTCCATCGCCTGGGCCATGAAGGCGTCGAGGTCGAGCTGGTCGGCGGGCAGACCGCCGGCGATGACCATCAGGGCGCGGCAGACGATCGCCGGGTCGCGAACGGCGAGCGTGGCGGCACGGTCGCAGCTGAGCTCGGCGGCGCGGGACCACTCGAGCAGGACCGCCTGGATGGCGCGGACGGGCAGGCCGAGCCCGAGCGGGAGGCTGCCGCCGGCGTTGACGAGGATCGCCAGCGCGGTGCTGTAGAGGACGTGGTCAGAGAGGATGTGGCCGAGCTCGTGGGCGAGCACGGTGCGCTGCTCGCCGGGGCCGAGCTGGGCGAGCAGGTTGGAGCCGACGACGAGCATCGGGCGCTGCGAGCCGATCGTGACCGCGTTCCAGTACAGGGAGGAGCTGACGTAGAGGTCGTAGTCGCCGGGCATGTCGAGGATCCGGTGCACGCCGCGGTAGGAGGCCCACAGCTCGGGGAGCTGGCGCTCGGAGACGCGGACCGAGTTGCCGAGGTAGGACTGGCGCAGCGCCCGCTCGTAGCTGTACTCGACGAGCCGTCGCACGACCGTATCGAGCATCGGGACCGACTTCAGCGCGGCCGTGGCGGCGCGGTCGGCGGGGTGCTCGTAGGCCTTGGGGGAGATGCCGGGATACGGCGGCACCGACTGCGGGAGATCGTCGGGCATCGTCGGGCGAAGGCTACCGGCACGCCGTCGCCGCCCGGGGCGGTCGCATCCTAGACTCGGCCCCACCGTGTCCGCCGACGCCGCGTCCCGACTCGCCGAGCTGATCGACGACGCCGACTCGGTCGTCGCGCTCACCGGCGCGGGGATCTCGGTGCCGTCGGGCATCCCGGACTTCCGCTCGCCGGGGACCGGCCTGTGGGCGAACGTCAACCCGATGGAGGTCGCCCACATCGACGTCTTCCGCCGCGACCCCGCGCGGTTCTGGGACTTCTACGGGCGACGATTTGCGACGCTTTCAGCGATCGAGCCCAACGGCGCCCACCGCGCGCTCGCCGCGGTCGAGCGAGCGGGCCTGCTGGACGCGGTGATCACGCAGAACATCGATCGTCTGCACGCGCGCGCGGGCACGCGCGAGCTGATCGAGGTGCACGGGACGATCGCCACCTCGTCGTGCCCGCACTGCGGGGCGCGCGTCGAGCTTGCGGAGGTGCGCCGGCGGCTGGGCGAGGACCCGGAGGGCGTGCCGCGCTGCGACTGCGGGCGGCCGCTGAAGCCCGACGTCGTCCTGTTCGGGGAGCTGCTGCCGATGGCGGCGTTCGCCCGGGCCGAGCGGCTGGCCGCGGGCGCCGACCTCATGCTCTGCGTCGGCTCCTCGCTCGAGGTCTACCCGGTCGCCGGGCTGCCGGAGATGACCCTCGCCGCCGGCGGACGGCTGGCGATCATCACCCAGGGCCCGACCGACCTCGACCATCGGGCGGCGGTCCGCGCCCACGGCGACGTCGTCGACGAGCTCGCCGCGCTCCTGGCCGCGCTCGGGCTCTCGGCGCACGCCGACCCTGCGTCCCCGACCGGACCGACGTCCTCGCCAGCGACCGGGCCGACATCGTCGCCAGGATCGTGAACGCCAGCCGCGCGATGCCCGAGCACGGCCGGCGCGCGTCGCGGTGATCAGCAGCGCGCAGCGGGCCCCAGCTCGGGTGGCTCTGGGTCAGCAGACCGCGAACCCGAGCCGTAGCGACAGGGTCCTGCTCCGTGGCGGGTGACCCTGCCTCGCCTGCAACCGGATGACGAGCCCGAGCGCGTGGCTGCCGTGGCTGATGGAACGCTTGAGCGGCAGGCGGACGACACCGTCGTGAGTGGTGACGAGGTTCGGACCGTATCTGGTCACGGTCTTGTGGTGCCCGTGCACCGTGACGAGCAAGCGGTGCGCGATCCCGCGGTCGATGTAGTAGCGATAGGCGGAGACACCATAGGTCGTGTTCGCCGCCGACCTGGTCAGGGTGACGCCGAGCTTCGCGCCGGGGGCCACGCAGGCGGCTCCGGTGCTGAGCGTGAAGTTCTGTCCCGCGGCAGAGCCGTGGACCGATCTCGTGCCGCGACCACCGCGACCGCCGCCAGAGCCACCGCCGCCAGAGCCACCGCCGCCAGAGCCACCGCCGCCAGAGCCACCGCCGCCACCGCCGGTGGTCGCGTCGCCCTGAAGCCGCTCAACGACAAATCGCTCGGTGTTGTTCGCGGCGCTGCGACCGACGGCGACGATCTTGCCGTCCCGCTGGAGGGCGACGGCCTCTGCCTCGTCGTCGGTGCCGCCGAAGCAGGTCAAGGTCTTGCCGCCGCTGCCGAAGCTCGGGTCCGGGACGCCGTGGGAGTCAAGCCGCTCGAGCGCGAACCGAGGCAGGCCGCCCACGTCGCTATGGCCGGCGACGACGATCTTGCCATCGGGCTGGAGCGCAACCCCGTTGGCGACCGAGCTCGTGCCACCGAAGGACAACAACTTGCCCCCGCTGCCAAAGCTCGGATCAAGGTCGCCCTGCGCAGTCAACCGCTCGAGAGCGAACTGAGACTGACCGCCCGCGGTGCTGGAGCCTGCGACGACGATCGTGCCATCGGGCGCAACGGCGAGGCCATTGGCTTGAGCGTCATCGCCGCCGAACGAGACGAGCGACCGCCCGGCGCTCCCGAAGCTCGGGTCGAGGGTGCCGCTCGGGTTGAGCCGCGCGACGGCGAACTCCCCGGGCGCGCCCGGGGTGGTCGCAACGCCGGCGAGGATGATCCTGCCGTCGGGCTGAAGCGCGATCGCTCGGCCCTCGTCAACGCCGCCGCCGAAGGACACCAGCGCCTTGCCGCCGCTGCCGAAGCTCGGGTCAAGCGTACCGTCGGGGTTCAGCCGCGCGACCGAGAACTCAGTGCCGTTGACGACGCTGGTGCCGGCGACGAGGATCTTGCCGTCGGGCTGGAGCGCCAGGCCATCGGCGATGTCGACGTTGGGTGCGGCGCCGAAGGACAGCAGCACCTTGCCGGCGCTGCCAAAGCTCGGGTCGAGGTCGCCCTGCGGGGTCAGGCGCTCGATGGCGTACTGGAAGTGTTGTTGCCGCCGGCGACCTCGTCAAAGCCGGCGGCGATGATCTTGCCGTCAGGCTGAACGGCGACCGCCTGGGCAAAGTCCTGGGAGCCGCCAAAGCCGAAGGAGACCAGCGACTGGCCGCCGCTGCCAAAGCTCATGTCGGGCGTGCCCTGCGCGGTGAGCCGCGCGACCGCGAACTGCAAACTGCGGCTCACATTGCTGGTGCCGGCGACGACGATCTTGCCGTCGGACTGGAGCGCCACCGCCCCCCCCTCCTCGCTGGTGCCGCCAAACGACACCACCGCCTTGCCGCCGCTGCCAAAGCCCGGGTCGAGGTCGCCCGGAGCGGCCACCGCGGCCGACGCCAACAGCACGAACGCCAACCCGAAGGCGATCAGCGCGCGGCGCGCCAGTCGCAGTCCGCGGGTGCGCGCTCGGCGGTCTCTCACCGGTGTACAGATGCCAGGATCGTGAACGCCAGCCGCGCGACGCCCGAGCGGCGGCCGGCGCTCGTCGCGGTGATGAGCAGCGCGTAGTGCCCCGGCGCGAGTACGGTCCCGCCGGTCAGCCGGCCCCGGAATGCGACCTGGTTGGATCCGGCGCTCCCGCGCGGGCTCAGGCCGCCGCGCAGCAGCAAGCGCGTGCAGGCGCGGCGCGCATGGTTGGAGGCGGTCGGCGCGACGCACCCGCCGCCGACGCGGCGCCCGGGGAGCTGCTGGTAGAAGTGCAGCTGGACCTGGGCCGCCTCGTTGAGCTGGAAGCTGAACGTCGTGCCCACCGGCCCGGACTTCCCGCCGGCCTTCGACGGCTCGCTCCAGCTCGCGTGGCTCTGATGGACGCCGCTCAGCCGCGGCGTGCGGTGGGTCCGCGACGGGGGGGTCGGCGGGGAGGTCGGGGTGGTGTTCGTGGACGTCGTGCGTGAGGTGGTCGTCGGACCGGTCGTGCCCGGCGTCGTGCCGGTCGTGGTCGGCGTCGCGGCCGCCTGCACCGTTGCGCTCAGCAGCAGGCGGTACCCGCCCTCGACTTGGCCCGGGGCGCCGGTCTGGTCGTCGGCGAGCCCCGGCTGGAAGTACTGCACATCGGGCTCGATGCTCGAGGTATCGAACAGGAGCGCGCTGGTGGCGTTGTCGAGCCCGAGCAGGTCGCCGGCCTTGACCGCAAGTGACGTGGAGAAGCTGTTGGGGCCGTCCGCGAGCGTGTCCGAGGCGCTCGTGCCGGCGCCGGTGTACTGACCGCCACCCGCAGGGCGAAGCACCCGCAGGCGCACCGTGCCGCCGCTGCTCCCGGAGTTGACCGAGAAGCCCGTCACCGTCCCGTCGAACGGCACCTGCAGTGCCGGGGTGCTGCCGCTCGAGAAGGTCAGGTAGGTGCAGTTCGTTCCGGCCGGACAGATGTTCTGATTCGGCGTTCCGCTCGTGCTGCCAAGCGTGACGGTCTGGCTCGCGGCCCCCGAGCTCTTCATCGCGGTCGCCGCCAGCACGCCCGCGGCGACGGCGAGCACCGTCGCCACGATCCAGGCCAGGCGCGATCGGGTGAATCGCTCGGTCATCCCGGGCGACGCTAACGGCGGGCGACCGGGTTTGCGTCGGGGTGCACCCTGATCTTTGCGGAAAAGTTCAGGGTGCACCCCGACGCAAACCGCAAACCGGTGGCATAGGTTGCCGCCACCGTGGACCGGATCGTGTCGCCCTATCGCTCAACACCTCGCGCCGCGGCCTGGACCCTGCGGTTGACCGCGACCGTGGTGATCGCGCTGGCAGCGGCGTGGCTGCACGTGGGCACGGCGTCGGCGGCGTCGCCCGCCTACCGCTCGCCGGGCTACGCGGGGAAGACGAACTTCGGGGCCAACCTCACTCCCCAGGCGCTGCCCTCGATCTCACTCGGAACGGGCAAGTACCCGAACCTGTTCGTCGACCCCTCGGGGACCGCGCACATCGTGTTCGACCACGACGGCACGGACAGCTCGACCGCGGACACATTCTCGGTGTGCAACCTGCAGCGCGGGATCAAGACGTGCGCGTCGGAGGGCACGATCCCGGCTCCGGCGTTCCCCCCCCTTGAAGGCAACTCGCCGTATCTCGACCACGACTTTGACGGGCCGGTGCCGCTGGACGTCGGCAACCAGCTGATCGTCATCCAACGCCGCTTCCCCGAGGTGTTCCCGGTGCCGGGCTCCACGGACACGTCGGACAGCAACGTGTTCGAGTGGACCTCCGCGGACGGCGGGGCGACCCTGACCGGGCCAGGGGAGATCGGCGACAACCAGATGTCGGGCGGGGCGATCGCCTACGGCGACCCCGCCGGCCAGTCGATCGGCACGATCAGCCGCACCGAGACCGGCGGCACGTTCTTCCAGGGCACCGCGCCCGGGACGTACACGAGCGCTCAGGCGCAGCTGGGCACGGGCGACCAGGCCTACGACGGCGAGCTGGCCCTGGACGGGACGCGGCCGGTGGCGGCGTTCGCCGACCTGAGCGGCAACGTGTTCGTGCGCGAGTACTCGGGCCAGGGCGACGTCAACGATCCGGCCAACTGGTCGGAATCGTCGTTCAAGGGCTTCTCGCCGCAGATCATCGGCGGCGCCGCCGGAGTGTTCGTGCTCTCGTCGGACAGCCGCATCAACGGCGGGCATCTGTCGCTGCGCCGGATCGTCAACGGCGCGGCCAGCGGGGCGGCGACCGCCCTGGGCACGTCGGCATCGGCGCCGGCAATCGCCGAGGATGCCGCCGGACAGATCTCCTATGCCTTCACCGACCAATACGGCGTCGAGATCCGCAGCTCGTTGAACGGCGTCGACTTCTCTGGGACTCAACTCGCCGCGGCGCTGCCGTCGGGAACCTCGATTGCCCACCTGGTCGTCGGGGCGGCGGGCGACGGCGGCGGCTTCGCCACGTTCGTCAAGAACCCCGTCGGCGCCGAGGCCGTCGGGCAGGTCGTCGTCTCGGCGTTCGGGACCCAGGTGGCCAACAAGCTCCCGGGCCTCGGCCCGCTGCCCGGCGGAGGGATCGGGTCGGCGGTGGGCGACAAGCTCGCCAACTCGACCTGCTCGAGCGCGACGTTCGGGGTCGTCGAGGGCGACGTCTATCCGGCCGGTGGCGGCTGCTTCGCCCACGATCCCTCCGATCCGAATCTCGACGTGACGTTCGGCACGCTGAACCTCAACGGCCTGCAGATCATCCCCGACCCCGGGACCAAGATCGGCATCGATCCCAAGGCCCACACGCTCGACACCACCGGTCCGGTCAAGGTGGTCCTCACCGCCGGCGGGACGCACATCACCCTGTACCACGGGTCGCTGCACATCCAGTGCCCGAACGACGGCCCGGGCGACACGCTCGTCGACTTCAAGCCGTCGGACCTGACGAACCTGCTGCCGAGCGTGGAGGGCTTCCCGATCGACGGCGACATCGACATCAAGCTCGCCAAGGGCGGCGTCAACATACCGATCTCGTTGAAGCTGCCGGGGGACCTCGGCGGGGTCTCCGGCGCAGTGACGCTGCACGCCGACCTGAACACCGGCCTGAGCATTCAGTCGGTGAACTTCATGGTCGGCGACGCCAACCTCGGCGCGCTGGAGATCAAGAATCTGATGGTCAAGTACGACCAGCAGGGCGACATGTGGTCGGGCATGGCGCAGCTGCTGGTTCCTGCGGGCGGCTCGGCGCTCGACGCGAAGATCGAGGTCGAGTTCGACAACGGCGCGTTCAAGAAGGGATCGCTCGACGTCATCCCCGGGGGCTACCCCGGCATCCTGCTCGACGACGAAGGTCCGCTGATCTACCTCAGCCACGTCGGCCTGTCGCTCGGCCTCGGTCCGCCCACGTTCGGTGGTCAAGCCGGCATCGGGGTGCTCCCGCTCAAGCCGCCGGGCGAGGGCTCCAGCACCGACTATGCGATCAGGCTCGAGGGGCAGCTGATGGTGTCGTTCGGTTCCCCGGTCACGTTCACCGCGTCCACCCAGGGGTACCTGTACACGCTCAAGTTCCTCAACTCCGATTTCGTGTATCAGGTGCCCGACACGTTCTCGCTGCACTCGAGCGTCAATTTGGACCTGCCGCTCATCAGCTTCGACGGCGGCTTCGACGGGCTGTTCGATCCCAAGGACAAGATGTACAGCGCCGAAGTCATGGCGGACCTCAAGCTCAAGCTGGGAATCACGATCGACGTTGCCTCTGTCGACGTCCACATCAACAACCAGGGGTTCGGGGCGCATGTCTGCGTCACGGTCTTCTGCGGCGGCGTGAGCTACAACTGGGGCGACGATGACGTGTCGCTGACCGCGGACAGTCCCTGGATCCAGAAGATTCAGATGGCGGCCATGAACGGCGGTCACGGCGCACACGCCGCAGCCGCGTCGGCGACGTTCGCGGTCCCGTCGGGGGCACCGAGCGCGAGCCTCATCGTCCACGGCACGGGTGGCGCCCCGACGGTGACACTCGTCGGCCCCGGCGGTCAGCAGGTCACGCCGGCGGTCGACGGCGCCGCGAGCGCCGATTCGCAGCAGCTGCCCATCGCCGATCAGCAGGAGACGCTCGTCGGGATCAAGCACCCCCAGGCCGGCACCTGGAGCGTCATCCCGGCCGCGACCAACGCGGTCCCGATCGCGAGCGTGGCGTACGCGATCGGCGTGCCGGCGCCGACGATCCAAGCGCACGTCACGGGCCGCGGGGCGCACCGCGTCGTGCACTACCACGCCACGGTTCCCAGCGGGGCCACGATCTCGCTGGCGGAGCAGGGCGGACGCCTCATGCACGTGATCGGGAACGTCCACAACGGATCGGGCACGATCCCGTTCACGCCCGCGTTCGGTCCGGGCGGCGGCCGGACGCTCGTCGCCAACATCAGCGCCGGCGGGGTGCCTCAGGACAGCCAGACGCTCGCTTCCTTCACCGTCCCCGCCCCGGCGCTCCCGGGCCGGGCCGCGCACGTGCGGGTGCGCGCTCAGGGCGGCGCGTTCAGCTACAGCTTCCGGCCGCCGGCCAACTCGGTGCGAACGCTGGTCACGATCGTCGGCACCGACGGCCGGCATCTGCAGCGGGTGATCATGCCCGGCGTCCACCAGGGCAGCGTCGCGGTGATCGGCTACGGCGACGGCGTCACGGTCAGTGTCCGGGGCATCCGCGTCGACGGGGTCAAGGGCCCGAGCGTGTCGGCGAGCGCGAAGATCCCGTTCCCCACGGTCAAGCACCCGAAGCGGCACAAGACGACGAAGCACAAGAAGCACCTCGTCGCCGCCTGACGCCCGGCCGGCGAGGCGTCTCGGTCAGCGCTGGCGGATCGGGTCAGCGCTGGCGGATCGCGTAGCGGCTCGGCGAGATCGGCACGACCGGCTCGGGGATCTGGTCGAGGCGGTCGATCAGCTTCGCCCACTCGCCGGGCGCGAGGATGCTCTTGACCTGCTCCGAGACCTTGGCGTTGGTGCCGTAGTCGGGCGTGAACAGGATCTGGACGCGGTTGCGGTGGTCGGGGAGGGCGAGGGTGTTGGCCTGTCCCCGGTAGGCGATGTCCGAGATGATCTCGTCGGGGCGCATCGCGCCCTGGAGGGTCAGCAGCCGGCGGATCGCGAGGTCGGTCACCGATCCGGAGGTCTGGTGGCCGGCGACCGGGACGCCGTTGAGCTTGGAGATGTCGACGCTGAGCCCGGTGCGGCCCTCGGGATCGACGCCGGCCCCGGCGCCCGCCCCGCACTTGAGCCCGGAGACGTCGGGGTGCAGTCCGGAGGCGGAGAGGAACTCGATCGTCGCCAGCACCCGCCGGTCGATCTGCCCGGTCTCGATGTCGCGGCGGCCGCAGGCGTAGATCTGCACGCCGGGGTCGCGGAGCACCCGCTGGGTCAACTGCTGCTTGGACATGAGCAGGATCTGCCCGACGCTCGGGTCCTTGGCCCCGGGGCCGAAGTAGGTCGCCGATCCGCCTCCGCGGTAGACGTCGGTGGCGGCGAGCAGCTTCCAGCCGTCGAGGATCGGCTTGGGGTCGATCTGGGGCGCGCCCTTGCCCGCGGGCTGGATGGTGAAGTACAGGTGGGGCGTGAGGCCCTGGCTGGGGCCGCCGATCCGACCGAGGATCGTCCCGGCGATGACGATCGAACCGACGCGGAGCCGCGCCAGCGTGTACTGATCGCGCCCCAGGTGCAGCGCGTCGGCGAAGTAGTTGTCGAAGTTGGTGATCGTCGGGGCGCGGTGGCCGACCTGCTGCCTGCCCCCCGCGGCGTAGGACGCGGGACGTGACGGATGGGCGAACAGGCGCTCCTTGACCGTCGGGGCCGCCGCCGTGACGCGGGTCGCGCGGTTCGAGCGCGCCCCCGCGTGCCCGTCCCGGTGCGCGGGCGGCGTGGCCGCG
>Ga0213875_10001277_pt1 | contig 16858 bp, 15 predicted proteins | sample BarmaccomBMRX_R8_FD_160105 | JGI IMG/M metagenome (GOLD analysis project Ga0213875, IMG submission 160105) | Root-associated microbial communities from Barbacenia macrantha in rupestrian grasslands, the National Park of Serra do Cipo, Brazil - RX_R8 | ecosystem: Host-associated > Plants > Roots... | reverse complement strand
ACTGCGGCCTGCACGGCGCGGACGAGCGTGCCATGCGCGATGCGATGCGCGCGGAGACGGGCGACGAGCCGCCGTACGCGCTCGGCGCGTTCCCGGATCTCGACGCCGCCGTGCGCGGCGCGGTGCGGCGCGTGCGCGAGCACCGCTTCCTTCCGCACCGCGATCGCGTGCGCGGGTTCGTCTACGACGTCGACACCGGCCGCGTGCGCGAGGTGACCTGATCGGAACGCCCGAGCGGAATCTCTCCGTCTGCGCTCCCGAAGGTGCGGGCCCGTCCGCTCGCTCCCCCGGAAAGCGGCCGCACGGCGGGCGAGGTCTCGCCGACGACGGCCCGAAGCGCTGATCATGACGAACGTGCTCGAGCGCAGCAAGTTGATGAAGACGCAAGGCTACATCGGCGGAGCCTGGGTCGACGCGGATTCCGGCGCGACGTTTCCGGTCTACGACCCGGCGACGGGCGATCGCGTCGCGGACGTACCGCGTATGGGCACCGCCGAGACGCGTCGCGCGATCGACGCCGCGAACGCCGCGCTGCCCGCGTGGCGCGGCATGACGGCGAAGGAACGGGCGAACGTGCTGCGCCGCTGGTACGACCTCATCGTCGAGCACACCGACGAACTCGCGCACATCATGACGCTCGAGCAAGGAAAGCCGCTCGCCGAGGCGCGCGGCGAGATCGCCATGGGCGCCGGCTACGTCGAGTGGAACGCCGAGGAGGCGAAGCGCGTCTACGGCGACACGATCCCGACGCTCGCCAACGACCGCCGCATGGTCGTCGTGAAGCAGGCCATCGGCGTGTGCGCCGGCATCACGCCGTGGAACTTTCCGCACGCGATGGTGACGCGCAAGGCGTCGCCCGCGCTCGCCGCCGGGTGCACGTTCGTGCTGAAGCCGGCGGAACAGACGCCGCTCTCGGCGCTCGCCGTCGCGGCGCTTGCCGAAGAGGCGGGCATCCCGCCGGGCGTGTTCAACGTCGTCACCGGCGACGCCGACGACGCGCCGGTCATCGGCCGCGAGCTCACGTCGAACCCGATCGTTCGCAAGCTCGGCTTCACGGGATCGACCGCGGTCGGCAAGCTGCTGATGGAACAGTGCGCCGGCACCGTCAAGAAAGTCTCGCTCGAGCTCGGCGGGAACGCGCCGTTCATCGTGTTCGACGACGCCGACGTCGACGCGGCCGTGTCGGGCGCGATGGGCGCGAAGTTCCGCAACGCCGGCCAGGTGTGCGTGAGCCCGAACCGCATGTTCGTGCAGGAAGCGGTGCACGACCGATTCGTCGAGCGGCTCGCGGAGCGCGTGCGCAAGCTGCGTCCCGGCCGCGGATTCGACGACGGCGTGACGATGGGCCCGCTGATCGAGGAGCAAGGCTTCGCGAAGGTGACGGAGCACGTCGAAGACGCGTGCGCGCGCGGCGCGAACGTCGTGCACGGCGGCAAGCCGCACGAGCTCGGGCGCACGTTCTACGAGCCGACGATCCTCACAGGCGTCACGTCGGCGATGCGGCTCAGCCACGAGGAGACGTTCGGGCCCGTCGCCGCGATCGCGTCGTTCAAGACCGAAGCGGACGCGATCGCGATGGCGAACGACACGCCCTTCGGCCTCGCCGCCTACTTCTACAGCCGCGACATCGGCCGCACGTGGCGCGTCGCGGAGGCGCTGGAAACGGGCATGGTCGGCATCAACACGCCGATGATCGCGAACGAGGCGATCCCGTTCGGCGGCATCAAGGAGTCCGGCATCGGTCGCGAGGGCTCGAAGTACGGTCTCGACGAGTGGGTCGAGATCAAGTACATGTGCTTCGGCGGGGTCGACCGCTGACGTTCTAACGGCGCGCGCGCAGGCAGCGGATCAGCTCTTCGACGTACGGCGCGATCCCGAGCACGCTGCTCGCGCCGCACACGAGGAGCATCGCCGCGGGAACGTCGCGCCGCACGCGCAGCGCGAACCGCGGCGCACGCGCGCCGTGCGCGAACGCACCGAGCAGCGCGTTGACGAACGGCAGGACTTCGAGGAAGCTGTGCACGTGCTGTTCCGCCTGCGCGACGAGCCGGCGCGGTCGCGCGTACGCCACGTCGAACACGGCGGTCGCCTCGTGCACGAGTGCGGCGAGCGCCATGACGCAAACCGTGCCGGCGTCGAGCTCGAGCACCGTGCCCGCGACGATGCCGGCGCCGGCCTCGAGCGCCATCGCGACGTGCGTCAGGGATTCGGCTGCGCCCGCGTTGCGCTCGATGTGCGTTCGCCGGTGGAACGCCCAGTCCGCGAGCGAGGGCACGACCCACGCGGGCACCAGCACGTACGCAAGCAAAGCGCGCGCCAGGCGGACCCGGCGCGCGCGTCGATCATCCTCGTCGCCGCTGTTCACGACGACGGGTATTCCCGGAATCAGTAGGGTCTGGCGTACGACGGCGGCGGATAGTCCGCGTATCCGGACGGCATCAGGTCGATCTCGTCCGCCGCGAACGCCCCGTCGCCCGCGACGTGTCCGTAGACGCGGACGACCATGCCGTTCTGCAACGTCAGCCCTCGCGGCTTGATGACGGTGCCCGCGTGGAGCACCACCGCGGGACCGCGGTCGAGCCGCAGGTGCCACGGACGGAACTCGATCACGCGCCCGGTGACGCGATGCTCGTATGCGGCGTACGCCGGCGTCTGCGCCGGCGCGGCAGCCGGTGCGAGCATCATCGCGGCGGCGACCGCCGCGATGAGTGCGGTCTTGGATCGTGCTGCATCAGCCATGATGGTGGTCGTCTCCCGAGGGTCGCGACGTCGCGCGCGCGCGCGGCGCCTGGTTCGTGGTGTGCTGTTGGTACGCCGGCGCGCTGCGCTGCTGGTAGCCGCCGCCGTTCGCCGACGGCGTCGTCCGCTGGTAGCCGCCGTTGGTGTTGTCGCGCGAGTAGCTCGGCGTGCTGCGCGGCTGGTAGCCGCCGTTCGAGGAAGGCGTCGTCCGCTGGTAGCCGCCGTTGGTGTTGTCGCGCGAGTACGTCGGCGTGCTGCGCGGCTGGTAGCCGCCGTTCGAGGACGGTGTCGTCCGCTGGTAGCCGCCGTTGGTGTTGTCGCGCGAGTAGCTCGGCGTGCTGCGCGGCTGGTAGCCGCCGTTCGAGGAAGGCGTCGTCCGCTGGTAGCCGCCGTTGGTGTTGTCGCGCGAGTAGCTCGGCGTGCTGCGCGGCTGGTAGCCGCCGTTCGAGGACGACGGCGTCGTACGCTGGTAGCCGCCGTTCGCGTCGCGTGACGTCGTGGTCGTGCGCGCCGGTCCGTCGGCCGCCGTTCCGCGCGCCGCGCCGAAGCGCGTCCACGGGTCCGACGCGCGCGTCGCATTGGTCGTGTTCGGCCGCGTCTGCTCGGTGAAGCGCTGCGGCTGCTCGCCCGAACGCTGCGCGGGCGACGCGTTCACGTGCGAGGACACGAACGAACGCTGCTCGGTGAACGGCGTGCGCGTCGCCACGCGCCCCGTTCCCGCGAACGAACGCTGGAACAACGCGGTGCGCGGCGCGGTCGCGGACGCGGCGAACGTCGCGTGCGCGCTGAACCGCAGGTTCGCCGTCGTCGGCGTGACCGGCAGGCCGGCGTGCGCGACGCGGATCGTCGAGAGCGCCTCGCGTGTCACCGCGACGTGCTCGTCGAAGCGTCCCTGGAGGAACCGCTCGCGCGCAACCGCCGTCACGCCGTGCGCGACGAGCGCGTTGCGGTAGTGGTGCGTGAAGTCGTTGTAGTTGTTGATGACGGTGACGTTGTTGACGACGACGCCGCGCCGGCCCCACCACGGCGTGAACGCTTCGAACGGCGCCAGCGGCACCCACCCGATGTTGCCGAATCCGAACCCGACCGATACGCCGCCGCCGCCGCCGAAACCGAAGAACGCCACCAGCGCCGGGCTCCAGACGGCAACCTGCGCGCGCGCCGGCGGATACCAGCACCAACGGCTGTACGCGGCGCTGTAGTACCAGCGCCCGTAGTGATACGGGGCCCAGCCCCACGGCTCGTAGCCGACCCACGTCCAGCCGTAGCCGTCCTCCCACGTCCAGCTGCCGTCCTGGTACGGCGCCCAGTTCGCCGGAACGTCGTTCGGCGACCAGACCTGGCCGTATTGCGGGTCGTTCATCCAGCTGCCGTCGGCATCGAGGTCGCCCACACCCTGGACGTTCGGGTTCACGTACGGCTCGTTCGACGCGAGCGCACGGTCGAAGTTCGCGTCGCGATCCTGGCAGAAGCTGTCGAAGGCGTCGAGCGCGACCGCTTCGACGTTCTCGACGTGCGGGTTCGCCGCCGTGCCGGTCGCGACGACCGTGCGTCCCGTCCCGAGCGGCTCGGCGCCGTGCGGCGAAACGACTTCCGCGCGCCCGCTGCGCGCGGTCACGAACGTGCTGCCGTCGCTGTCGACCGAGATGCGATAGCTGCCGGGCTCGAGCGCGTGAACCGTGACGGACGGCGTGTCGACGTCCGTGCGCGGATCGACGTCGCCCGCGACGCGCAGATCGATCGTACCTTGCGCCAGTTGGACCTCACGTCCGTCTTGATCGAGGTGCGCGAAACGCATCTGCACGTTTTCGCCGAGCCGGATCGCCGTGCGACCGTCGAACTCGACCTCGGCGCGCGCACCGTTGCCGGTGGTGATGTAGTCGGCGCCGAGAACCGGCGCGTTCATCGCGGCGTCGACCGGCGATGCCGAGTCGCCGCGCTGCACGCTCACGGGACCCTGCAGAAAGCTGATGCGTGCGACGCCGCCGGGATCCGTCCCGGCGTCGCCGTCCGCGCGCGCGGCGATCGGCATCGCCAGCGGCAGAACGAATGCGGCGGCGAGTAACGCTGCTCGACGCCGGAAGATGAATGAATGCATAGACCGCTCCGGAGAGTGATGATAGGGACCGGTGGTGGCCCGAAAACGACGCCGAAAGCCGGCCGAGTTTCATTCCGGCAGCGGCCCACAGCATACTCTAATCCAGTTCTCTTTAAGGTGCGACCCAGCTTCGCCGATGCTGTCTCCACAAAGGAGAACCGCCATGCCGAAGCTTCGCTTTGTCGTCTTCGCGGCAGCCGCGTTGTTGCTGCCCGCCGCGCCCGCATTGTCCGCCGATATCTCGCAGATGGCGCCCGCCGATGAGTATTTCGGTCGCTATCGTCTCTCGGTGCTCGGCATCGCGAACACGATCAAGGACGCCGGCAGGCGTCTCGACGAGGGACGCGACCCGAATCCGCTGCTCGACGGGCCGCTCGCGTTCGCCAACGACGCGGTGCGCGCGTGGCAGCAGCGGTATCCGAACGACCCGTGGATCCCGCGCGACCTGCTCGCGCTCGAGCTCGTGTACGCGCGCGCCGGCACGCCGCACGCCACCGACCTCGCGCGGCAGACGGCGGCTTGGCTGGTGCACGACTACCCCGACGCTCGCGAATGCCGCGAAGCTCAGCTCGCGGTGCGCGACGTTCGCGACGTGCGCGGCGCGTCCGAGGGCGGCGACCCGGCGAATCCGTGGGAACGCTTCGCCGCCCTGCGCGCGCCGATGCCGCAGCCGTAGCGGTCCGGCGCGCGTCAGGCGCGCTCGAGCACGTACGTTCCGGGGGCGTCCGCGAGCGGCGGATGCCCCTCGCCACCCGTGCCGGCCGGCGCGGGAACGCGCTCCGGCGACCGCGCCGCGAGCCACGCGCTCCAGTCGGGCCACCACGAGCCTTCGTGCTTCGGCGCCGCCGCGAGCCAGTCGTCGGCGTTCGGCGGGTTTGCGGCGCCCGGCGGCGGACCCCACCACACCGCCTTCTTCTTCGCGGGCGGGCTGATGATGCCGGCGATGTGGCCCGATGCGCCGAGCCGGAACGTCGTCTGCCCGCCGACGTGCCGCGTCATGGCGTACACGGAGCGCCACGGCGCGATGTGATCCTCGGCGGTCGCGACGCAGTACGTGTCGACGCGCACGCGACCGACGTCGATCGGCACGCCGTCGACCTCGAGCGCGTCCGGCTCGACGAGCGCGTTTCGCACGTACATGTTGCGCAGATAGTACGAGTGCGCCGCGCGCGGGATGCGCGTCGCGTCGCTGTTCCAGTAGAGCAGGTCGAACGCGGGCGCCTCGCGGCCGAGCAGATAGCGGTTCACCGCGACGCCCCAGATCAGATCGTTCGCGCGCAGCATGCTGAACGTGTCCGCCATCTCGCGGCCGCTCAGCACGCCGGCCTCGTCCATGCGCGACTCGATGTGCGCGAGGGCTTCGGCGGACAGGAACGCCATGATCTCGCCCGGATCGGCGAAGTCGATCAGCGCCGCGAAGAACGTCGCGGTGTTCACGATCGACGACTCCGTGCGCGCGAGGTAGGCGAGCGTCGTCGCGAGCAGCGTGCCGCCGATGCAGTAGCCGACCGCGTCCACCTGCTGCGCGCCGGCGATCTCCGTTGCGGCGCGGAACGCCGCGAGCGGACCCAGGCGCACGTAGTCGCTCCACGTCAGGTCCGCGAGCGACACGTCGGGGTTGCGCCACGACACGACGAACGTGTTGCGCCCGGCGTCGACCGCGTATCGCACGAAGCTGTTCGCCGGCTGCAGGTCGAGGATGTAGAACTTGTTGATCCACGGGGGCACGATGACGAGCGGCCGGGCGAACACCTCGCGCTGCGTCGGCGCGTACTGGATGAGCTCCATCAGCTCGTTGCGGAACACGACGGTGCCCGGCGTCGTCGCGACGTTCCGGCCCACCTCGAACGCGGACTCGTCCACGAGCGCGGGCCGTCCGGCGTTGTTGCGCTGATCTTCGAGCACGTTGCGCATGCCGCGCACGAAGTTCGCGCCGCCGCTGCGAACCGTCTCTTCGAGCACGTCGGGGTTGAACCATGGCACGTTGCTCGGGCTCATCGCATCGCAGAACTGCTTCGCGAAGAACTTCACGCGGCGTTTCGTTTCCTCGTCGACGCCGTCGGCGCGGTCGATCGAGTCCATCACCGCGCGCGTCGCGAGCAGATAGCCTTGCTTCAGCGCGTCGAAGTACGGGTTGGACGTCCACGCGGCGTTCGCGAAACGCCGGTCGCCGCGTTCCGGTGCGATGACGGGTTCGCCGCTCGGCGGGGCGGCGTCGGCGGCTGCGTTCGCGTCGCGCGACGCGACGTCGGTGAGCGCCTTGCCGAGCTGCAGCTGCGCCTCCAGCACGGACGCGGGCGCCGCCATCATCGCGCGCCAGACCTCCATCGACATGGCGCCGATACCGAGCGGGTCGAGGGGGTTGTTCGCGCTCATCGGGAGGGCGTGGGTTCGACGGTGCGCGAGCGCACCCCGCCGCTCACGCGCGCCCGACGAACGCGGCGACGCGGTCGAGGACGAGCTCGGGCGCGTCACGGTGCGGGCTGTGGCCCGCACCCGGCACGAGCAGCGTCTCGGCCCACGGAACGCGCGCGGCGATCGCGTCGAGCTGCGCCGTCGTGCCGTACTCGTCGGCCTCGCCCTGAATCAGCAGCACCGGCGCGCGCACGCGCGCCGCGTCGTCCTCGATGTTCCAGTCGCGAAAGCGCGGGGCCAGCCAGGCGTCGTTCCATCCGGCGAACGTGGCGGCAGCGTCGGCGTGGTGACGCGCGAGCTTCGCGCGGAGGTCCGTCGTCGCGAACGCCGCCTTCGCCGCCGTGATGCTCGCGATGCTGACGTCCTCGACGAATACGTGCGGCGCCTCGAGGATCAACGCACGCGCGTCGTCGGGACGCGCGCCCGCGAAGATCAACGCGATCGACGCGCCGTCGCTGTGTCCGAACAGGATCGGCCGCTCGAGCTCGAGCGCCGCGAGCACCTGCGGCAGCACGACCTCGCCCTCATGGTGCATGTACCGCGGCTCGCGCGACTCGCGCAGGACGTCCGAGTTTCCGTAGCCGTAGCGCGAGTACGCGACGACGGTGCGCCCCGTGCGCTCGCGCAGCCGCTGCGGAAAGTCGCGCCACAGCGAGACCGAGCCGAGTCCTTCGTGCAGCAGCACGATCGCGGGCTGCCCCGGATCGCCGTCGATACGGGCGGCCTCCAGGCGCTTGCCGTCGGCGACGACGGTCGTGCGGTGCATCGTTTCCGTTGATCTCCTCACGATGGCTGCGTTCGCCGAGCGCGTCGGGAGCGGCGATGATTGGACGGCTTCTCGCATCGGCGCTCGTCGCGCTGCTCGCGCTCTCGCGCGTCCCGTCCGCGCACGCCGCGCCGCCAGCGATGAACGCTAATGGTACCGTCACGAGCTGTACGCGCCCGGCTCACCGGCCGACGTGCGCGGCCGCGGCTTGCAGCGACGCCGGGACGCGCAGTATAGTGCAGGCGGATGGGATCGCGCGCATGATCGTGCATTCGACCGCGGAGGACGACGGCGCGTTCCTCGCCGCCCTCGGCGACCGCGTCCGGCAGCTGCGCGCCCGACGCGGCATGACGCGGAAGATCCTGGCCAAGGACTCGGGCGTGTCGGAGCGCTACCTCGCGCAGCTCGAGTCGGGCGAGGGCAACGCGTCGTTGACGATCGTTCGCCGGATCGCGCGCGCCCTCGACGTTCCGCCCGAGGCGCTCGTCTCGGACGCGCCGGAGCTGCCCGCCGATCTCACGGCGGCGACGGCGGTGCTGCGCGGCCTCGGACCGGAGCGGCTTGCCGAAGCGCGCGCGCTGCTCACGCGCACGTTCGGCGAGGACGACGTCGCGGGCCGCGCGGGACGCCTCGCGCTGATCGGCCTTCGCGGTGCGGGGAAGACGACGCTCGGCAGCGCGCTCGCCGGGCGCCTCGGCGTGCCGTTCATCGAGCTCGACCGCGAGATCGAGCGCGAGAGCGGCATCTCGCTCGCGACGATCTTCGACTTCTCCGGCCAGGCGGGGTTCCGCCGGATGGAGCGCCGATGCCTCGAGCGCATCATCGAGACGCAGCCGCGCTTCGTGCTCGCGACGGGCGGCAGCATCGTGTCCGAGCCCGCGACGTTCGAGCGACTCCTCGCCGCCTGCTACACGATCTGGCTGAAGGCCGCGCCGTCGGAGCACATGCAGCGCGTCATCGCCCAAGGCGACATGCGCCCGATGTCGGGCAACCGTGAGTCGATGGCCGACCTGCAGCGCATTCTCGCGAACCGCGAGCCGCTCTATCGCCGCGCCGACGCGATCGTCGATACGAGCGGCAACTCACCGGAGACGACACTGCAGCAGCTCGCCGCCGTCACCGCCCGTTCAGCAGAGCCGCGACGCTCGCGCACGTCGCCGAGCGCGGCGGGTCGTCGGGCACCGACTCGTTGACCGTTACGCTCGCGACCTCCATCTCCAACGGAAACGCGAACGGCGGCTGACGATAGACGTGCACCGTGTAGCCCTCTTCGGTCATCACCGCACCCCAGTACCGGATGCGGCATGAAAGCGTCGGTGCGATCTCTTCCGTATGGGCCGGCGGTGAGGCGTCGCCGAACGTGAACAGCAGCATCAGCCAGCCGACCGGCGCGATTTGCTTTGCAGTGAAAGTCAGCGGACCTTTGCAATACAGAGTCATGTTGGCGCGGCGGCGCACCGGGATCGCGAGAGCACCATACTGCTTGCAGGGTGACGAGTGATGCAGTATAGTGCATCCATGGTTACCGCCGACGTCGCGACCGAGCCGGGGCTGGTCACCTTCGACACCTCGCCGGACCGCTATCGCCATTGGCGGCTGGACGTCGACGGCCGCGTCGCGACGATGACGCTCGACGTCGATGAGGATGCCGGCATTCGGCCGGGCTACAAGCTGAAGCTCAACTCGTACGACCTCGGCGTCGACATCGAGCTGCGCGACGCGCTCGACCGCATCCGGTTCGAGCATCCGTCGGTCGCGTGCGTCGTCGTCACGAGCGGCAAGGACCGCTCGTTCTGCGCGGGCGCGAACATCTACATGCTCGGCACGTCGTCGCACCGCTGGAAAGTGAACTTCTGCAAGTTCACCAACGAGACGCGCGACGGCATGGAGGATTCGAGCCGTCAGGACGGACTGCGCTTCATCGCCGCCGTGAACGGCGCGTGCGCGGGCGGCGGCTATGAGATCGCGCTCGCGTGCGACGAGATCCTGATGGTCGACGACCGCTCGACGGCCGTCAGCTTGCCCGAAGTGCCGCTGCTCGGCGTGCTGCCGGGCACCGGCGGCCTCACGCGCCTCGTCGACAAGCGCGACGTGCGCCGCGACGTCGCGGACCTCTTCTGCACGAACGCCGACGGCGTGCGCGCGGAGCGCGCGAAGGCGTGGAAGCTCGTCGACGCCACGGCCGCGCCGTCGGAGTTTCCGGCGCTCGTGCGCGAACGCGCGGCGGCGGCCGTCGCGTCGTCGCCGCGCGAAGCCGGCGCTCGCGGCATCGTGCTGCGCCCGCTGCAACGCACGGTCGGCGAGCACGGCTACCGGTACACGAACGTGGACGTGACGTTCGACCGCGAGGAGCGCACCGCGACCATCGTGCTGCGCGCGCCGCGCGATCCGCAGCCCGACGACACGGACGCCATCGTCGCGCTCGGCGATCGGTGGTGGCCGCTCGCGCTTGCGCGCGAGCTCGACGACGCGCTGTTGATGCTGCGCACGAACGAGCCGGAATTGGGACTGCTGCTGCTGCGGCGCGCCGACGGTGACACGGAGGCCGTGCTCGCCGTCGATCGCACGCTGCTCGCGCACCGGGAGCACTGGCTCGTGCGCGAGACGATCGGCGCGCTCCGGCGCACGTTCGCGCGGCTGGACGTCACCTCGCGCAGCGTGTACGCGATCGTCGACCGCGGGTCGTGCTTCGCGGGCACGCTGATGGAGCCGGCGCTCGCGGCGGATCGCATCTACATGCTCGACGTCGACGACGACGACGCGCCCGCGATCGTGCTCGGCGAGGTGAACTTCGCGCTCTATCCCGGCGTCAACGGACGATCGCGCATCGACACCCGCTTCGCGGGCGACGTGCGCGCGTTCGCGGCCGTGAAGGCGGCCGCCGGGCATCGCTACCGTGCGCGCGACGCCGCCGAAGCCGGCCTCGTCACCGTCACGCCGGACGACCTCGACTGGGACGACGAGCTGCGCCTCGCGATCGAGGAGCGCGCGTCGCTCTCACCCGATGCGCTCAGCGCGATGGAGGCGAACCTGCGCTTCCCCGGCGCGGAGACGATGGAGACGAAGATCTTCGGTCGTCTCTCCGCGTGGCAGAACTGGGTGTTCAACCGTCCCAACGCAACGGGCGAGCGCGGCGCCCTGAAGATTTTCGGTACCGGCTCCCGACCCGACTTCGACCAGGAACGAGTGTGAACGGCATGGCGATCGATTACGCCGAGCGGATCCCGAACAACGTCGAGCTGTCGACGAATCGCAGCCTGCAGCGCGCGCTCGAGCAGTGGCAACCGGCGTTCTTGAGCTGGTGGAAGGAGATGGGGCCGAGCGATTTCAACGCGGCCGACGTCTACCTGCGCACGGCGATCTCCGTCGACACGAAGGGCTGGGCCAACTACGGCTACGTTCGCATGCCGGACTACCGCTGGGGCATCTTCCTCGCGGATCCCGAGCAGGACCGCCGCGCCGGGTTCGGCGACGACTTCGGCAAGCCGGTGTGGCAGCAGGTTCCCGGCGAGTACCGCAGCACGCTGCGCCGGCTCATCGTCACGCAGGGCGACACGGAGCCCGCGTCCGTGGAGCAGCAGCGCATGCTGGGACACACCGCGCCGTCGCTGTACGATCTGCGCAACCTGTTCCAGGTCAACGTCGAGGAAGGCCGTCACCTGTGGGCGATGGTGTACCTGCTGCACGCGTACTTCGGCCGCGACGGCCGCGAGGAAGCCGAAGAGCTGCTGGCGCGCCATTCCGGCGACGCCGACAACCCGCGCATCCTCGGCACGTTCAACGAGCCGATCAGCGACTGGCTGTCGTTCTTCATGTTCACGTTCTTCACGGACCGTGACGGAAAGTTTCAGCTGAAGTCGTTCGCGGAGTCGAGCTTCGACCCGCTCGCGCGCACGTGCCGCTTCATGCTGACCGAAGAAGCGCACCACATGTTCGTCGGCGACACCGGCATCTCGCGCGTGACGAAGCGCACGCTCGAGGTGATCCGTGAGATCGGGACCGACGAGCCCGAGGCCGTACGGCGCGCCGGCGCGATCGACTTGCCGACGATCCAGCGCTATCTGAACTTCTGGTACTCCTCGTCGCTCGATCTCTTCGGCTCGGAAGCGTCGTCGAACGCGGCCGCGTACTTCGCGCAAGGCATCAAAGGACGCCCCGACGAGAAGAAGTACGCCGACCACGTCGAGCGCGACAGCACGTACACGCTCGACGTTCCGGACGGTGACGGCGGCGTGCGCTCCGACAGCGTGCCGATGCGCAACGCGATGAACGAGGTGGTGCGCGCGTCGTACACCGAGGACTGCCTGCGCGGCCTCGCGCGCTGGAACAAGCTGATCGAAGCGTCCGGACACGCGTTCCGGTTCACGCTGCCGAGCACGCGCTTTCGCCGCGGCATCGGCAATTGGGCCGGCGTCCCGACCGATCCGTCCGGCCGCCCGATCTCGCAGGCGGAGTACGACGCGCGCATCGCGTCGTGGCTGCCGAGCGACGCGGACCGCGCGTTCGTGCACAGCGTGATGCAGCGCGTCGCCGAGCCCGGAAAGATGGCCGCGTGGATCGCGCCCCCCGACAAGGGCATCAAAGACCGGCCGGTCGACTACGAATACGTCCGGCTCGCCTGACGAACCGATGCGCGGACGCACGCACGTCACGCGCACGCGCGTGCGCTTCGGCGAGACCGACGCGGCGGGCATCGTGTTCTACCCGACGTTCTACGCGTGGTTCGATCTCGGCACGACCGGTCTGTTCCGCGCCGCGGCGGGCGAGCTGCTCGGCGACGGCGGCCGGCCGCGCTGGCCGATCCCGATCGTCGAAGCCGCCGCGCGGTTCGTCTCGCCGCTGCGCTTCGACGACCCGGTCGCGATCCGCTCGACGGTCGTCGAGCTCGGCACGAGCTCCCTGCGCATCGAGCACGTCGTCGAACGCAACGGCGCGGACGTCGCCCGCGGCCACGAAGTTCGCGTGCACGTCGGCTACGAGGGCGCGCGCATCCGTGCCGTGCCGATCCCCGACGCGTTGCGCGCGGCGCTCTCGGAGCAAACGTGCTCGGAAGACGAGGTCGCCTGAGGCTCGGCGTCGATTTCCGTTCGTCAAGCTCGCATCGCGTACGGAGGTAGTCGCCGATGATCTCTCGTCGTTCGCTCATTGCCGGCGGCACGGCTGCGGCAGCCGCCGCCGCGGCGCCGCGATTCACGCTCGCCGCGGGACCAGCCGCCACCATCAAGATCGGCTTCATCGACTCGTACAGCGGCGTCTTCTCCGACATCGCGGCGCTGCACAAGGCCGCGGCGGAGGTCGCACTCGCCGACATGAACGCGAAAGGTCGCGTACGGTTCGAGTTCGCGTACGGTGACGACAACTCGAAGCCGGCCGTAGCAGCGACGGAGGCGCGGCGCCTCGTCAGCCAAGAGAACGTCGACGTGCTCTTCGGGCTGACGTCGTCGGCGAACGGGCTCGCGATGACCGCGCTCGCGAACCAGCTCGGAACGTTCATGCTCGAGCTCGGTCCGCAAGACTCGTCGATCACCGCCGAGCGGGCCGGGAAGCTCGTCTACCGCTTCTCACCCAACAATCGCATGATGCTCAAGGCGCTCGCGACGCGCGTGCTCGCGCTCGGGAAGCGGTGGTACTTCATCCAGGCGGACTACGCGTTCGGCAAGGACGCGTACACCGAGCTGTCGGGAATCCTCGCGCGCGCGGGCGGAACCGAGGTCGGGCACGACATCGCGCCGCTCGGCACGAGCGATTTTTCGCCGAACCTGACGAAGGCACGCAACAGCGGCGCCGACGTGCTCATGCTCGCGAACAGCGGCCTCGACGCCGCGAACGCGTGCAAGCAGTTCGTCGACTTCGGGCTCGGCGCGAAGATGAAGCTCGCGGGCATCAACCTCGAGGACTTCTACTACAAGGCGGTGCCGCTCGACCGGATCGCGGGAACGACGTTTCCGGTCGCGTGGACGCCGACGTGCTCGGACGGCGCGCGCCGTCTGACGGAGCGGCTGAAGCGCGTCATCCGCGGCCCGATCTCGTGGCGGCACCAGTTCGGCTACGTCGGTGCGACGTCGCTGATGCAGCGCATCCTCGACGCACGCACGACCGACGCCGTGAAGCTCGCGACCGCGTTCGAAAATTACACGTTCGACGCGGCGAAGCCGACGCGCGCCCGCTACAACGCGTGGGATCACCAACTCGCGCAAGACGTCTTCGCGGGATCGGTCGTCAACCAGACGACGTTCGCGCGCACCGACTTCATGTTCGACATCGTCGGCGAAGTGGCGGCGGCCGACGCCGACGGCAGCGCGACGACGCCGTGGGCGAACGCCGCGAAGGCCGCGATCGCGAGCCAGAGCGTGACGCCGCGCCCGAGCTACACGCCGAAGAGCTGGTAGCGGCGTGGGCGAACGGGTCGGGATGGCACTCGACCCGTCGCTGCTGCTGTTCGTCCCCGGCGACCGTCCGGAGCGCTTCGGCAAGGCGCTCGCGGCGGGCGCAACCGGCGCCATCCTGGATCTCGAGGATGCGGTGTCGCCGGATCGCAAGGCGTACGCGCGCGATCAGGTGCGCGCGTTCCTCGACGCGCACGAGGACATCACGCGGGTGTGCGTCCGCGTGAACCCGCCTGCGACGCCGGACGGGCACGCGGACCTCGCGATGCTCGCGGGTGCGCGTGCCGCGGCGGCGGTCGTCGTTCCGAAGGCCGGCCACGCGCGCGACTGCGGTCGCGTGAGCGACGCGCTCGGCGCACTGCCGCAGATCGTGCTGATCGAGTCGGCGAGCGGCCTCGCGCACTGCGAGTCGATCGCCGAGGCGGCGAACGTGCTCGCGCTCGCGTTCGGACCGTACGACCTTGCGGCGGAGCTCGGCGGCAGCAGCGACGCCGACGTCATGGACGTGCACCGCGCACGCGTGCTCGTCGCCGCACGCGCGGCGCAGCGCTGGGCGATCGACGGACCGTCGCGCGAGTACGGCGATCCGGCGATCCCCGCACGCGACGCCGCACGCGCGCGAAGGCTCGGCTACGACGGCAAGCTGCTGATCCACCCGGCGCAGATCGCCCCGGTGCGCGACGCGTTCGCGGCGTCATCCGACGAGCTCGCATACGCGCGCCGCATCGTCGAAGCGGCGCAACGTTCGAATCCCGCGGTGCTCGACGGCACGATGATCGATCCGCCGATCGTCACCGCGGCCGAGCGGATCATCGCGCGCGCCGGATCAGTTTGACGGTTTGCGCTTGTGGAGCACGACGTTGTTGCCCTCGGTGTCCTGGATCATGGCCATCCAGCACACGGGCGATTCGTGCTGCATGACGATGTTGATGCCGCGCGCCTTCACCGCGTCGACGGCCGCGTCGATGTCGTCGACGGCGAACAGCAGCCCGCTCGCGGGCTGGAACGGCATCATGTCGCCCGGGTTCCAGAGCCCGAACGTCGTGCCGTCGGCGAGCTCGAACTCCGCGCCGGCGTTCTCGGGATAGGTGATCGTCGGCTCGAGGCCCAGCACGTCGCGGTAGAACGCGACCGCGCGCGGTGTGTCCTTGACCATGTACCCGGACAGATCGAGGCCGGTGACGTTGAAGGTGCGCTGCTGCGTCTGCATCGTGGTTCCTCCGGACGCGGTGCCTTCGCAACCGCTACGCCCGTCCCTCCGGCAGCAATCCGACGCAGCATGCTCCGCGGCGTGCTTAGAGGTAGCGCTTCAGCTGCGGCCACAGCGCGCCGAGCGACCGGCGCGCACCGCGGCACACCATGATCGGCACGTGCCGCTCGTACGAGATCGCGTACGGCGAGTCGGCGGTCGCGGCACGAACCGCGCTCGCGTAGAGATGTTCGCTCGCGCCGCAGTCGCCGTTCACGTCGATCACGACGTCGCCGTTACGCCCGTGCGTGCCCCACAGCCAGTACTCATTGTGGCCGCTCGCGACGGGCGGCACATCGCCGTCGAAGAATTCGATCGCCGCCGCTTCGCCGTAGTTGCTCGCGAGGATCAGCGCGCGACTGCGGTCCGACGGCGGAAGCGCGTCGACGACGTGCTTCACCGCGGCGGCGAGCTCCGGCCACCCGTGCATGTCGGCGAAGTCCGACGGCAGCACGCTGTCCGCGTGGTGCTCCGTCGCGGTCGCGGAACGCGTGAGGTGCAGCGCGCCGCCGACGCGCGCCTCGTACGCGAGGTACTGCGGCTCGGCCAGGATCGGCTCGATGAACGGCACGAACACGAATCCGGCGAGCAGCAATACGGCGACCACGAGCGGTCGGGCAACGCGTGCGCGTGACGTCCAGCGCTCGAGCGCGACGCACCCCGCGGCGAGCGGAATCGGGTACACCGCCGCGGGATAGTAATGCTTGCCGTGCAGCGCGACCATGATCGCCATCAGCAGCACGTACGCGACGGCGAGGAACCGCGCGGAGCGATCGCGCGCGAGCCACACCAGCCCGATCAGCCAGACGATCGCGTACAGCGGACCCGTGATCAGCAGCTGCTGCGCGAGGAACGCGAGCGGCGACACCTCGAGATTCTTGCCGTGCTGTCCATTCCGCAACAGCTCGAGCATCGGGAGGCCGTGCGCTGCCTGCCACAGAGCGCTCGGCGCCGCAACGACGACGCACAGCAGCGCGGCGCCGGCGAACCAGCGTGACGCGATCGCGCGGCGTTCCGGAACGATCGCGAGCGCGACGACGAGCGCGACGCCGAAGAAGATCGCGCTGTACTTCGTCTCGAGCGCCACGCCGAGCGCGCCGCCGGCGACGAGCGCCCACCACCCGGCGTCGCCGCGAACGAACCGCAGCAGCGCGTACGCCGCGAGCGTCCATAGCAGCGGATTCGCCTCGTCCGTGCCGCCCTTC
>Ga0213875_10001276_pt1 | contig 16871 bp, 13 predicted proteins | sample BarmaccomBMRX_R8_FD_160105 | JGI IMG/M metagenome (GOLD analysis project Ga0213875, IMG submission 160105) | Root-associated microbial communities from Barbacenia macrantha in rupestrian grasslands, the National Park of Serra do Cipo, Brazil - RX_R8 | ecosystem: Host-associated > Plants > Roots... | reverse complement strand
GTCGACGCTAGCGGGAACGCTCATCCGCGCCGACACCTCATAGTCGAAGCAGGAGAGGGTCAGGTCGTCTTCCGCCTCCAGCAGCAGGCCCGACAGCACCGGGATCACCGGCCGGCTCGGCAGTGCCCGCGCCACCCACGCCACGGCCTCGGCGAGCGCATCCCGCTCCACCGTGAATTTCATGCCCTGAACCTCACCACCACTGTCCTTCGCGCCCGTCCTCGGACGCTCACAAGGGCATAGTGACATGCCCCACTGACATTCGAGGTTCCTGGCCTTGCTTGGGGGTGCACGTCAGATTTGTAGGTAGTGAAGATCATCTTGAGGTGCAGGCTGGTCAGGCGGGCATGTCTGGTTGTGGAGTGCATGGCTGTGTTTCGCGCCACCGGCGCTTCTCGCGGGCGCGGCGAGCGGCGTGTCGCCGAGCTTCGCCGGCATGGTCATTCGCTAGTTCTCCTCAATTCAGGCCCGCTCCGGGTGCGACCATAGGCAGCATGGCCAGGTTCTATACCTTCGCGGAGGTCCTTACTCCGGAGCACATTCAGTGGGAGATGCACGCCCGCGGACTGGGGTGCGGACGTGAGCCGGGGCTTGTCCTGCAGGAAGTCCTCGATCGCAATGGCGGTCGTTACGAGACCACGATGCCCGTGTCGGACAGCACCCGTGAGCAGGCACGCATCTGCGCTCAGGTGTCAGGGGACGAGGAGGTAGCGCGAATCGCCGGGCTGTCTGAGGTGACGATATCCCTGGAACACCTGCGCGGCCTCGACCCGAGCACGCGCATCGTGTGCGGGTATGGCCTCGGCGACTTCACCGACGCCGAACGCGGCCGGCTACCCCGCGACGAGGGCCCCGTCGATCCCGCCACCATCATCGAGGGTCCCTTCGACCCTGCGAACCCAAGGCGCATCCTGCGGGCGACCGCCGACGGCTGATCCGTGAAAGCCTTGTCGATGGCCGCCAGGGCCATGGCACGGTCAGGCCACGCTTCAAGCTGTGCTGAGTGACACAGTCGTGTTTTCCGCTGCCGTCATCGGCTGGGTCAATCTTGTACGTGGGTAAGGTCGTTTCGTGGCCTGGGCTGGTCATGCGGCGGGTGTCTGGTTGTGCGGTGCGGGCGGCGAGCATGAATTCCAGCAGGCGGGCGAGATCGTGCAGGTGCTCGCGGGCGTGGAATAGTTCCACGATCTGGGTGGCCTCGGGGGAATGTGGCGGTGGCGATGTTCCAGATCCAGGGCGCGCCGTCACCCAGGATGGTGAACTGGCGGACGTGGTCCGCGCCGCGGCGGATGCCTTCGGCCTTCACCAGGTCGCTGAAGGCGGCGGCGGGCTCGAAGGTGGCGATGTGGCTGGAGGAGCCGGGGTCCCGGACCGGGCGGGTACTTGGCGTCGAGCGCGTCCTGGGTGAAGAAGACAGCGAGCTTGACCTCGCGAGTGCGGGCTCGGCCGTCCTCGCCCTTGCCGTCGCGCCCGGCGGTCTCCTTTCGAGGTCACCGGCACGCCGGTGCCGTCGATCGCGGCATACAGCTTGTCCGGCAGCGGCGACGGCGGCAGCGGGACCAGTGTGCGGCCCGCGATCGCTGCGGCCCGGTCCCGCACGGCGGCGGCCTGCGCGGTGCCGCTGGCCTCGGCCGCCCGCTCGACCCGCTTGACGGTCAACTGCACCCCGGGCCAGCTCCTACAGCAGCGCCGCAGCCCTCGCGAACGGCCCGGCAGCTGCGGCCAGGTCGTTCATAGCCGCCAGCCCGGGCGACATCGACTGCCCGGCCACCCCGAGCTCCGTGTCCCGGGGGGCGAGCCCGTGCCTGCATGCCGCGCAGTCATAACCAGCCCAGATGTGGGACCCCTACGAATGTGTCGCACACCCCTTGCTTGGGCTCAGGCGGCCAGGTAGCGGCCGAACCAGGTGAAGACGCGCTGCCATCCGTCCAGCGCCGCCTCGGGCCGGTAGGCGGGCCGGCCGGTGTTGAAGAACGCGTGCCCGGCACCCTCGTAGGTGTGGAACTCATGCGTCTTGCCCTGCGCCTTCAGCTCCTGCTCCAGCTCGGTCACCTGCTCGGGGGACGGATACCGGTCGTCGGCGCCGAACAGCCCGAGCAGCGGGCAGGACAGGTCCTTGGTCCGGTCAAGAAGCGGGCCGACCTTGAGCGGCGAGCCCTCCGGCGGCGTGCCAACGACGAACGCGCCGTAGCAGTCGACCGCGGCGTCCAGCGGCAGGCTGACCGCGGCGAGGAACGACTGCCGCCCGCCCGAGCAGTAGCCGATCACACCGACCCTGCCGTTGGAGCTGGTCAGACCGCGCAGGTAGGCGGCAGCGCCGGCCACGTCACCTACCAGGCGCCCGTCGGGCACGCCGCCGCGGGCCCGCGCGGCGGCCGCGGCGTCGTCCGGGCTGGCGCCGGGCGCTTCCCGCGAGTAGAGGTTCGGCAGGACCGTGTTGTAACCGCTGACCGCGAACTTCCTGGCGATCTCCTTGGTCCACTCGTCGTAGCCGGGCATGTGGTGGATCACCACCACGCCGCCGAGCGGGCCGGGCCGGAGCGGCCGCGCGGAGTAGGCCTCGATCGCGTCGCCGCCATGCCCGGTGATCTGCACCGTCTCGGCGATCATGGCGTCGTACATCCTGATCTCTCCCTGCGTCTCAGGCGGTCTTCGCGCGTGTCTCCGGGGCGTCTCGGGACGTCTCCGGGCACCAGGGTGTCTCGGGCGTCTCAGGCCAGTCCCGGCGGCGCCGAGTCGAGTACCACGGCGATCGCCTTCGCCAGGGCACGCGCGGACTCCGCGCTGAGCTCCACCGCGACCCGGGCCGATGGCCCCATCGGCGGGTTCAGGAAGTCGATGTTGAGCGTGTGCTCCCCGGACGCGTGCACCGGATGGTCGAAGTACACACTGGCGTCGCTCACCCGGATCCACCCCGACGGCCCCTTGGCGCTGCCGCTGATCTCCAGCTTCTCGGTCAGGTACGTGCACATGCTGTGCTCCTCGCGTCTGGTGCGGCATCCGGCTCAGCCGGCCAGGTACTGGCCGAACCAATTGAAGATGTGCTGCCACGCGTCCACCGCCGCCTCCGGGCGGTACGCGCTCCGGTCCACCTGCAGGAAGGCGTGCCCGGCGCCTGGATATGAGTGGAACTCATGCGTCTTGCCCTGCGCCTTGAGCTCCTGCTCCAGCTCCGCGACCTGCTGCGGAGAGGGCGCCACGTCGTCGGCGCCGAACAGCCCGAGCAGCGGGCAGGACAGGTCCTTCGTGCGGTCGACGAGGGGCTGTATCCCCTCGAGGGGGTGCCCGTCCGGTGGCGTGCCGACCACGAACCCGCCGTAGCAGTCGACGGCGGCGTCCAGCGGCAGGCTGACCGCGGCGAGGAACGCGTGATACCCGCCGGAGCAATGGCCGATAACGCCGGCCTTGCCGTTGGAGTTCGGCAGCCCGCGCAGGTACGCGGCCCCGCCGGCGGCGTCGCCCACGATCCGTTCGTTGGGTATCGGGATCGCGCCCTTGGCTCTGGCCGCCGCCATCGCGTCATCCGGGCTGGCACCCGGCGCCTCGCGGTGATAGAGGTTCGGCATGACCGCGTTGTATCCGCCGACCGCGAGCGACCTGGTGAACTCCTTGGTCTGCCGGTCATACCCGGGCAGGTGATGGATCACGACCACGCCCCCCACCGGGCCCGGCGCCATCGGCCTGGCCGAATACGCCTCGATCGGCTCGCCACCGTGCCCGGTGATCGTCACCGTCTCCGCGAGCACCGCGTCATACATGGGGCAGTCCCTTCGTCACGCGACATCCTTTCCCCGGGTCAGCGGAATCATCCCATCATGCCGTTAGCAACGCGAAGGAACCGGGCAGCCGGTCACGCGGCTTCCCAGGCGGGGTGGCAGACTCCTGCCATGACTCACATCGCCGCCGATGACAGGTACGACAAGGTCCCCTACCGCCGCTGCGGCCGCAGCGGCGTCAAGCTGCCCGTGGTGTCGCTCGGGCTCTGGCAGAACTTCGGCGACGACCGCCCGCTGGACGCCCAGCGCGCGATCCTGCGGCGCGCCTTCGACCTCGGCGTCACGCACTTCGACCTGGCGAACAACTACGGCCCGCCGTACGGCACCGCGGAGATCAACTTTGGCCGGATAATGCGGGAGGACCTGCGCCCTTACCGGGACGAGCTGATCATTTCCACGAAGGCCGGCTATGACATGTGGCCCGGACCCTACGGCGAATGGGGCTCGCGGAAATACCTGCTGGCCAGCCTGGACCAGTCGCTGCGCCGGATGGGGCTGGACTACGTCGATATCTTCTACAGCCACCGGTTCGACCCCGATACCCCGCTCGAGGAGACGATGGGCGCGCTCGACACCGCTGTGAAATCAGGGCGCGCGCTGTATGCGGGCATCTCTTCATATTCAGCCGAACGGACGGTGGATGCCGCCAGGATCCTGAGGGATCTCGGCACGCCGTTGCTGATCCATCAGCCGTCCTACTCGATGCTGAACCGCTGGATCGAGGGCGGCCTGCTGGACGTGCTCGGCGGCGAGGGCATCGGCTGCATCGCGTTCTCCCCGCTCGCCCAGGGCGTGCTCACCGGCAAGTACCTCGACGGCGTGCCCGAAGGATCGCGGGCCAGCCGGCAGGGATCGCTGACTGCGGATCAGCTCAGCGAGCAGACGATCGCGCACGCCCGCTCGCTCAACTCGCTGGCCCGCGAGCGCGGCCAGACGCTGGCGCAGATGGCTGTCTCGTGGGTGCTGCGGGACGAGAGGGTCACCTCCGCGCTGATCGGCGCGAGCAGCGTGCGCCAGCTGGAGGAGAACCTCGCCGCCGCGTCCGCGCAGCCGTTCACCGAGGAGGAACTCGCCCGCATCGACCGCGACGCGGTGGAGGCGGGCATCAACATCTGGGCCGCCTCCAGCGCGAACTGACGCGCCTGCCCGCGGCTTGGGTGGAATTCGCGCTGCCGGCAGGCAGTTACATACCGACACCTGAGAACTGGGCGCCAGATCCCGCGGGGGCGCCAGCCAGCAATGTGAAGGCGCCGGTCCATCCGCCGCAAGGCCATCGCTCAACCGGCGGGGACGACGTGAATGCGCAGGACTACGCATTCCGCGAAGGGCGCTACTGTGCTGCCCGGCGATTCCCCCGGATAGGCGGTAACACACTCAATGACCTGCAAGTTCGCGTCTCCCGCCTTCATGGCCCTAAAGCGTTCCTGTCCATAATCCCGGGCCCGGAATGTTCGGCGCAGGACTTCCGGGTTACCGCTGCTCACCGCATTGCCCGCCAAGCCGGGGTGCGGTTGTTGCTCGACGGTGATAACTGCACCAGGATGCGCGGTGACGGAGAACACAGGAGTGAAAGGGTCATTGCTAAAGCAAGTGCCGGATTCGAGTTTCCGGCCATTTACCACGAATATCAGGTGCCGCGCGAGACAGCCATGGGATATCGGCGGTAGGCTGTGACCGCAGCCCGCAAGCATGAGCAGGCACGCTGCGAAGATCGTGGGGCCGAGAAAGACTGTGAGAGTGCTCGACGCTGCCCTCTGTTTGCGGCAGCCACCTGAGCGGCTATGGGCATACCTTCCAGAAGGCGACCCGAGAATCATCGCCGCAGCCAATCTGCCCATATCGCGTACTCTCGGGTCTCATTCACCAAGGCACTCGCCAACGTCAAGACGACCGCGCCCGATCACGCCAGCCACCCTACGGCAGCATCCGCCATCGCGCCACCGCGACGGCCTGTGTATCCATGACGCTTTCGCATTCCTCCTCGTTCCTCCTTGCATGCGCTGAACGGTTGTTAAGCGCACGCGGATCAGAGGATCTCGGACCGGCCGCCGAAGTCGCCGTGGAGTCCTTCGTCGTGATAGCCCGACGGGGATACCGGTGATGCCGACGAAGGACCGTGAATGAATCTCCGCAGACCCGGCAGTTATCCCTATTGCGGCACGGATCGCACCCAATTCGCGGGTGGGCCGGCCGGCGGGGTCAGGCGGGTTTGCGGGCGCGGACCCGCTCGACGACGCCGCCGAGCTTGAAGCGCTGGGTTTCTTCGATGACGAAGCCGAGGTCGCGGACGTGGGCGAGTGGGCGGCGGCGGAAGTGCTCGCCCGCCAGCGGAATGCTGACCCGGTCGTAGAGCCACTGCACCGCTCGGAGCGCGCCTCCCTTTGCGGCGACGTGATCGACGAGCACCAGGACGCCGCCGGGGCGCAGCACGCGCCGCATCTCGATGACGGCCCGCCGGTCGTCGGGGATGGCGCACAGGCCGAGAACGCACAGCACGGTGTCGAACGACTCATCGGAAAACTCCAGCGCCTGCGCGTCGCCCTGCCGGAGGTCGGCGTCGACGCCCAGGTCGGCGGCGCGCCGCCGTGCCACGGCGAGCATTTCCGCGGACCAGTCGACGGCCGTGAGCCGGATGCCGGCCGGGTAGAAGGGCAGATTCCGCCCGGTACCCACCGCAACCTCGAGCACCTCGCCCGTCGCGCGGGCACAGGCCCACGGGCGGCTGTCGCCGAACATGTGCCGGTCCCAGAAATTCATCTCGCGGTCGTAGCCGCCCGCGTGCTTGTCCCAGTACCTGACGAGCCGCGGGCCTGTGCCCTCATCCATCGATCACGACCTCCGCCCGAATCTTAGGGCCTGCCCGGAGGACGGCCCGGTTGCTATCCTTTCGGCAGGTGCAGGTGCAGGTGCAGGTGCAGGTGCAGGTGCAGGTGCAGGTGCAGGCGCGGCGCGCGCCGTCCCGCTGGCTCCCGGCTCTCCTATCGGGAGGTGGGTCCGGTGATGTTCGAGACCACGGTCCCGGAGGACTGGCCGCCCGGTCCGGCGATGGCGGTCGCGCGGATGATGCGGCAATCGCTGAAGGAAGGCTTCCCATCGTGGTGCCGGTGCGCAAGGACGCCGCGGCGGAGCAGATCGGCTACGCATTCGATCGCGTCAAGGCCCCCTCGAGCAGGCTGGCCTGGCCACTCCCTCGTGATTCCCGCAGAAATGGCACCTTAGTTTCCACCACAGCACCCGGAGATGGGGCGTCGTGGAACTTTAGGGTCGTATACGACACCCTGCCTTCCACCACACCGCTCGCAGCAGACGGATGGCGGAAATTAGCGGTCGCGCGGCAGTGACTTGAGTGGTCAGCGGGGCTGATGTGGTGAAGTGGGCGGGCGGGATGGCGCGGAGGCGGGCCGCCCGGCGGGCGTGACGGCGCGGAGCGGGGCCGCGGGTGGGTCGAACAGCGGGAACCTACAGTAGGGGCGGCGGAAGTGGGCGCTTCCGCGCGCCGAAGGCTGGGCGGGTGATGACGGTGGGGACGACGTGGCTGAAGGGGCGGGAAAAGTGTTGGACCGGATGGCAAGAGCGGAATAAGCTTGAGTTGCTCAACTGTTTAGTTGGTCATGGGACGCGTTCGGGCGGGAGGTGATGAGCATGGATGACATGGTGGAGGCGATCGCGGCGCAGGCCGCGATGGCGGACGCGCCGGGCACGGGCAACGTGAACCGGGACATCGTGAACGCCCTGGGGGATCTCGTGAAGCGCGCGGGCACGATCGCGCAGTCCATCGCCGCCCTGTTCGGCATCGCTCCCAGTGACCTGCTGGCGCTGTTCAAGCTCGACGAGGTCATGACGATGAAGGAGCTCGCGCAGCGGATGGCGTGCGACGCCTCGTTCATCACGGGCGTCGCCGACACGCTCGAACGGCGCGGGCTCGTCCGCCGCGAGCCCAGCCCACGGGACCGCCGGGCGAAGAACCTGGTGCTGACCCCGGAGGGCGTCGCCGCGAAGGAGCGGATGCTGAAGGAACTCGCCGTCAAGATGCCCTGGTGTTACGCGCTTAATGACAAGGAGTGCCACGTGTTCCTGGGGCTTCTGCAGAAGATGCTGGCCGCGGAGCCACAGCGGCCGCAGGAGGCGGAGAGGACGAAGACGTCCGGGGGAACCGAGAGAACGGACGGGGGTGAGCCTGTCACAACCGCGGCGGCTACCACGTCTTGAGCGATGAAAGCGTGGCGGCCGGGTCGTCAGTCGTTGTGACGGCCAGCGGGAGGTGAAAGACGCAGCTGCTGGCGGGAGACGCCAGCGCCCGTTCGGTATACGGGGTTTTTAAATCAGATGCGAGCACGCCGGGCCACCGTGGTCACGGCGCTGGTCGACTACGCCCGAAACTCGGATTAAGGGGACTATCTTGTCAGCCACCTCATCAGACACCGGGACCACACCCGGTGCTGCCCTGGCTGCCGGGGCCGGTACCATCACACAGGCGCCCAGGCGGCTCGGCCTGGCGCTGGCCGTCATCGCGACGGCCCAGCTCATGGTCGTGCTCGACGCGACCATCGTGAACGTCGCCCTGCCGCACATCCAGCACGCGCTCGGCTTCTCCGACTCCAACCTCGAGTGGGTCGTGAACGCGTACACGCTGGTGTTCGGCGGGCTGCTGCTGCTCGGCGGACGGTCCGGCGACCTACTGGGGCGCCGCCGGATCTTCATCGCCGGCGTCCTGCTGTTCGCGCTCGCCTCGCTGGTCGGCGGGTTCGCCACCGACCAGGCGTGGCTGCTCACCGCCCGCGCCGTTCAGGGCATCGGCGGGGCGATGGCCGCGCCCACCGCGCTGGGGCTGCTCGCCGTCACGTTCCCGGAAGGGCGACCGCGCAACCGCGCCATGGGCGTGTACGCGGCGATGAGCGTGGCCGGCATCGCGGTCGGCCTGATCGCCGGCGGCCTGCTCGTCACCTACCTCGACTGGCGGTGGGTGCTGTTCGTGAACGCGCCGATCGGCGTCGTCGTGGCCGCCGTGGCGAGCCGCGTGCTGCCCGAGTCGGAGCGCCGCACCGGGCGGTTCGACCTGCCCGGCGCGATCACCGCGACGGCCGGCGTCGCCTTGCTGGTGTACGGGCTGACCAACGCCGCGACCACCCAGAACGGCGTCTCGCACTGGGGTGACACGAAGGTGATCGTTTCGCTGGTGGCGGCCGCGGTGCTGCTGGTGGCGTTCGCGGTGATCGAGGTGCGGAGCAAGCACGCGCTGCTCCCGATCCGGGTGCTGCGCAGCCGGGACCGGACCGGGTCCTACCTGATCAGCCTGTGCATCGGTACCGCGCTGTTCGGGATGTTCTTCTTCCTCACCATCTTCATCCAGACCGTGTGGGGCTACAGCGCGCTGAAGACCGGCGTCGCCTACCTGCCGATCGTCGCCATGATCATGGTCGCGTCCGGGATCGCGTCCCAGGCGGTGAACCGCGTCGGCGCCCGGCCGCTGATGATCACCGGCGGCGCGATGGCGGCCGGCGGGATGGCGTGGCTGTCCCGGATCAGCGAGCACAGCACCTACGCCGGCGGCCTGCTCGGCCCGATGCTGCTCATGGCGGCCGGCATGGGCCTGCTGTTCGTGCCGATGTCCCTGGTCTCGCTGACCAAGGTGCGCAACGAGGACGCCGGCGTGGCCTCCAGCCTGCTCAACGTCGGCCAGCAGGTCGGCGGCTCGATCGGGCTCGCGATCCTCGGCACCGTGGCGTGGAGCACGTTCGCGAACAGCCTGCGGTCCCAGGCCGCCTCGGCGGCCGCGGCGGCCAAGGCCGGGGCCGGGGCGCACCTGCCCGCCGCGAAGGCGGCCGCGCTGCAGGCGCAGATGTACAGCCACGCTCTGGCGACGGGGTTCTCGAAGGGCTTCGTGGTCGCGGCGGGGATCATGGCGCTGTCGCTGATCATCACGCTGGCCGCCATCCGGGTCACCCGCAAGGACCTGTCCGGCGTGGACCCGATGGCGGCGCCGGCCGGCTGAGGCGCGAGGCCGAGCTCAGAGCGGAAGCTGGCCGTCTCGGGTGGATCGTGCACCGTGTCGTCATCGAACGACATGGTGCGCACTCGGGACGGCCAGATGCGCCCCGCGCGGGTGGGGGGTTCTGGCGGGGTCAGGGCCGTTCGAAGATCGTGGCGATGCCCTGGCCGCCGCCTCCGTTCCCTCGCTGAACAGCCTCGCGGCCGGTGTGGCGCCCCGGCCGCTGCCCATCCGGATCTGCCACGGCCAGATGGCGTCCGGCGGAGTGCTGATCGTCATCGCTCGCGTGGCCACGATGTCGGGGCCGGGCAGGAGTTCGTCTCCGGGGAGCGTCCGGGACACCTCCTCGGGCGTCGCGCCCCAGGTCAGGCACCAGCGCCGGAACATGAGCTCAAGAGCTTGTCAGGTGGGGGATGCCGCGGCCAGGATCTGCGCCCACCCGCCTGGGGTGAGGGCATAGTTGTCAACGCTTCCGGAGGCGAACCACGACCAGCTTCGCGGCCGGGTGAGGGTTGCTGCCGCTGCCATGGCCAGCGGCATCAGTGTCTTCGGCTCGTGCCTGGCCGGGGTGAGTTCCTCGATGCTGTTGGCGTACAGGCCGGTGCCTCGCCAGGCCGCCAGGAGCTCTTACCCCGCGTCTTCCAGGGGTCCTTCTCGTCACTAACAGTGGAGCACGTCCCGCAGGATAAGGATCAGGGAACAACGTCCGGGAAGGCGGGACTTCAGGCCTGCCGCCAGCAGCCCGACGTCAGTATTGAACTGAGTCTGCGCGCGGGGACGACCGTGAGCCAGCTGGCCGGGTATCAGATCGCGTCGCGCCCCCGCTCACCGGTCCGGACACGCATCGCGCCGTCGACCGCGGTCACCCATATCTTGCCGTCGCCAATTGTCTCGGTGCGGGCGTGCTTTGCTATGGCCTCCATCATGGTGTCCGCATCGTCGTCAAGGACGACGATGTCCAGGCGGATCTTCGGTAGCAGCGCCGCCTCGCGGTTCACGGGCAGGCCCGCGTTGACGGTGCCGACGGGGTGGCCGAACTGCTGGCCGAACCCCTGCACCTCGGTCGCGGTCATGGCGGCGCCACGGCCGTCCGTCACCGGCACACGGGACCATCCACCCAGTCGTGCGGCATTCGGTTGGAGGTCCCCCGCTTCGCGGGCCTATGTCAGCTGTCCGGGTGGGAGCCAAGGGTGGCGTAGGCGGGTGCGGCGGCACCTTGACCGGTCGGCTGTTGTCGTATGTGCTTTGGCCAGGCGAGTGGTACGTGCAACGTGCTGGTCAGCAGGCTTCCCTAACCCATCCTGCGCCAGGCGCGCCCACGATAACTGCGGGCACGGCGGGCGTGGCAAGTTCGGGCTTGGATGCGCCAGCCGGCGGAGGGCAACCGGTGGATGACTGGCTGCCCAGGCCAGGACCTTTGGCCCGGCAACGCTGACCATGGTCCCTTCAGGGATGGCCGGCGCAAGGCTTTGACTTGCTCCTATGTTCGCCTCCGATGAGAAGGTAGTCGGCGTGCGCCTGGCCGCGGCGCAGGCACGGCTGGCGAACCTGGTAGACGACGGCTGGCTGAGCGGTGTCTCCGGCGAGGTCTACCAGCGCAGCGCCGGCGACCTGGTGCGGGTCGGGCCGTTCGGCGAAGTGCCGGGCGCGTCCCGGCTGGTGCGCGTCCGGTTCACCGACCCGGCCTACCGGGACGAAGCAATGAGCATCGGCCTGCGCTGGGAAGCGGCCGGCGTGACCGGCGGGCTGTTTCCCGCCCTCGACGCCGATATCTGGCTCACCGCCGACGGTGACCAGCGCACCAGGGTGACGCTGAGCGGCTCCTACCGGCCGCCGCTCGGCGTGCTCGGCGCCGGGCTGGACCGGCTGATCCTGCGCAAGGTCGCCGCCGCCACCATCACCACCTTGCTGACCCGTATCGCCACCGCCCTGGAAGGCGCCCCGGCGGCTGGCCTCGAGGCAGCCGCGCCGCCCCAGCCAGACCGTTCGCCAAAGGCTCAGGCGCGGCCACGCCCGGCATCCAGTGCCGGGCTGGTCGAGGCGGATCAGTCGCCGTAGCGTGGTGTCGCGAGGATGGCGCCGGGCCGAGTCAGGTCGCCGTGGATGGCGGTGGTGCCGCCTGCGGCCAGCAGCGCGGCGGCGTGCGCTACGACTACCGGGTCGTTGTCCACGTAGACCGGGTCTGGCGCATATATCTCGGGACGGCAACGGGGCTGCGGCGCCGCCGGCTGCCGTTTGCCGATGGCGGTGACCGCCGGGCCGTCCGGCCGCTTTCCGCACAACAACATCAGCCCCGCACGCCAGGGGGTGCGCTGGCCCCGCATGCCCCATCAGCACCGCGCTTCATGATCCCGGAATCGTGGGTGCCGTATTCGGCCCGCCGTTTCCACGATCACGACGGCCGCCCCTTTTGCCCGGTTAGCAGAGGCTGGATGAGGAGCGGTGACGCCGTCCAGGCCGGTGAGGAAGCCCGCGACCTGATCACGGCTGTGCGGGACGAGGCGGGGAAGGCTACGCCGCCGGGTCAGCGCCCAGGTGGTCATACACCCCGCCGACGACGCCGAGGCCTCGCCCGTGGTCCGGAAGGTGTTGCCTTTGACCGCGACGACCTGGCTCCCGGCACCCTCGGCCTGCAGCTCGCCGAGGCGAACCGCGACTGCCGCGACCCAGCCCACCCGGACCTTCCGGCCGCTGGCGGGGTTGCTGCCCGAGCGGACCACCCCCGAAGCTGGCCTACGGATCACCGTCATGGCTGGCATGGCCAAGTCCCTGCGACCGCCCCACCAGAACCGGAGTTCCCGGATGAGCCGCTGACCGACCTTGCCAACGAGTCGGCACGCAGCTGCAGCGGCTGAAGTGGTTCTGCAGTTACATCCGCGCCAACGCCGGCGGCTCCCGAACTACGGGGAACGCCAGCGTGCTGGCGAGGTCATCTCCACCGCGTTCACCGAGTCCGCGATTAACCAGGTCATCGCCAGGCGCATGGTCAAGCAGCCTCCGCTGCTCTCGCCGTAGTGATCATGGTGCGGGTGGTCCTCTTGAATGCGGTTCTAGCTGACGACGGGAGGCTGCGATGCCGGCTCGGCGGGCCCGGCGGGGGGCTGCGCGGCGGGGGGCTGCGCCGGCGACCGCGGCGCCGTCTTGTTCCAGGAGCGCCAGATGAGCCGGTGCACCGGTATCCACCGCGGGATGTCGCGCAGGCCAGGGATGAACGGCACCAGGAGAAGGAGCAGCGTCGCCAGGCCGGTCATGTAGATGGCGATCAGGTCGACGTTCTTCGAATTGCGCCAGCCGGGCGCGTGGTACCACAGCTGGTACAGCCACAGCCATGGCTGGCCGGGGTAGCTGCCGGTCTCGTTCATGACGCCCCACTGGGTGCCGGTGAGGTTCATGGCTGAGGCGAGGCCGGCGTAGTAGGTGCCGTCCTCCATGAACAGCAGTGGCTTGGTGTAGTCGGTGCCGTAGAACGGTTGCTGAGCGATCAGGGCGCCGTCGATCCCGCCGCTGCGTCCCATCGTCAGCAAACTGGCCAGCATGAACGGAACCGGCCCGTCGCTGGCCGGCGGCACCACGGGATTACCGCCCGCGAACTTCACCTTGGTGACCACGTTCCCGTAGTTGGCCGCCCACTTCTGCTGCTGCGCCGGGCTGGCGGCGTTCCAGGTCGCCAGCGCGGCGGCCAGCGGCCGGTCCGTGGGCGCGATCTTGGACAGCGGCGAGAGCACGAAGGTCTGCGCCGGGTCGATCGGCTGCGTCACCCCGAACCAGTTCGCCGGGGCGAACAGCAGGCTCTGCGGGGTGCCGTTGGTGTTGTAGGGCGGCCCGTAGGTCGCGGTCAGGCTGGTGCCGTCCAGCTCGGACGCGGCGGTGCCGAGGAAGTCGGCCGGCGCGACCTGCGTCCAGCTCTGCACGGTGACCGGCGGCACGTCGGGCGAGGACAGCAGCCCGGCCAGGCCGAAGGTGAGCACGAGGACGACCAGCCCGGCGATCGTGCCCTCCTTGAGGATGTCGTAGCGCCTGGTGGGACCGCGCCACGCCGCCGCGTCGGCGGCGCGCGCCGCGCGCCGTTCACCGGCGGTGCCAAGCCAGGTGCGCGGGCTGGTGAAGCTGAACCGCGGCATGGCGGCCTCGAGCGGGTGGGCGACGCCGCGGACCCGCACCATCAGCACGTGCGCGCCGACGAGCGACATGAGGATTATCGGGATGAGCACCACGTGCCACAGCAGCATCTGGCCGAAGTTCATCAGGTTGAAGAACGCGCCCACGCCGGCTGCGTTGAACGCATCCTTGCCGTTGGTGGCGATCCACTGGGAGTCGAAGTTCTGCTGCGACAGGTACCCGGTGAAGCACTCGACGACGGAGGCGAGGAACGCGACCACGCCGGTGATCCAGGTCATCGCCCGCCGCCCGCGCCAGGCCGCCATCCAGAACTTGCCCCACAGGTGGATGACCATGAACGCCATGAACAGCTCGACGCTCCACAGGTGCAGGCTGTTGAAGAAATGGCCGGCCGGGTTCGTGTGCCACCAGTCGGTGCCGCCGAGCGCGATGGCGAAGCCGCTCGCGATCGCCACCCCCAGCGCGGCGAGCGTGGCGACACCGAAGACGTACACCCAGGATGCGACGTAGGCCGGCTGGCGGTCGGGCAGCAGCTTGTTCGGCGGCAGCAGGCGAAGCCCCAGCCGGCGCATCCGGGATGTCCACATCCGGGCGTCCTCGCCGGACCCCGCGTAGACGGCCGGCACCTCCGGCGTCGGCGCTTCAGGCCGTGCGGTCATCACGCCGGGGGCGCCACCCTCGTCTCCGGCGGGCGCCTCGACGGCGTCCCCCTTTCCGCGGTGGCCGCTCGGGAACGGCAGCAGCAGCGCCACACCGAAGATTGCGACCATGACCGCGATCAGCACGAGGTTCGCCACGGATATCGTGAAAATCGACCAGTTCAGGTAGCTGCCGGGCTGGTTGAGGTCTATGGCCAGGGGGCCATGGCCTGCCAGCGCGAGTGCTTTCATCTCGGTCTCCGGTACTGTGAGCGGCGCGGACGGTGCAGCAAACAAGAAGGACTGCCTCACAATGCGCCGCGCGGGCGCAGCCCTGGTAGGGATCTGCGTCACCGGTCCGCCGGGACCTTGGTCCCGGTAAACGGCCCGTGAATTCCGGCATCCCCAAGCACCCGCCCTGCCCGGTGCACTCCGCTCTGGCCGCCGGATTACCGCCTGGTTATCCTTGCCTCGAGCGGCGACGCCCACGTCGCCGGGAGGGATCTGCTGGTGGAACCCGATGCCGTAAGTCTCCCCGAGGTGCTGCCGCACCTGCGCCTGGACGAACTGCTCACCGAGCTGCAGGCGCGGCTGCAGGACGTGCTCGGCGCCAGGGACCTGATGCATGGCCTGCTTGAGGCCGTCGTCGCCATCGGCTCCGGCCTGGATCTCCAGGCCACGCTGCGGCGGATCGTCGAGACCGCGGTCAGCCTGGTGGACGCGACCTACGGGGCGCTCGGCGTCATCGGCGAGGCCAGCGAGGGCAAGCGGCTGGCCGAGTTCATCCCGGTCGGCGTCAGCCCCGAGGAGATCAGCAACGTCCATCACTGGCCGGAGGGGCGTGGCCTGCTCGGCCTGCTGATCGACGACCCCCGCCCGCTGCGTCTCGCCGATCTCCACGACCACCCGGCGTCCTCCGGCTTCCCCGCGGGGCACCCGCCGATGCGCAGCTTCCTCGGCGTGCCGCTGCGGCTGCGCGACGAGGTGTTCGGCAACCTGTACCTGACCGACAAACGCGGCGGCGGGGAGTTCACCGAGGACGACGAGGCGATCCTGGTCGCGCTGGGCGCCGCGGCGGGCGTGGCCATCGAGAACGCCCGGCTGTACGAGGCGGCACGGCGGCAGCAGCGGTGGATCCAGGCCAGCGCCGACGTTACGGTCCGCCTGCTGTCGGGCACGGAGCCCGAGGAGGTGCTGGCCGACGTCACCCGCCAAGCGCTCGAGCTGTCCGGCGCCGACCTGGCGGTTCTCGCCGTGCCCGACGAGGACGGGCGCAGGCTGACAATCGTCCACGCGGAGGGCGATGGTGCCCCGGACGCGCGTGGCCTGGTGCTGCCCGCCGATGGGTCTCTGTCCGGCCAGGTGCTGGCCACCGGCGAGGCGATTGCGCCGGCCGACTTCGCCGCCGACGAGCGCGCGTCGCAGGCGGCGCGCACAGCGATGAGCCACATCGGCCCCGCGGTGGTGTTTCCGCTCGGCGTGCCGGGCAACGCACGTGGGGTACTGACAGTCGGACGCCGCCACGGCGCGGCACCGTTCCCGCCTGCCCGGGCCGACGTCGTTGCCTCGTTCGCAGCCCAGGCCGGGGTCGCGCTCGAGCTCGCCGCGCGCCGGGCCGACGCCGAACGGCTGTCGCTGTACCAGGATCGCGACCGCATCGCCCGCGACCTGCACGACCTGGTCATCCAGCGGCTGTACGCGACCGGCATGTCGCTGGAGGGAACCATGTCCATGGTTACCAGGCCGGAGGTCGCGAGCCGGATCAGCAACGCCGTGGACGCGATGGATGACACCATCAAGGACATCCGGGCCACGATCTACGCCCTGCAGGCCCGCGACGACAAGGACAAGCCAGACCTGCGCGCGGCGATCGTAACTCTGGTCGAGGAGATGACGCCGCTGCTCGGCTTCGAGCCCTCAATGCGGCTCGGCGCCGGGCTCGGCGGCCAGGTCAGCCCGGAGGTCGGCGAGCAGGCCCTGGCGGCGCTGCGCGAGGCGCTGTCCAACGCCGCCCGGCACGCCGTGTCCCGCAAGGTCGACGTGATGGTGGACGTGGACACGCACGGCATCCTCGCCGTCCGGGTCACCGATGACGGAATCGGCATTCCGTCCGGCGCGGCTCGCAGCGGGCTGCGCAACCTCGCCACGCGTGCCGAAAAGCTCGGCGGCGCACTGCGGCTCAGGGCCGCGGACCCGGCCGCCCCCGCGCCGGGGACGGTCCTGGAGTGGCGGGTACCGATTCGCGGGTAGCCTCAGTCCCCGTCCGCGCCGTACTGTTCGCCGAAGACCCGGGCGGCGTACGCGGCCGCCTGCGTGCGCCGCTCCATGCCGAGCTTCGCGAACAGCGCG
>Ga0213875_10001275_pt1 | contig 16872 bp, 18 predicted proteins | sample BarmaccomBMRX_R8_FD_160105 | JGI IMG/M metagenome (GOLD analysis project Ga0213875, IMG submission 160105) | Root-associated microbial communities from Barbacenia macrantha in rupestrian grasslands, the National Park of Serra do Cipo, Brazil - RX_R8 | ecosystem: Host-associated > Plants > Roots... | reverse complement strand
AAGCTGAAGATGGGGCTTGCACCCCGCATCCACTCGTTGCCGCCTCGGCAGAGCATGGCGACACATTGCACTGCGGCCCGTGTCCGCACCAGCCCGCCCTTGGCGATGCCCTAATGGCCTCAGATGCACTCCGGAATCGCGGGGTCCGCGGTAGGGAATTCGAGCCCGGCTTCGACGCCGCGCTGCCAGCGGCAGGAGGCCTGCAGCACGAACTGGCCGCGGATCACCAACTGCACGGCGTCCTGCAGGCGGACGTTGCGCAGCAAGCAGATCCGGCTGCCCTTCTCGGACAGGTCAAGGACGATGCAGGGGACGGTCTTGCCGCCGAACACGACGCGCGCGCGGCCGACCACGCGCTTGCGCTCGAACGCGCGCCGGCCTTCCTCTGAACCCTCCGCGCCAAGGCTCATCACTTGCAACCCAGGGACGACATCGCCCCCAAGATAGCGCGAAGAGGTTAACGGGTGGTTGGGAAGGCCAGCGTCCGCGCTAATTCCGCGCTTTGTCCACCAGCTTATTCTTCTCGATCCACGGCATCATCGCGCGCAGGCGTTCGCCGACCTTTTCGATCGGGTGTTCGGAGAGGCGGCGCCTGGTCGCCTTGAAGCTGCTCTGGTTGACCCGGTTCTCCAGCATCCAGTCGCGCGCAAAGCGGCCGCTCTGGATGTCGTCCAGCACGCGGCGCATCTCCTTTTTGGTCTCATCGTTGATGATGCGCGGCCCAGTGACGTATTCGCCGTATTCGGCGGTGTTGCTGATCGAGTAGTTCATGTTGGCAATGCCGCCCTCGTAGATCAGGTCCACGATCAGCTTCACCTCATGCAGGCACTCGAAATACGCCATCTCGGGGGCGTAGCCGGCCTCGACCAGGGTCTCGTAGCCGGCCTTGATCAGCTCGACCAAGCCGCCGCAGAGCACGACCTGCTCGCCGAACAGGTCCGTCTCGCACTCCTCCTTGAACGTGGTTTCGATGATGCCGGCGCGGCCGCCGCCGATGGCGCTGGCGTAGCTCAGCGCGATCTCGAGCGCGTTGCCGGAGGGGTTCTGCGCCACCGCCACCAGGCACGGGACGCCGCCGCCGCGCTGGTACTCGCTGCGGACGGTGTGGCCGGGGCCCTTGGGGGCGATCATGAACACGTCGATGTCGGGGCGGGGGTCCAGCAGGTTGAAGTGGACGTTCAGCCCGTGCGCGAAGGCGAGCGCCGCGCCGGGCTTGAGGTTGCCGTGCAGCTTCTCGCGGTAGAGGTCGCCCTGACCCTCGTCGGGGGTGAGGACCATGACGACGTCGGCCCACTTCGCGGCTTCCGCCGGGTCAGCGACCTTGAGCCCGGCGGCTTCGGCCTTGGCGACGCCCGCCGAGCCCGGGCGCAGGCCGACCATCAGCTCGGGGGCGCCGCTGTCTTTCAGGTTGTTGACATGGGCGTGGCCCTGGCTGCCGTAGCCGATGACGGCGACCTTCTTGGACTTGATCAGGTTCACGTCGGCGTCGCGGTCGTAATAGACGCGCATGGGTTTCTCCGTTGTTGGTGTGGTCTAGAGCGTGCGCTTGCCGCGAGCGATGGCGGCCACGCCGGTGCGGCTGACCTCGGCCAGGCCCAGCGGGCGCATCAGCTCGATGAAGGCGTCCAGCTTGTCGGTGGCCCCCGTCAGCTCGAACACGAAGCTCTCCGGCGTCGCGTCGATCACGCGGGCGCGGAAGGCCTCGGCCATGCGCAGGGCCTCGGCCCGCTCGTTGCCGGTGCTGATCACCTTGATCATGGCGAGCTCGCGGGCCAGGTGCGGGCCCTCGAGGGTGAGGTCGGCGAGGCGGTGGACCGGGACCAGACGGTCAAGCTGGGCCTTGATCTGCTCGATCACCATGTCGGTGCCGGAGGTCACGACGTTGATCCGGCTCTTGTGCCGGTCGTCCTCGACCGGGGCGACGGTCAGGCTCTCAATGTTGTAGCCGCGGCCGGCGAACAGGCCGATGACGCGGGCCAGCACCCCGGCCTCGTTCTCGACCAGCACGGAAATCGTTGCGGTTCTTTGCTGCATGTTACCCTCACCCCGGCCCTCTCCCGGAGGGAGAGGGAGAGGAACTAGACCAGCATCAGGCCTTCGTCGGTGATGGAGGCGGTGCGGTCCTGGTGCTCGGGGCCGAGGATCATCTCGTTGTGCGCCGCCCCGCTCGGGATCATCGGGAAGCAGTTTTCCTTCTGGTCCACGGCGATGTCGGCGATCACCGGGCGATCGGTCGCGATCATCTCGCGGATGACCCGGTCGAGGTCGTCCACCTTGGTCGCGCGCAGCCCGACCGCATGGAACGCGTCGGCGAGCTTGACGAAGTCCGGCAGCGCGTCGGAGTAGCTCTCGGAATACCGGCCGCCGTGCAGCAGCTCCTGCCACTGCCGCACCATGCCCATATACTGGTTGTTCAGGATGAATACCTTCACCGGCAGCCGGTACTGGGCGAGCGTGCCCATCTCCTGGATGTTCATCAGGATGCTGGCCTCGCCGGCGACGTCGATCACCAGCGCATCCGGGTGGGCGATCTGCACGCCCATCGCGGCGGGCAGGCCGTAGCCCATGGTCCCGAGGCCGCCAGAGGTCATCCAGCGGTTGGGCCGCTCGAACTTGAAGTGCTGCGCGGCCCACATCTGGTGCTGGCCGACCTCGGTGGTGATGAAGGTCTCCCGGCCGCTCTCCTGCGTGAGCTCGTACAGCCGACGGACGGCGTGCTGCGGCTTGATCACGCTCCCCGCTGCCGTCGGCTGCGTGAACTTCAGGCTATCGACCCGGCGCCAGGCGTCGATCTGGCGCCACCACTTGGCCAGCGCCTCGCGGTCCTGCGGAATCGCGCTCTCGCGCCAGGCGGCGAGCAGCGCGCGCAGCACGGCGCCGGCGTCGCCGACGATGGGGACGTCGACGGCCACGTTCTTGTTGATCGAGGACGGGTCGATGTCGGCGTGGATCTTGCGGCTGCCCTGGCTGAAGGCGTTCAGCCGCCCCGTGACCCGGTCGTCGAAGCGCGCGCCGACGTTCAGCATCACGTCGCAGCCGTGCATGACCAGGTTGGACTCGTAGGTGCCGTGCATGCCGAGCATGCCGAGAAACTGCGGGTCGCTCGCCGGGAAGGCGCCGAGGCCCATCAGCGTGGAGGTGCAGGGCATGCCGGTGGTGTGCACGAAGTCGGCGAGCGCCGCGGCGGCGTCCGGGCCGGCGTTGATGACGCCGCCGCCGGTGTAGATGACCGGCCGCTTGGCGCCGCGCAGGAGGGCGATCGCCTCGGCAATGCGCGCCGGGTCGGGCTCGGTCAGCGGGCGGTAGGAGCGGTGGCCGCCGTTCTCGGGCCCGGTGTACGGGGCCTTGCCGATCACCACGTCCTTCGGCAGGTCGATGACCACCGGGCCGGGGCGGCCGCTGCGGGCCACGTAGAACGCCTCGTGCACGACGCGGGCGAGGTCTTCGGGGTTCTTGACCAGGTAGTTGTGCTTGGTCGCCGGGCGGGTGATGCCCGTGGTGTCCGCCTCCTGGAAAGCGTCGTTGCCGATCAGGTGGGTCGGGACTTGGCCGGTGAGGCAGACGACCGGGATGCTGTCCATCAGCGCATCGACCAGCCCGGTCACCGCGTTGGTGGCGCCCGGGCCGCTGGTGACCAGGACGACGCCGACTTTGCCGGTGCTGCGCGCGTAGCCCTCGGCGGCGTGCACGGCGGCCTGCTCGTGGCGGACCAGGATGTGGCGGATGGAATTCTGCTGGAACAGCGCGTCGTAGATGGGCAGGACAGCGCCGCCGGGATAGCCGAAGATGACCTCGACGCCCTGGTCGCGCAGGGCACGCAGGAGGACTTCGGCGCCGGATTGCTGATCGGTCTGGGACATGGCGGCACCGTCTGGCAGAGCGCGCCATGGGCGTCAACCCCGCCTGCTAACGAATGCGAAGATTTCTTGTCGTTCTCTTTCTGAAAATTGCGTCTTGTCGGTAAATCGCGCATTGATTGTATGCGTGAGGCTCGGGGCAGCGATGCTCCGGTTGCGGAACCAGGTCGCTTGCCGCTTCGTGTACTGGCCGGTGGCCAGCACGGCCCGCCCGCGCGCGTCCTGCAGCGTGCGCTCGCCGCGCAGATAGGCGGCCAGCTCCGGCACGCCCTGCGCGCGCATGATGGGCAGGGACGGGTCGAGCCCAAGCGCCAACAGGGCGCGCACCTCGTCCAGGGCGCCGGCCGCCAGCATGGCGTCGAAGCGTTCGGCGATGGCGGCCCGCAGCGCCGGACGCGGCGGGTCGAGCCGCAGCATGCGGAACGGGTGCGACGGCGCAAGGGCGGGCGCTGCGTGCCACGCGGCCAGGCCGCGACCGGTGCCGCGCCATACCTCCCAGGCCCGGGCGAGGCGCTGGCTGTCGCTCGGGCGGATCCTCGCGGCGGTGGCGGGGTCGGCGGCGGCGAGGCGGGCGTGCAGCGCGGCCGGGCCCTCCTCGGCAAGCAGCGCACGCGCCTCGGCGCGGGCATCGGGGCCGGGATCGGGAATGGCGGCGAGACCGCCGGCCAAGGCCTGCAAATAAAGGCCGGTGCCGCCGCACAGGATCGGCACGCGGCCAGCCCGGCGGGCCCGCTCCATCTCCGCCAGCGCCGCCTCGCGCCACCAGGCGGCGCTGCCGGGCTCGGCCGCCAGGCGCACGCCATAGAGCGCGTGCGGCACTCGCGCCTCGTCTTCGGGGCTCGGGCGCGCCGTCAGGATGCGCAGCTCGCGATAGACCTGCATGGAGTCGGCGTTGATCACCGTCCCGCCCAGCCGTTCGGCGAGCACGAGGGCCAGCGCCGATTTGCCCGAGGCGGTCGGGCCGGCCACGATCAGCGCCGCGTCTTGCTCCACGCGCCGCTCCCTGCCATCTCCGCGCCCATGTCCAGCTCCATGCCCTACGTCCTGACCGTCATCGGCGGGCAGCGCGCCGGTGCCGTCACCCCGGCCCTGCTCGACCGGGTGCGCGACGCCGTACGCGGCGAACTGCCCCGGACATTGTCGCCGGGCGAGGCCGCCGACATCCCCTGCCCCGCCCCGCCCGAGCCACATGCGCTCAGCGACGCGATCGACGCGGCACCAGTCGACGCCGTCCTCACACGCGCCGAGGGCCGCCGCAAGCGCCTGCTGATCGCCGATATGGACAGCACCATCGTCACCTCGGAGACGCTGGACGAGGTGGCTGCCTATGCCGGCGTCGGCGAGCACGTGGCGGCCATCACACGGCGCAGCATGAACGGCGAGATCGACTTCGCGGCGGCGCTGCGCGAGCGGGTGTCCCTGCTCAAAGGCCTCGGGGTCGACACGCTGGAGAAGGTCTGGGCGAAGACGGAGTTCATGCCGGGCGCCCGCGAGCTGATCGCGACCATGCGGGCGCATGGGGCGGTGACGGCGCTGGTGTCGGGCGGGTTCACCTGGTTCACCGGCCGGGTCGCGGCGGCGCTCGGGTTCGACGTGCACCGGTCCAACGTGCTGCTGGACGACGGGCAGGCGCTGCTGGGGCGGGTGCAGGAGCCGATCCTGGACCGGACGGCCAAGCTGGCCACGCTGCAGGAGCTGGCGGCGGCTCGGGGGATCGAGATGCAGGATTGCCTGGCCGTGGGCGACGGGGCGAACGACCTCGAGATGATCAAGGCCGCCGGGCTCGGGGTGGCGTTCCACGCCAAGCCGATCGTCGCCGCGGCGGCGCAGGCGCGGGTGGACCATTGCGGGCTGCGGGCGCTGCTGTTCATCCAGGGCTACCGGGCCGAGGAGTTCGCGTGATCCGCGACACCGGCGGGCTGATCGCGGCCGGGCTGGCCACCGAAGCGGTGCGGCCGGTGGAGGCGCGGTATGCCATCGGCATCACGGCGGCGATGCAGGCGCTGATCGCGTCACCTGAGGACCCGATCGGGCGGCAGTTCGTGCCGGTCCTCGCCGAGCTGACGCATTTGCCGCACGAGATGGCGGACCCGATCGGCGACGCCGCGCACGCGCCCCTCCCCGGCCTGGTGCATCGCTATCCGGACCGCGTCCTGCTCAAGCCGGTGCTGGTCTGCCCAGTCTATTGCCGCTTCTGCTTCCGCCGCGAGCACGTGGGACCCGGCCGCGGCGCGCTCACGCCGGCGCAGATTGACGACGCGCTGGCCTACATCGCGGCGCGCCCGGCGATCCGCGAGGTGATCCTGACCGGCGGCGATCCGCTGATGCTGGCCCCGCGGCGCTTGCAGGAGCTGCTGGGCCGGATCGCCGGCATGGCGCATGTCGAGCTGATCCGGCTGCACAGCCGGGTGCCGGTCGCCGACCCCGGCCGGGTCACGGCAGAGCTGGCGGCAGCGCTGCTTCAGGAGACGCCGGTGTGGCTGGCCGTCCATGCCAACCATGCCAGCGAGTTCACCGAGCAGGCGCGTGCGGCGCTGCGCCGGATCCAGGCGCAAGGCGTACCGATGCTCGGGCAGAGCGTGCTGCTCCGCGGGGTCAATGACAACGCCGACGCCTTGGAAGCCCTGTTCCGGGCCATGCTGCGGGCGCGCGTCAAGCCGTACTACCTGCATCAGCTCGACCCGGCGCCGGGCACGTCGCGCTTCCACGTGCCGATCGAGGAGGGCCGCCGCCTGCTCGCCGCGCTGCGCGGCCGGGTCACCGGCCTGGCCTGGCCGACCTACGTGCTGGACATCGCGGGCGGGCATGGGAAAGTGCCGATCGGGCCGGATTACCTGAAGGAAGACGGCGTCAGCGACCCGTGGGGCGGGCGGCACGGTCTTGCGCCGCCACAGCAGGGTTTTGCGCAGCAGGCAGGGGGCATCGATGCTGCAACCTAAGCTGGACAGACCGTCGAAACCGGACGCCCAAGCGGCTGCCGAGCTATACGACCGCGACCCCGTCCTCTGGTCCGAGCAGCAGGCGCAATTGCTGACCGCCGTTGCGGCCGGAGAGCGGCCCGCTGGCATCGATTGGGCCAACATCATCGAGGAGATCGAGAGTGTGGGGCGGAGCCAGACCAGCGCCGTTGAAAGCCTGCTGCTCCAAGCTCTCGTTCACGAGTTCAAGGCCCGGCTCTGGCCCGACACGTCCTACGTCGAAGGGTGGGGCAACGAGTCGCTCCTGTTCCAAGCGCAGGCTGCAGGGCAGTTCACGACTTCCATGCGCCAGAAGATCGACGTCTCGAAGCTCGTGGCTCGGGCAGCGCGCGCGGTGCCTCGCACCATCGACGGCGCGGGGGCAAACCGTCCTCTCCTGCTGGAGCTTGCCGATCCGGCGATGCGCGAACTGCGCGCGTGGCTCACCGACCCGGACTCCCGGACGCTCAGCCTGACCGAGGACCACCGTTCATAGCGCAACGCGAGGTAAGCGGAGCGGCGGGCCCGCGCTTGCCGGGTTGAATGCCCCGGTCTAGAAGCACGCCGTCTCAGAAGCATAAGATCAGGTTCGTTTTCCCATGAAGCAGCAGGCCAACCTCATCCGCGCCGGTCAGGTGCTCGACCACGACGGACGCCGCTGGACCGTGCTGAAGCAGCAGATCATCACCCCGGGCAAAGGCGGCGCCTTCATCCAGGTCGAGATGCGCGACCTCAAGACCGGCAACAAGACCAACGAGCGCTGGCGCACCGCCGATACGGTGGAGCGGCTGCAGACCTCGGAAAAGGAGTACACCTACTCCTACACCGAGGGCGACAACATCGTGCTCATGGACCCCGAGAGCTACGAGCAGACGCATATCGCCAAGGCGCTGCTGGGCGATCTGGAGCCGTTCCTGCAGGACAACATGACCGTCACCGTGGACATGGTGGAGACCGACCCGGTGGCGATCCACCTGCCGCCGACCGTCGTGCTCGAAGTGGTCGAGGCCGACCCGGTGGTGAAAGGGCAGACCGCCGCCAGCTCCTACAAGCCCGCCAAGCTCTCCAACGGCGTCAAGACCTCCGTGCCGCCCTTCGTGGAAGCCGGCGAGCGCATCGTGGTCCGCACGGAAGACGCGAGCTACGTGGAACGGGCGAAGTCCTGAGCCGCCACCCTCACCCAACCCTCTCCCGCCAGCGGGAGAGGGCGGCCTTGAGCTAGCACCGTGGCCCTTCGGCATTCGCCGCATATGACCGTCATGCAGAACGCTGCCCAGAAGGCGGCGCGGCGGCTGCTGCGCGATTTCGCCGAGGTCGAGCAGCTCCAGGTCAGCGTCAAGGGCCCCTCGGACTTCGTGAGCCAGGCGGATATCCGGGCGGAGCAGACGCTGCGCGAGGAGCTGACCAAGGCGCGGCCGGGCTATGGCTTCCTCATGGAGGAGAGCGGGCAGAGCGGCAACCCGGACTGGTCGTTCCGTTGGGTCGTCGATCCGCTGGATGGGACCAGCAACTTCCTGCACGGGGTCCCGCACTGGTGCATCTCGGTCGCGCTGGAGCAGCGGCGGCAGGATGGCGCCGGCGAGATCGTGGCCGGGCTGATCTACAACCCGGTCGTCGACGAGATGTTCTGGGCCGAACGCGGCGGCGGCGCCTACGTCAACGAGCGGCGGCTGCGCGTCGCCTCCCGGCGCGAGATCAAGGACGCGCTGTTCGCGACCGGCATCCCGTTCGCCGCCGTCTCGGCGCACCGGCGGCTGGCGTTTGCGCGCACGCTCGGCGTGCTGATGCCGCAGGTGGCCGGCATCCGGCGCTTTGGGGCGGCCGCCCTGGATATGGCCTGGGTCGCCGCCGGCCGCTACGACGGATACTGGGAGCTTGGGCTGAAACCCTGGGACATGGCGGCCGGGATGCTGATCGTGCGCGAGGCGGGCGGGTTCGTCACCGACGCGGCCGGGCGCGAGGCGGTCATGCACGAGGCGGCGGCGAACGACATCGTGACGGCCAACCCGGCCCTGCATCCGCGGCTGCTGGAGGTGGTCGCGGACGGGGTCGCGGCGGCCGAGGGCCGCGCCGCCTGATGCGGCGAGGGGCGGCCCTGCTCGCCGGCGCCCTCCTCGCCAGCAGCGCGCGAGCGCAGGTCACCGTCAACCCGGGGGCCCTGGATGCGCTCGGCTCCGGCAAGCCGGCGGCGACCGAACATGCCCCGGCGCGGCGGCCAGCCCAGACCCACCCCGCGCCCCGCCCGGCGCCTGCGCGGCCCAGCGCGACGCGACCCGGCCCGGCGACCGCCGCCCCAAGCGCGCCGGCCCGGCCGCCCAGCATCCCGCAGACGCCGCCAGCCATCCTGGCCTTGCCGCCGCCCGTGGCCGTGCCGATGCAGCACCCGCCGCCGCCGCCGCCGGTGCCGGTGGCGGACGACGCGCCGGGTCAGGTGACGACGATCCCGGGCGGGATCCGGGTCACCTTCGGCGCCGGCCGGGCCGACCTCAACCCGGCCACCGTGACCGCGCTGCGCGACGTTGCCCGCGGGCTGAAGGAGCAGACGACGCCCGTCAACATTTACGCCTACGCCGCCGGCACGCCCGATGATCCATCGACCCCGCGGCGCCTCTCGCTATCGCGGGCGCTCGCCGCGCGAGCCGTGTTGATCAACGAGGGGATCGCCAGCCCGCGCATTTATCCGCGGGCGCTCGGCGCTTCGGGCGCCGGCGCCGATCCGGACCGGGTGGACGTCGTCGCCGGCCAGCCCGCGCCGCCGGCACCGACCGCGGCACCCACGGCGGCCAAGCCGTGACCAAGCCCACCACCTATCTCATCCGCATGCTGGTTTTCCTAGCGGCGGTGCTGGTGGTCGCCGCCTTGCTGTCCGGGGCGCTGCTGACCGCCTTCTCCAACAACCCGCTGCTCAACACGCTGATCCTGCTCGTGTTGCTGGCGGGCGTCGTCTGGAACATCTTGCGCGTGGTCCGGCTGGCGCCCGAGGTGCAGTGGGTCGAGGCGTTCAAACCGGCCGCGCCCGCGTGGCTACCTTGCCGACGCCGCAACTGCTGGCGCCGATGGCCAGCATGCTGGCGGCGCGGCAGGCGAAGAGCCGGGACGGACAGGACCGGTTCACCCTGTCCGCACCGGCAATGCGCAGCCTGCTGGACAGTCTGGCGACCCGGCTGGACGAAAGCCGCGAGCTGTCTCGCTACATGACCGGGCTGCTGATTTTCCTGGGCCTGCTCGGGACGTTCTGGGGGTTACTGCTGACGGTCGGCGCGATCGGCGACGTGATCGGCGGCATGTCGGTAGGGTCCGGCGACCTGAACGCGCTTTTCGAGCAGCTCAAATCGGGGCTGGGGCGACCGCTGCGCGGGATGGGGACCGCGTTCTCGTCGAGCATGTTCGGCTTGGCCGGGGCGCTGGTGGTGGGCTTCCTCGACCTGACCGCCGGCCAGGCGCAGAACCGGTTCTTCAACGAGTTGGAGGAGTGGCTCGCCGGCCTGACCCGGCTCTCCTCCGGCGCGCTCGGCGGCGAGGGCGAGGGATCGGTGCCGATCTACGTGCAGGCGCTGCTGGAGCAGACCGCGGAGAACATGGAGCACCTGCAGTCGATCCTGGCGCGCGGCGAGGAGGGGCGGCAGCAGGCGAACCAGGCGATGCTGAGCCTCACCGAGAAGATCGCGACGCTGTCGGACACGATGCGCGCCAACCAGCAGCTCATGCTACGGATCGCCGAGACGCAGACACAGTTGGCGCCGGCGCTGCAGCGCTTGGGCGCACCCCGGGCAGACGAGGCCAGCGAGGCGGCGCGCGGACATCTGCGCAACATCGAGCTGTACCTGCAGCGGCTGCTGAACGAGACGGAACAGGGCCGGCTGCAGAGCACGGCGGAGCTACGCAACGACATAAGGGTGCTGACGCGCACCATCGCCGCGCTGGCGGAGGGGCAGCCGGGGTGAGGACCAGCGCGGGAAGTCCTGGCCATGGCTAGGCCGCTTCGCCGCCGCGGCGCGGCCGACGAGCTGAACCCTTGGCCCGGCTACGTGGACGCGCTGTCCACGCTGCTGATGGTCATCATCTTCGTGCTGCTCGTGTTCGTGCTGGCGCAGGCCTTCCTGTCGGTGGCGCTGACCGGGCGGGATCGGGCGCTGGACCGGTTGAACCGGCAAGTGGCCGAGCTGACCGACATGCTCTCGCTCGAGCGCGGACGCAGCGGGGAGCTGCAGCTTTCGGTGGCCAGCCTCAACCGCGACCTGCAGACCGCCAACGCGGCCAAGGACCAGCTCACGCGCGACCTGGCCGGAGTGCGGGCCGAGCAGGGCAAGCTGCAGGCGGACCGCGACGCGCTGCGGGCCGATCGGGACCGGATGGCGGCGCGGCTCGCCGACGCCGAGTTGCAGGCGCAATCGGCGCTGTCGCGCAACGAGCAGCTTCAGTCGCGCATCGCCGAGGCGGCCGGACGCGCGGACACCGCCGGACAGGAGACGGCGGCCGTCGCCGGGCAGCTCGCCGAGGCGAAGCGCCAGCTCGCCAAGGCGCAGGCGGATCAGCAGGCGGTGCAGGCGGAGCTCGACCGGACGGTGAAGGCCGACCGGGCGACGATCGAGGCGCGGATGGCCGACATCGCCAAGCTGCAGAATCAGGTGCAGGCGCTCGCGGCCCTGCGCGACCAACTCGAGCAGCAAGCGCGCGAGGCGGCGGCGCGGGCGACGACGACCGAGGAGCAGCGCCAGGCGGTGGCGAACCAGCTCGCCGACGAGCAGAAGCTGGGCGAGAGCGCGCGGGCGCAGATCGCGCTGCTGAACCAGCAGTTGGCGGAGCTGCGGGCGCAGATGCAGTCCCTGTCCGCCACGCTCGACGTGGCGCAGAAGGCCGACCAGGCCAAGGACGTGCAGATCGCCAATCTCGGCTCGCGGCTGAACGCGGCGCTGGCGTCGAAGGTGGAGGAGTTGCAGCGCTACCGCAGCGAGTTCTTCGGCCGGCTCCGCGAGGTGCTGCAGAACCGGTCGGACATCCAGGTGGTCGGCGATCGGTTCGTCTTCCAGAGCGAGGTGCTGTTCCCGACCGGCTCGGCCGACCTCACGGCGAGCGGGCAGGATCAGATCAGGAAGCTAGCCGTGACGCTGAAGCAGATCATGGCCGAGATACCCGCCGACCTGCCGTGGATCATGCGGGTGGACGGGCACGCCGATAAGCAGAAGCTGAGCGGGGGCGCCTTCGCCTCGAACTGGGAGCTGTCGGCGCAGCGGGCGATCAACGTGGTCAAGCTGCTGATCGACGAGGGCATCCCGCCGACCCGGCTGGCGGCGACCGGCTTCGGCGAGTTCCAGCCGCTGGACGGGGCGGAGACGCCGCAGGCCTATGCGCGCAACCGGCGGATCGAGCTGCGGCTCACCGATCGATAGGAGGGAGCGATGATGGAAGGCGCAAGGACGCCGGTGCCGTTGGACCTGACGGGCATGCGGGTGGCGATCACGGCGGGTGCGGGTGGGATCGGGCGAGTGATCGCCGACAGTTTCGTCGCCTGCGGGGCTCGCGTGTTCGTCTCCGACGTGGACGAGAAGGGGTTGGCCGAGTGCGGGCATGCCGGGATGCGGGCCGATGCCGGCCGGGTCACGGATCTGGAGGCGTTCATGGATGCGGCGCTCCAGCATCTGGGCGGCCTGGACGTGCTCGTGAACAATGCCGGGATCGCCGGTCCGACCGCGCGGGTCGAGGAGGTGGACCCGGCGGCGCTGGACGCGACGCTGCAGACCGACCTGGCCAGCATGTTCCATTGCGCCCGCCGGGCCGTGCCCGAGTTGCGCAAGGCCGGGGGCGGCAGCATCGTCAACCTCAGCTCGGCGGCGGGCAAGTTCGGCTTTCCGCTGCGCAGCCCGTACAGCGCGGCGAAATGGGGTGTGGTCGGTTTCACGCGGACGCTGGCGATGGAGCTGGGGCCGGACGGGATCCGGGTGAACGCGATCCTTCCCGGCGCGGTCGACGGGCCGCGGATCCGCAACGTGATCCGCAACAAGGCGCAAGCGCTGGGCGTCAGCGAAAACGAGCAGACCGAGCGCACGCTGGCCAATGTCAGCCTGCGCTGCTTCGTGACCCAGCAGGACATCGCGAACATGGCGCTGTACCTTTGCAGCCCGTTTGGGGCCACGATCACCGGCCAGGCCATCAGCGTGGATGGCGGGATTGAGTCGCTGGTGTAATACGAGCGGCCTGGCTCCTGGACCCTCGTAGGGTGGGTTGCTCTTGCAACCCACCGCCGCGCAGGGCCGTCCGCCATTGGTGGGTTGCGTGCCCGCAAGCCACCTACGCGGGTTGAGCAAGTATCAGGTTCGTGTGCCGCTGATCTAAGGGGGAGAAGTCATGCTGACCGTGCACCACCTCGGCAAATCGCAGTCCGAGCGGATCGTCTGGCTCTGCGAGGAGCTCGGGCTCGACTACGAGCTGCGCCGCCACAAGCGCGATCCGGTGACCATCCTCAGCCCACCCGAACTGCGAGCGCTGCACCCGATCGGCAGCGCTCCCGTCATCACCGACGGTGAGCTGGTGCTGGCCGAGTCCGGCGCGATCATGGACTACATCCTTGCCAAGCACGGCGGCGGCCAACTCCGGCCGGGCCCGGACGATCCAGGCTTTGCCCCGTACCTCTACTGGTTCCACTTCAGCAACGGCACCCTGCAGCCGGCCATGGGGCGGATAATGACCCTGAACCGGTTGAGCCTGCCGGCGGACAATCCGGTGCGTGTGTCGATACGCGGGAGGCTGGACCGGGCACTGGGCCTGGTCGAGGCGCAACTGGCGCAGACCGATTACATCGCCGGCGCCGAGTTCACCGCGGCCGACATCATGATCGTCTTCTCCTTGACGACCATGCGGGTGTTCCTGCCGCTCGACCTGGCGCCCTATCCCAATATTCTGGCCTACCTGCAGCGGATCGGCGCGCGCGACGCGTATCGCCGGGCGATGCAGAAGGCCGACCCGGACATGACGCCTCTGCTCGCGTAAATCAGGCGTGGCGCCGTGCGATGCCTTGCAGGACCGGCCGGGTGAGTGAGGCAAGCAGGGCGCGCACTGCGGAGTGGACGCGCCAGGGCGCCGCAGCCGGTCGATACTGCCCGTCTCCGGCGTGAGCCAGGGTTTCGGTGGAAACTGGAACGCCGGCCTCCTCGCAGGCTTGCAGCAGTAGCAGGACTTCGGACCAGAAAAGGGCGTCCTCCTCGTCCCCAATGGCCACGGCGCGCCGGTGGGAGGCGGCCGCGTGATCGCCGTTCCGCTGCTCCGCGGGCAGGGTCATCAGCATCCTGACCATGTCCCCGGTCGAGCGCAGCAGGATCGGTCGCTCTTGCGTCAGCATCCGGTTCCCCCGAATCCGTGTTGAGATAGCGAGCTTACTTGGGCGCTTAACCGGTTGATGTGACCCACGTCACGCGGAGGGCTGGATTGCGCCGCGCGAAGCCGTGCGCGGCAGAGTCCAAGGCCCTGTTGTGCCACACCGGATCGTGTCATCGTCCCGAGGACTCTGCGGCGAGGAGGTTTCGATGGTTCTGTCCGGCCCGCTATCGCGGCGAGCGGCAATGGGCGCGGCGGCGGCCTGGGGTGCGGTCATGCGCGTGCCCAGCCCGGCACGGGCGGCCACGCAGCAGCCGATCGAGATGCAGCTCGGCTGGATCGGCGGCGGCAACCAATTGGGCGAGGTGGTGGCGCAGCAGCTCGGCTACTTCGCCGAGCAAGGGCTGGAGCTGAAGATCATCCCCGGCGGCCCGAACAATGACGGCATCGCTGGCGTGGCCTCTGGCCGCAGCGCCGTCGGCCAGGTCTCGTCCTCGCCCTCGCTGATGCTGGCGGCCTCGCAGGACCTGCCGATCCGCTGCTTCGCGGTGTCGGCGCAGAAGCACCCCTACGCGTTCTTCTCGCTGCCGCGGGCGCCCGTCCGCACCCCGGCCGATTTCCGCGGCAAGAAGGTCGGCATCCAGGCGACCGGGGTCGTGCTGCTGCGGGCGCTGCTGAAGAAGAACGGCATCGACCCGAAGGACGTCCAGGTCGTCACCATCGGCTCCGACATGATGCCGCTGATGACCGGGCAGGTCGATGTGGTGACCGGTTGGCTGACCAACACCACGGCCCTCAAGGTGCTCGGGCCGGACCGCATCACGCTGCGCCTGTGGGACACCGGCGTGCATCTCTACGCCAACCCCTATTATGCGACGCCCGACACCATCGCAAAGACGCCCGAGCTGCTGGAACGCTACCTGCGCGCCAGCGCCAAGGGCTGGGCCTACGCCCAAGGCCACCGGGACGAGGCCGTCGCGCTGCTGATCAAGACCTACCCGAACCTCGTGCTTGCCGACGAACGGGCGGCCGCCGACGTCATGCTCGAATACTGCTTCGACGAGCGGACCAAGGCGGCCGGGTACGGCACGATGGAGCCGGCCGTCTGGCAGAGCCAGATCGATCTGTGGGCCGGGCTTGACCAGTTCAGCAAGCGAGTGCCGAAGGTGGACGAGGTCATGACCATGGCGATCCTGAACGCCACCGAGGACAGCCGGCCCAAGATCGGCTGATGTCCGGCGCCGCCCTGCTCGCCCGGACGGAGGCGGCGGCGGACCCGGCGCCGGCGGTGGAGCTGCGCGGGGTCGGGGTGCGCTTCATGACGGAGCGCAGCGAGGTCACGGCGCTCGAGGACATTTCGCTCAGCCTGCCGAGCGGAGCCTTGCTCACGCTGCTCGGCCCCTCAGGCTGCGGCAAATCGACCCTGCTGCGGGTCGTGGCCGACATCATCCGCCCGACCAGCGGGACCGTGCGCATCCTCGGCCAGACGCCCGACCAGGCGCGCCGTCAGCGCCAGATCGGCTTCGTGTTCCAGGACCCGGCGCTGCTGCCCTGGCGCACGGCGCTGGACAACGTGCGCCTGCCGCTCCAGGTGGGCCGGCCGTCCGGCACACCAGGGCGGAGCCCCCAGGAGCTGCTGGCCCTGGTGGGCCTGGCTGGCCGCGAGGACGCGCTGCCGCATGAGCTGTCCGGCGGCATGCGCCAGCGCGTTTCCATTGCGCGGGCGCTGCTGGGCGAGCCGAAGATCCTGCTGATGGACGAGCCGTTCGGGGCACTCGACGAGATCACCCGCGACCGGCTGAACGAGGAGCTGCTGCGGATCTGGGCGGAGACCGGCACCACGATCCTGTTCGTCACCCACTCGATCCACGAGGCGGCCTTCCTCGGCCAGCAGGTGCTAATGCTGGCGGCGCGGCCGGGCCGGGTGCGGGAGCTGGTCCCGGTCGATCTGCCGGAGCCGCGCCGCCTCACCATGCGCGACACCCCGGCCTTCACGGCGCTGGCCGCGCATCTACGGGCGACGCTGGAGACGTGCTGATGGCCTCCGAACTGACTGCCGACAACTACGCGGTGCCGGCCACGGACGCGCGGACCGAGTTCCTGCGCGGCAAGCGGCGCGAGCGGTTGCTGCGCCGGGTCATGCCGCTGGTCGGCGCCGCCTCGCTGCTGCTGCTCTGGTGGGCGGTGATCGCCGTCTTCGACGTCAAACCGTTCATCGCTCCGGCGCCGCAGGTCGTGGCCGCGACGCTGATCGCCAAGGCGCCGATGCTGTGGGCGAACCTGGTGCCGACCGCGATCGAGGCCGTGTGTGGGTTTGCCATCGGCAACCTGGTCGCGATCGCCATCGCCACGCTGTTCGTGCACCACAAGATCGTCGAGCTGGCCTTCTTCCCAATCATCGTGCTGCTCAACTCGATCCCCGTGGTGGCCAAGGCGCCGATCCTGGTGCTGCTGCTCGGCAACGGCATGGCGCCGAAGATCGCCATCGCCGCGGTGATCTGCTTCTTCCCGACCTTGGTGAACATGGTCCGCGGCCTCGAAGCGGTCAGCCCGCAATCCATGGAGCTGATGCACGTGCTGTCGGCTAGCCGCTGGGAGGTGTTCACCCGGCTGCGCGTGCCAACCTCCATTCCGTACCTGTTCTCGGCGCTGAAGATCGCGGCCTCGACGGCGGTGGTCGGCGCCATCGTCGGCGAGTGGATCGGCTCGCAGGAGGGGATCGGCGCGCTGATCATCCAGGCGACCTA
>Ga0213875_10001274_pt1 | contig 16886 bp, 15 predicted proteins | sample BarmaccomBMRX_R8_FD_160105 | JGI IMG/M metagenome (GOLD analysis project Ga0213875, IMG submission 160105) | Root-associated microbial communities from Barbacenia macrantha in rupestrian grasslands, the National Park of Serra do Cipo, Brazil - RX_R8 | ecosystem: Host-associated > Plants > Roots... | reverse complement strand
GCGTCACCGATGTTTCGCACGCTGGAAGGCGGAATCGTGAACACGGTGTTGTTGTCGTTCGGATCGGTGTAAGCGTTCACGCCATTGCCGAAGTAACCGGGATTATAGTTGTTCAATAGATAGTAGTGTCCAGGCGTGCAGTTCGGATCGATCCTGTTCGGCAGCATACTGAGATAGTTCAAAACCGAGGTCACGCCGGGCGCGTCGGAATCTGAGCAGTTACTATAGGTGCCGCCGCCGTAAGAGGGAGAACCATTGGAGCCCCCACCGTACCCGTCTTCGGTATACCAGTTATTTGTGCCGGGCGCCGCGTTGGGATTTTCAACTTCATCGACAACGCCGGCGTTCTTGGTTCCCTGCGCAACCAGTTGATTGTGAGGCGGGGCGGCGGCGTACCCGCTTTCATCGCTGAACCAGATGGCATCGCCCGTGCCCAACATGATATGGTTGGCTCCGGTACCACCCATGACGCTTTGGTGAAAGTTGTCGCTCATCGCATAGGTGTCGGCCAATTCCTTCAAATATGGGGCATCGCCTTGGAGCACGTTGTAAAAACCCATGGAGGTTGAGCCCTCACGGGTGGAGAGGTCACTGAAATTCTTCGGCTGCGGCTTACCGTTCGTTCCGGCGCCGACGGTCACTTCTACCCAAGGGAAAAGGTCGCCCTTGCAGCCGCTCGGATTCCATTCGTCTGCGTAGTAGGCATTGCAATCCAGTTCCTGCCACATCTGATAGAAGCGGTGTACGGGGCTTGCGGCATAGGCATCATAAGGAAATGAAAATGAAGTGAGCTGAAAGGGTCCGGGGGGCAGATCGTTGACGTTGAGGATTCGTTGATCTGGAGTGCCTTTCGTTTGTCCTGTGCCGCCGGTCGTCAGATATTTGTAGTAACCGGAGGGAAGGCCGTTCTCAGCCTCTTCCGCTTCTGCGAGGGTAGAAAAATACGGCTTGGTGGGGCCGCCGACAAGCGGTGGTGGAAGCGTGTTGTAAAGCGACTTATCCATAGGACTTACTTGGTAACCATCATCGTGAGTGTCTATCGCAGAGTTCTGAACGGCGAACGAAAAATTAGGTCCGGGAGAGCCGTCCTCATTGATTATCTGTTTGGACAGTAGATTGTCCACTGTTTCGCCGCTCGTGGGCTTGTAAGTCGCGAAGATGTGATCGAAGGTTCGATTTTCACCGATGATCACGATGACGTGCCTGATGGGTGTTCTCGTGTTTAAGTCATTGTGGTACTGGGCCCTGGCGGGGATCGGTAAGAGTAATTGAGAGATCAGAAACGAGGCAGTTGTGAGAGTGGCTGTGACTTGCGGCCAGACCCTCCCTGCGTGTTGTTCAGGGTGCATAGTTCTCCTTAGATAGGCTGTGTGGGATACAACCGGACCGACTATACGGACGAAAAGTTAACAGGGGATGAAGGTCGTTAGAAAAACGTCTGACTACGCGCCGCTGAAGCTGTACTGTTTTCGCTTTGTAACAGGATTGTTACTTGCGACCGGCGCCTGCAAGCAATAGTCGACAATGGAGAAGAGCTCATTATGGCGCACATCGCAATGGACCCCAGGGTGGCAAAGACGGCGGAGGTCGTCGCGCATGCGACCGTAGCATTGGACGGACAGGCTAATGCCATGAAATGGCTTCAGGAAGCAAATCCGCTCCTCGGCAACAGAAGCCCCTTGCAGGTCGCATACAATGGCGAGCCCGATGAAGTAGAGCACGTGCATGAGTTGTTATCGGCGCTCGAAAACGGAATTCACCTTTGAATGCAGGTATGGCGGATCTGCAAAAAGATTTACGTCAATACTTCGTTTTCCGGTGATGGCGGCCTATAAGCCCGGGCCGATGGCACCACAGAGGCAATCGTGTCGTGTATACCTCGCAATCTCTTTCGCTGGCGCAACTTGAGATTTGGATGCACGTCGCACCGCGAAACCCGCTCCCGAGCTATGTGGCTGTTTCGGCGGAGATCCCGGATGATGTATCCGTTCACGCAGTAGCAGAAGCTGACTTACCGGCTGGCTGGGAAGCGGCAGAACCTTCGCCTCTTGCTCTTCGCGACATCGGAACAAAATGGCTCAAATCTCTGTCTTCCGCGGTAGCCCGGGTTCCCTCGGTCGTTACACGGGGTGAATTCAATTACCTGCTTAATCCATTGCATCCGCAATTTGAGCGCATCCGACCCGGGCAGCCGGAGCCGTTCCGGTTCGACCCCAGGATGTGGAAGCAAGGCGACCGACACTAATCCGCGGCTGGCGAGTTAAGGCCAAACGCCAGGCTGCCCGTACGTCTCGGGCCCGTCACAGGTTACTTGCGCAAAATGTTTACTTGCGTCCGGCGCCTCGCGTCAGTTTCTTCGACGGAACCGCCGCACCGGTTTGATCCGTTTTCTGTGACTGCGATGCTGCGGGTTTCTTCAGGTTCGCTAAGCTCTTGCGAAGAGCTTCGGCGATATCGACCACTTCTGCCGGTTTTTGCGGCATTTCTGTGATGGTAACTGGCTGGCCTTGCACCTTTTTCGCGAGCATGGATTCCAGGCGTTCGCGGTAAGTGTCGCGATATTTCTCCGGGTCGAACGGCGCGGCGAGCGAACGGATGAGTGTCTGGGCGAGATCCAGTTCTTTCTCTTTCACCAAGCTTGGGTCGGCGCGATATTCCTCCTCGGCCCGAACTTCCGAAGTGAAGAACATGGTGTGAGCGAGCATGCCGCTCTTGCCAGAACGCAACACCACCACATGTTCGCGGCTGTGCATGGCGAATTGTGCAAGCGCGACCAGACCGGTTGTTTGCATGGATCGATAGAGGAGCGCATAGGCCTTTTCGCCGGCTTCCTCCGGCCTCACATAGTAGGAGGTTTCGAAGTACACGGGATCGATCTCGGCCAGTTCGACGAACTCCTGAATCTCCATTCCTGCCGAGGTTTGGGGCGTGATGCTCTTCAGTTCCTCGGGTTCGACGACGACGAAGCGGTTTTTCTCGTACTCGTACCCCTTCACCACGGATCTCTCCGGAAGAACCTCTTCGCTTCCCTTACGAACGGAGACTTGCTTCACGGGGCTCAGGATTGGTTCTGGCCTTAGCGATGAGACCCGGTTGATAACGGGTTCGGGTGATGATTCAGCGCGCCGTGTAGCGTCGAACCTTGTGGCTGCAGTTGTTTCGACGCGTGCGGATCGTGAAATGAGCGGCTCTGGCGCCTCCGGAGCTTCTGCACGATACACGCGCCGCAAGTTGACCCGCTCGGGCCGCGCCGCCCGAAAAAGCCGCACTGGAATCGAGATCAGACCGAAAGTGATGTAACCGCGCCAAACTGTCGAAGCCATCTCGCCATCCTCCTGGTTGGGATTACCTGCCGCCTTTATATATGATTTCCAGTTACTGCAACAAGTTTCAGCGCGGGACTATAATCCGTTTCGCATGGCTGCAATTGAGCTATAATTTCGACGCCTCGAAGAGCGGGGAAGCCTTCGGGAAAAAGGAGCTGAGGAATGCGAATAGTCAAAGCTTTATTGCTCTCGACTGCGATGATGTGCTGGGCGTCGTCCGGGCCGGATGACCGCGCGCTAACTGATCCGCATTCCGTAGTCTCCGAATCGAACCCGGCGGCTCGGGCTGCTCCCATCGACGACCTTTACTACACGCGGAGTGTTTTTGGCGCGGCCTGGTCGCCCGATGGGCAACAAGTCGTATTTACAAGCGACATTTCGGGCCGGCTTAACTTATGGAAAGTGAGCGCCTCGGGTGGATGGCCTATTCAGCTCACGCAATCCGACGATGTTCAATCGAACGCAGTCTGGTCGCCCGACGGCAAGTGGATTGTCTACCAGCAGGACCACGCCGGGAACGAGCTCTACGATCTTTATGCCATACCGAGCAGCGGAGGCGAGCCCGTCAATTTGACGAACACCCCCGCAATCCGCGAGCAGGACCCTCGCTGGTCCCATGATGGGAAAACCATTGCCTTCGCGTATAAGCCGAAAGTGGGTACACAGTACGATATCGCGCTTCTGGATTGGGCCACGCATAAAGTCCATAAGCTCACCAATGAACGCCAGCCAGGTTACTCCTGGTCCGTCGTAGCATGGAGCAAGGACGATAAGACGATCTATGCAAACCGCATAAATCCGCCTTTCACCGATGCTGAAATTTTCCGCATAGACGTCGCGACCGGAACTGCCGAAAACCTCACTCCGCACCATGGCACGGTGCGATATCTGGCCAGCTCGCTTGCTCCCGATGGCCGCACGCTTCTGCTCAGCTCGGATGCAAAGGCGGGCTACATGAATGTCGCCCAACTTGATACCTCTACGAAGAAGATCACCTGGGCGACTGATACAAAGTGGGAAGCTTTTTCAGGAAACTTTTCGCCTGACGGGAAGCGCTATACCTACGTCATTAATGAAGACGGGTTGACGGATGCGTATCTTGCTGATTGCGCGACCAACCAGGCGGAAAAGCTCGAGCTTGCGCACGGGTTAAACTTTTTCTCGGGCAATCCCAACGAGTTTGCACCACAGGGCGATCGTCTGATCGTTTCACACGAAGCGTCAAACCAGCCCGGCGACCTTTGGATTTACCGCATCGGGAACCGGCATGCGGAACAACTGACGTTTTCTACCATTGCGAGCCTGCGCGCGGTGCCGCTGCCCGCCTCACAAATTGTCCATTACCGGACGTTCGACGGGAAAATCATCACCGCCCTGCTTTGGATTCCTTTCAATCTGAAGCGCGACGGAAGCAATGCGGCGTTAGTCGTTCCGCATGGCGGACCGACCGGGCAGAGAGTGGATTACTGGAGCCCCGAAGTGCAGGCATTGACCTCGCGCGGGTATATTTGTCTCGCTCCCAATCCGCGCGGCTCCACTGGCTACGGTTTGGAGTTTCAAAAAGCGAATTTTCAGGATCTCGGCGGCGGCGATCTCAAAGACGAACTCGCGGGCGTGGAGTTCCTGAAGAGCACGGGCTATGTCGATCCGAAAAAGATCGGCATCACCGGAGGGTCCTACGGAGGATTCATGACGCTGATGGCGATCGGAAAGGCGCCGGAGGTTTGGGGAGCCGCAGTCGAAGAATACGGAATTATCAACTGGTCGAGCATGCTCAAGAGTTCCGACCCGTCGTTAAACGAATACCTCAAGGCGCTACTGGGAAATCCCGATCAGAACCGTAAGATCTATGAGGCTGATTCGCCAATTACGTACATTCGCAGTGAAAAAGCGCCTTTGCTGGTACTGCAGGGCGACAACGATCCGCGCGTGCCGAGAGAAGAGGCACAGCAGGTCGTTGACATTCTGAAGAAGGAAGGACGGGTTGTGGACGTTCACTATTACCCGAATGAGGGACACGGGTTTTCGAAGCGAGAAAACCAAATCGATGCGCTGCGGCGTACGGTCGATTGGTTTGACAAGTATCTGAAAGGGACCAGCGCCACTGCCGGCGCGCAGGCCGCGCAAGCTTCGAAATAGGAATCGCTACCTCAGTTACGGACGCAAACAATTGCCGCAGGTATTTGCTCATGTGCGCAATAGCTTCGATCTGACGGTGCACGCAGCATATCGTGACGCCGCTCCGCTCTTTGGACCAAATGGTGAACGGGGCTGGAGCGAGGGCGATTGGGATCCGCAATTCTTTTATCCGCAGCCAGGAAAGGACATAGAAGGAGCGGTTTTCTCAATCCGGCAGGGTTCGACGGAAAGCATCTGGGTTAACACTGTATTTGATCTTGAGGCGCGCCACTTTCAGTATGTATATTTCGTTCCGGACACCCTAGTGACGACAATCGATGTGAACTTCGTGCCGGTCGATGCAATGAATACGAAAGTTACTGTCGTATACACACGCACGGCTCTGGATGTAGGAGCGAATGGGCATGTGAGGCAATTGGGCGAGAAGGATAGCAAAAGCGCAGAGCAGTGGCAGAAAGCAATCAACGATTACGTGGAAAAGCACAAGCGCTGAATCTCGCGCCGCCGCTGCTGTATTCTGTTGGCACTATGAAACTGCGCTTTGCATGCGCCATTCCATTGCTGGCCGCCCTGATCTCAGGGTCGGCGGCAATAGCTCAGCAGGTCGATTCCACGCTCGCAAATCAACCCGCCCGGCGCTCGCCGGAATGGCTAACGGGCGGAGTCATTTATGAGATCTATCCTCGCGAGTTTTCACCAGAAGGAAACCTGAACGGGATTACGAAGCGCCTGGACGAGCTGAAGAGTCTCGGGGTCAACATTCTCTGGCTCATGCCGATTCACCCGAGCGGGGAGTTGAAGAAAAAGGGCACGCTCGGGAGCCCATACTCGGTTCGCGATTACTACGCCATTGATCCGAAATACGGCACGAAAGAGGATTTGCGCCGGCTTGTACTGGAAGCTCATCGGCGACAGATGAAAGTGATTATCGACATGGTCGCGAACCACACGTCTTGGGATAGCGTGATGATGGCTCATCCTGATTTTTACAAACACGATAAAGAGGGTCACATCATTTCTCCGTACGATTGGGATGACGTTGCGGCGCTCAACTATGCGAACCCGAAGCTACGCCGCTACATGACCGATATGCTTGTTTACTGGATCAAGGATTTCGATCTGGACGGTTACCGTTGCGACGCGGCGAGCGAAGTCCCAACGGACTTCTGGGAACAGGCTCGGGTGGAATTGGACCGCGTCAAGCCGGACATTATGATGCTGGCCGAGGCCTCGAAACCCGACCTGCTTCGGAGCGCTTTCGATATCGACTATGCCTGGCCGCTCATGCACGCCTTAACCGATGTGATGATGGATGGCAAACCAGCCAGCTCCGTGCAAACCATTATCGAGCAGCAAAAGCTGCTGTTCCCGAAAGGCGCTTTGCACATGCGCGTATCGGACGATCACGATGAATTACGCGCGACAGAACGGTATGGATTGCCGGGAGCGTTGGCTGCATCAGCGCTCATGTTCACGATAGATGGCGTGCCGGTGCTCTATAACGGCATGGAGATCGGAGATTCAACGGAATCGCGGTCGCCTGCTTTGTTTGAGCCGCTGAAAGTGATCTGGCAAATGTCGAGCGAGCGGCCTCAGTTCCCAAAGTTCTATGCGTTCGTAATTCCACTCCGAAAGCAGCATCCCGCGCTAACACACGGGGAACTTGTCTGGTTGCATAATTCGGACGAGCAACACGTCGTTACGTATCTGCGCCGTTCCGGCGAGGAACAACTCCTCATTGCCATCAATTTTTCTGATAGTCCCTTTCGGGGCACAGTCGAAGCCGGCCCGGGATATTGGAAGGAGATCGCTCTTCCCGTATCTCAGGCTGAGTCCACAACTCTACCGGCCTTAACGCTAGATGCCTTCGGGTTCCGCGTCTTTCAGACCTTATCACGCTGAATCCGCGTCTTAACGTTGACTGCTCCAAGGAAGCAAATGGCGCCGCAAATTCGGCGCAGCACCAGGACAGCGGCGAGGCGGCGCTGAGTCGCCCTACCAGGGCGCGTGTGCTGAAATAAAGATTCAAATTAATTACGGAATGAGCAGAAAAATCCGTTCGACGACGATTCTATGCGTGCGGCGCAACGGCAAAGTGATTTTGGCGGGTGACGGGCAGGTCACCATGGGGAACGAGGTCCTGAAAGGTGGGGCACGCAAGCTTCGGCGTCTCTACGGCGGGAAAATTATCTCTGGATTTGCGGGGTCAACCGCCGATGCATTTGCCCTGTTCGCGCGTTTCGAAGCGAAACTAGAGCAGCATAGCGGAAACCTGCCGCGTAGCGTTGTGGAGCTGGCGAAGGAGTGGCGCACAGATCGTATGCTGCGTCATCTTGAAGCTTTACTTCTGGTTGCGGACGTCGAAAACATGTATATCGTTAGCGGCACGGGGGATGTGATTGAGCCCGATAGTCCCGTCGCGGCGATCGGGTCGGGCGGCCCGTTTGCGAAGTGCGCCGCCGTTGCACTGCTTGAAAACACGAGCCTAGGGGCGCGCGAGATAGTGGAAAGAGCGATGAAAATTGCCGGCGAAGTGTGCATTTACACGAACGGCAACGTCACCTATGAGGAGCTGGCGTAATGGTGATCTATCTTCCACAGCAATCTTCGGATGAAACGCCTCTTCTCGACGAGTTGACTCCGCGCGAAATCGTAGGCGAGCTGGACAAATACGTGATCGGACAAGCCGAGGCGAAGCGCTCGGTCGCGATTGCTCTTCGAAATCGCGTAAGGCGGCAAAAGTTGGACCCGGAAATGGCCGAGGAGGTGATGCCGAAAAACATCCTCATGATCGGGCCGACGGGAGTAGGAAAGACCGAGATTGCGAGGCGGCTCGCGAAGCTGGCAAATTCGCCGTTTCTGAAGGTGGAAGCGAGCAAGTTTACCGAGGTCGGCTACGTGGGTCGGGACGTGGAATCGATTATTCGCGACTTGGTGGACGTGGCGATCGACATGGTTCGCGAGGAGAGATTAGAACAAGTCGAGGATCGCGCAGAGCAGCAGGCAGAAGAGCGTTTACTCGATCTGCTGATGCCGCCGCAGCCGGAATCGAGTGAGAGCGCGGAACGCACGAGAGAGAAGCTGCGCGAAAAGTTACGCGCCGGCAAACTGGATGATCGAGCCGTGGAAGTAGATGTTAAAGAACGCGGACCCACCTTCGAAGTTTCGACCAACGGCAACGTCGAAGAGATGGACATCAACCTGAAAGATGTCATCCCCGGTCTTTTCGGTCCTCGTACGAAGAAGCGAAACATGCGCGTTTCGGAAGCTCTGGAATACCTGATCCAAGAGGAAGAGCAAAAGCTGGTGGACATGGATCAGGTGACACGGATCGCGCTCGAACGAGTTGAGAGAAACGGCATTGTGTTTCTGGATGAGATCGATAAAATTGCGGGGCGTGAAGGCGGGCACGGGCCGGATGTGAGCAGAGAGGGCGTGCAACGCGACATTCTTCCGATCGTGGAAGGCACCACGGTAAACACCCGGCATGGATTCGTCCGGACGGATCACATTCTTTTCATAGCGGCCGGCGCGTTTCATGTTTCGAAACCATCCGATCTTATTCCCGAATTGCAGGGCCGTTTTCCCATCCGAGTCGAACTGAAATCCTTGACGGAAAGCGATTTTGTGCGCATCCTGAAGGAACCCAAGTCTGCGCTGGTGAAGCAGTACATGGCGCTCCTCGATACGGAAGGAATCAAGCTGACGTTTACCGAGGATGCGGTGAGCGAAGTCGCTCGCGTGGCTGCTCAAGTAAATGAAAACACCGAAAACATCGGCGCGCGAAGGCTGCAGACCATCATGGAGAAATTGCTGGAAGATATCTCGTTCGATGGTCCCGATCTGAAAAAGAAGAACATCAAGATTGATGCGGTGTATGTGCGAAAGCAGCTCGCGGAGATCGTGAAAGATCAGGATCTGAGCAGGTATATTCTCTAGTGCGAGCTGCTGCGGTTGCAGTTGCCTTCTCTCTTCTCGCGATTTTGAGTTGCGGATACCGCGGACCGATTGCCCCTCCCTCGCCCGAGCTTCCCAACCCGGTTACCGATTTGGCGGTGGTGGAACGCGGCGATCGCCTCGTAGTCACGTTCACTACTCCGATTCGCACGACAGACAGTCTGGCGATCAAGCGTTTTTCGGAAATCGATCTGCGTATTGGCGCCGCGGCTAATCCATTCGATTTTGATAGGTGGGCTGCTTCTGCCCAACAGTTCCGTTTGAACCCTCCGCCTCCGAACGATCCTGACGACCCGAAACCGAGGCCCATGAAGGATTCGGTTCCCGTGTCCGGCTGGCAGGGGCAACGCATTGCTGTGGCGGTCCGGACGGCGATTAAGAAAAGCGATCACTATTCCCAGTGGTCGAACGTCGGGCGAATCGAAATTGTTCCTCCGCTTCAGCCACCCGATGTCAAATGGGAAGCCTCGAAAGAGGGATATAAACTCACTTGGGCGGAGGAGCGTCCGGGCGTGCACTACGACGTGTTCCGGCAAGGCCCAAATGAGAAAACGCCAGCGGCGCAGATCGGTACAGCAGAAAAACCGGAGTACGTGGACACCACATCTCAATGGGACACTCCGTACACCTACACGGTGATCGCGAAGCAAGGCGGAGCGGAGAGCCTGGCATCAGAGCCGATTCGTGTGATTCATGCCGATACGTTTCCTCCGAGGGTGCCCGCAGGTGTTACGGTCCTAGCAACGCCGGAATCGATCGATGTGTCGTGGGAACGAAGCCCCGAAGCCGATCTGAAGGGTTACTATGTATACCGCTCCGTCGATGCCGGGCCTTTAGTAAAGCAAGCCGATCTGGTCAATTTGCCGGCTTATAGCGATCACAACGTCGAGCATGGGAAGACCTATCGATACGCAATCAGTGCAGTGGATCAGAAAGGGAACGAGAGCGAGAAATCTGCGCCTGCGGCGGAAGTGGTGTTTTGAGGGTCAGAGCCTCTATTGCAGGGATACGGGATGCGTGTACGATCAAACGAGGGCAGGGACTCATGACCGTATCGCAGATCGCAGTCGACTGGTCGCAATGCGCAGTACTTGAAAGCGTTCCCGGCAAGGTGAGTGGCGCCTGGGTTTTTCGTGGCACGCGTGTGCCGGTCTCGGCAGTTCTCAAGAACCTCAAAGATCTAAACGTACACGAAGTCGCAGAGGAGTTTCCCTCGGTAACGGAACAGCAGATCCGGGAGGTTCTGGAGTTTCTCGCGCGCAGCGCCGATCCGCTGCCCACGCACGCTTGATTTCGTGCGGGTTCTGCTCGATGAAAATCTGCCGCACCACCTTCGGACTCTGATTCCCGACCACGAGATCCGCACGGTCGCATTTCAAGGCTGGAAAGCATTTTCAAGCGGCCTTCTGCTGGACGCAGCGGAAGAAGCCGGATTCGACGTATTTATTACGGCCGATCAGGGCATTCCGTATCAGCAAAACCTCGAAGGCCGCAAAACTCGCTATCGTAATCCTGAGCAGCAACGAGCGTGAAATCCTTGTGGCCCGGGTCGAAAGAATTGCCAACGCGATTAACGGCTGTCAGTCCGGCTGTGTTCTCTTCGTCGATCTCGACGACTGAAACGATCGCTTATAGCGATCACAATGTCGAGCATGGGAAGACCTATCGACGCGATCAGCGCAGTGGATCAGAAGGGGAACGAGAGCGAGAAGTCGGTCCCTGCGGCGGAAGTGGTGTTTTTGAATTTCCAGAACTTAGCTGAATCCTCGGAAGTTTTGATAAGATGCTGTCTCATGAACCGTAGGCAGGCGCTAACATCGCTTATGGCTGCCGGTGGCGCTCTGACGATCGAAGATCCGGCACTCACCGATCCTCAACCGAAGCGCGGTCGCCTGAAGCAAGGCGTTTCGTATTGGACTTATCAAAAATGGTATAGCCTGGGCGATCTCTGCAAAGAGTGCGTACGAATCGGTCTGCAAGGCATGGATCTGGTGACACCAGATCAATACGCTACGGTTCAAAAGTACGGCCTCGTGCCATCCATGACTTCCGGGACGCCGCCGAACACAATTCCGATCGGCCTCAACCGTCTGGAGAACCACGATCGTGTTCTAGCCAGCCTCAAGAACGATATCACCCTCGCCGCCGCCGCGACGGTGCCGAACGTCATCACGTTCTCTGGAAATCGAGGCGGTATGCCCGACGGCGAAGGCCTTGCAAACTGCGCGATTGCTCTGAACAAGATCAAGTCCTATGCAGAGGAGAAAGGCGTCACCATCAATTTGGAGTTACTCAACAGTAAAGTCGATCATCACGATTACATGGCCGACCACTCGGCTTGGGGCGTCGAGCTTGTGAAGCGCGTGAACTCGCCGCGAGTCAAGTTGCTGTATGACATCTACCATATGCAGATCATGGAGGGCGATCTCATTCGCACCATCCGGAACAACATCGCATATATCGGACACTTCCATACCGGCGGTGTTCCAGGCCGGCATGAGCTGGATGGCTCTCAGGAAGTGGATTGGCATGCCGTGGCAAACGCCATTGCCGATACCGGGTATCAGGGCTTTTTCTCGCACGAGTTTGTTCCGGCGAATACTCCGCCGATCCGGGGCCTGGAACAGGCCTTTGAGACTTGTATTGTGTAAGCGAATTGCGGAGAAGATCCGCATCCGCGTCGCAAGCTGAGGAACTTCCGGGGTACGCGTCGCCGCCAGCCAGCGAGACTGCTACTTGGCGTTTTGTTTTGGTGGCTGCTGGAACTTCTGCATTAATATCTTCAATTCAGATGGCAGCCGTTCCGGATGACGCTCGACGTTAATGGCCCACGCGCGCAGATCGAAAGGCATTCCCCACATGATGCGCTGTCCGGTTGGCACCGGGGGACCATTCGATTTGCCAATGGAAGGAACGGGCGATGGAATCTTGAAAACGTAGATGGCGCCGCCGGCGAGTGCCTGGTGTGGATACTGCTGCAGATAACCACAGTTGTGATTATCCAGAATAGACACAGCCTCGACTGCTACCCATCGGCCGGCATCCGCATCCGTGAGCGTTTGACAATTCCAGATCTGCGCCTCGGGCACTATGAGTACCGGATCGGAAAGGGATGCCCAGTCCAGTTCAACTTGCGTGAGGTGCTGTTGTTTTGCGAAGCGCTCGAGGGCAGGCAAACCCTCGTTCCAGGTCACGTTCGAATCATTCAAAAGGTAGTAGAGCGGGCGACCAAATGACAAGCTATTCGCGAAGGGAAAGAAGTATGGATACGCAGCGAGAATGGGCGCGAAGCAAGCCACAACCAGGACAACCGTTACCGCTTCTAACAGTCGATGCCGCGGCAGAGCTCTCATCATTCGAGGCAGCGGCGCGAGCATCAGGATGAGCAGGACAATCGGCACGGTGAAGTGCCGAATGCTAATGTCCAAGCGGCTGAGAAGACACACAACTAGAAACACGAAGAATCCAGCCATCAGAACTCGCCAGTGAGCGCGATAGGCAGGAGTTATGGCGGTTTCCTTGTGTTTTCGAAAGGCGAGGGCCACCGCGGCGTTCAGCAAGAGCAGCAGCAGAAAACCGAGCGTCGATTTCAAAGCAAATGCGATGGGGAAGTAATAAGGCACGCCATGTGGAAGGACTTGCCCAAAGAGGAAAGTGGGGCGCGATGCGGTCAGCAGCATGAGCAGAAGGCCACGGTAGTAGAGCCAGATCGGCATCAGCGGCCTGCGGATGAGGAACGCCCACGAACCACTTCCTATTCGGTCCAGGGCATCATTCGGTTGGTTCCAGGAAAGAACGAAATACGCTACGTAGACGACGATTGCGGACCAGACAATGCCGCGCAGAACGCAGCGCCAGCGAGTTTTCCGCCAGAGTTTACGTTCTGTTTTGTCTACCGGTTCGGCCGGGGCCGGCCAGAAGCGCGTCTGAATAAATACTGCGACGATCACGGGAAGCAACAACAGCCCAGTGAACTTCGAGAGGAGCGCTGTTCCCAGGGCCATCCCGAACAGACGGGCGTTCTTGTGTGTTGGCGCAGTCCAGATCTCACCGAATTGCCAAAGCGCGATCACCGAAAACAAGGTCACGGGGAGATCCGTAATTACCAGCGGGCCAAACGTCAGAATTGCCGGCGTTGTGACATACGCGCTCAAGCACAGCAGCCCAGCCCAGCGGCCGCCGAGGCGAGTTGCATACAGATACACAAACCAACCGAGAAGCAAAGTGAGGACAAGCATCGGAAGCCGCGCCCACAGCAGCGTTGGTTTCCAAGCATTCCAGCGGCCTAGTACGGCATCGCCGAAGACCCACTGCATGGCGTACGCCGGAAAGAAGTCCGCCGCGAGGTTCCAGGCCTCGCTCGAGTAATCCGCACGCGTGCCGCGCACCGCAAGAGGTATGGCGGCGAGCACTTTGGCGAGAGGCGGATGCTCCGGGTTGAGACGCAGATCAAGACGCTGCAGGTAGCTCAATCCAGCGCCTACATGAGCGACCTCGTCAACTGTAGCGGATTCGTGGAACGCGGTGCCTCCAGCGACGAAGAACAGGAACAGAAGCAAGCATGCGGCGATTGCGCCGTGAAGGTTCCGGGAAAAAGCTACCCCGTGTTTCCGCAGAGCGTCGAAAGATCGTGTCAAAGCAGAACCCAAGTTGTTTTCCTGCCCAGAGGGCGGACTCATTCGCTAATGCTAGTTTCACAGGCTTGGATTTCCGAATCAGCAACACCGGGGCGATCACCAACAGATCGCGCTTCTACCTATCATACGTTACAATAGATAGAAGCTAAAGCTATGGTTGACCTCTCGCCGAGATCCGATCTGCCGCAAGGCACGCTCGACCTGCTCATTTTGAAGATTGTTGCCATCCAGCCGGTACATGGCTATGCCATCGCTCAGCGGCTCCAGCAAATTTCCCGCGACATTGTTCAGGTGCCGGGAGGCTCACTGTATCCGGCTTTGCATCGATTGGAAAATCGGGGTCTGCTGAAATCCGATTGGAAGGAAACGGAAACCGGGCGTGATGCCAAGTTCTACCGCTTAACACGAAAAGGGCGGGCGCATTTGGACACACAGACTGCGAGCTGGCGACGATTAGCCCAGGCTGTCGGCCTCATTCTGAATATGGCCGAGGAGGGCGTCCGATGACATGGTGGTCACGTTTGTGGCGGCGTAACGAATTGGAGCAAGACCTCGGCCGAGAACTCCAGTTTCACATCGCAGAAAGGATTTCCGCGCTCAAGAGCCGTGGGCTAAGCGAGGCCGAAGCGCGCCACCGTGTACGCCAGGAATTTGGAGGGATCGAGCAGGTCAAGGAAGAATGCCGTAGGGCGCGTGGCACGCTGTGGGTTGAGTCGACCGTTCAGGATGTTCGTTATGCCATTCGAACTCTAAGGAAGAGTTCTGGTTTTGCACTCACGGCCATTCTGACCTTGGGGCTGGGCATCGGCGGCACTACCGCGATCTTCACTCTCATCCACGCGGTCATGCTGAAGTTTCTGCCGGTCGCCGATCCGCAGACGCTGATCCGTCTCGGAGATGACGATAATTGTTGCGTCCTCGGCGGATATCAGGGACGCTATTCATCCTTTGCGTATCCGCTTTACACAAGCATCCGGGATCATACGCCTGAGTTTGAGGAACTGACCGCTTTCCAAAGTGGCTTGGGGAGGGTTAGCGTGCGCCGAGTAGGAGCGAACACTGCGTCTATGCCCCTGGTCGATCAATTCGTTTCCGGCAACTTTTTCACTACATTCGGCCTTCGTCCCTTTGCCGGTCGCCTGCTCTCATTGGCGGATGATTCCCGTGGCGCGCTGCCCGTTGCCGTCATGAGCTTTCGTGCCTGGCAACAGGACTATGGTTCGGATCCTTCCATCGTTGGTTCAGCCTACATCATTGATGGCGCAACTTTTACTATCGTCGGCATTGCCCCGCCCGGTTTCTTCGGGGCCATGATGCGCCCCGATCCTCCCGATTTATGGATGCCCATTGCGGACGAGCCTGCTGCCCACAAACTCAATTCTCTACTTGACGCCAATCTACTCGCGCGCGATGACGAGGCTTGGTTGTACGTCATCGGCCGTATCAGACGCGGAACCGATCTCAAGCGCCTGGAAGCGAAGGTGAACGTGGAGTTGCGGCAATGGCTTCTTGTGAACGATCCGCCTCAAACAGAAACGGCAAAGCAGGAATTGAAGAAGCAGTATATTGCGCTCGTTCCGGCCGGCGGTGGCGTCGCGTTGATGAAATCTAACTATGAGCATGATCTGCGGCTTCTCATGGCGATAACGGCGCTCGTTCTGCTCATCTGCTGTGCCAACCTCGCGAACTTGCAACTGGCGCGTGGCGCAGCCAATTCTTCTCAGATCTCAATACGTATCGCACTTGGTGCGCCACGCTCCCGCGTCATTCGGCATGTGTTAACCGAAAGCATCGTGATTGCTGTTACAGGCGGAGCCGCCGGGCTGATCGTGGCTAGGGAATTAGCCACACTGCTAATTCGATGGGCTTTTCCCTCGGCGCAGCATGTACGGTGAGCGCGATGCCATCCACCTCGGTTCTCGTCTTTGCTCTTGTCGTCTCGCTGCTGACTGGAATCGCTTTCGGTATCGGCCCGGCTTTGGCGGCATCGGGTCGAGATTACACATCCACTCTGCCCGGTGTCGGACGTTTCACAACGCGCATCACTCTGGGGCAAAAATCTCTGGTTGTCTTGCAAGCTGTTCATTCCCTGGTGCTGCTCTCGGGCGCGGGTCTTATGATTCAGACCCTGCGAAATCTCCAGAATCAGCAGTTTGGTTTTCAAATGGAGGAGAGCCTCGTTGTCAATGTGAACGCCGGTTTCGGCGCTTATAAGCCGGAAAGGTTGGCGGCGCTTTACAAACAGATCGAAGCTGGTATGCGGCAAATTCCCAATGTGCGCGATGCTGCGCTTGCACTGTATAGCCCAATGTCGGGAAATAACTGGCAATCGGGCGTCACGCTGGAGGAACGACCATCCCGCATGGTTTCTTCGGTGTGGGATCGTGTCAGTCCCAGCTTTTTCGATACCGTTGGCGCAAGTCTCATGCGCGGGCGCGTCTTCAACGACTGGGATACCCCAAATTCTGTGCATGTAGCCGTCGTGAACGAAACTTTTGCGGATCTGTACTTTCCAAATGAGAATCCAATCGGCAAGCGTTTTGGGCTCGGCGGTCTGGACCGGAGCCGCGACTACGAAATCGTTGGAGTTGTAAAGAATCTTGTGTTTCGAAATCCGCGCCGGCCAACCCCGCCACCCATGTTCTTCGTGCCCCGGTTGCAGATCTCACCGGGCGAGTGGGCGAACGACGGGAAGGCACGATCCAACTTCATTCAGTGCATCATGATTCGAGTGGCGGGCGATCTTCCAAATCTGACCTCGCAAATTCATCGGACGCTCGCTACGGTGGACCCCAATCTTACAGTCGTCAAAGTGATGCTGATGCGA
>Ga0213875_10001273_pt1 | contig 16901 bp, 11 predicted proteins | sample BarmaccomBMRX_R8_FD_160105 | JGI IMG/M metagenome (GOLD analysis project Ga0213875, IMG submission 160105) | Root-associated microbial communities from Barbacenia macrantha in rupestrian grasslands, the National Park of Serra do Cipo, Brazil - RX_R8 | ecosystem: Host-associated > Plants > Roots... | reverse complement strand
TTCTTTGCGAACGCCCCGGTCGGGATTGCCCTGCTCGATCGCTTCGGACGGCTCGAAGAAGCCAACCGGGCGCTCGCCGAGCTGTTCGGCGCCAAGCCGCAGGATCTGATTGGCCAGCCGCTGATCGGCTTCTTGAACGAGGACGACCGGCGCGAGATCGCTGTCAAGCTCGCGACCGCGGCGGAGGGGCGCGTGCATCCGGAGCCGGTGGAGGTGCGGCTGAAGGGAGGCCGCGAGAAGACCAGCGTCATGTTCCTCAGCCGGCTCGACGGCGCCGAAGGCGGCGATGGCGGGCTGATGCTGCATTTCATCGATGTGACCGAGCAGAAGAGCCTCGAAGTCCAGTTCGCGCAGGCGCAGAAGATGCAGGCGGTGGGACAACTCGCCGGCGGTGTCGCTCACGACTTCAACAACCTGCTGACCGCAATGATCGGGTTCTGCGACCTGTTGCTGCTGCGCTTCCGGCCCGGCGACCCCTCCTTCGCCGATATCATGCAGATCAAGCAGAACGCCAACCGGGCCGCCAACCTCGTGCGGCAACTGCTGGCCTTCTCGCGGCAGCAGACCTTGCAGCCGCGGATCCTCGACATCACAGACGTGCTGGTCGAGCTGTCGCACCTGCTGCGCCGCCTGATCGGCGAGAATATCGAGCTGAAGACGGTGCATGGCCGCGATCTCGGGCTGGTAAAGGTCGATCAGGGCCAATTCGAGCAGGTCATCATTAATTTGGCGGTCAACGCGCGGGACGCGATGACGGGCGGCGGCGTGCTGACGATCAGGACCTCGAATGTCGAACAGGCGAGCGCAATCCGGCGCGGCCATGAGGTCATGCCGGCCGGCGATTATGTATTGATCGAAGTGGCCGACACCGGCGTCGGCATCCCGAAGGAAAACCTCGCGCGCATTTTCGAGCCGTTCTTCTCGACCAAGGAAATCGGCTCGGGGACGGGCCTCGGACTGTCGACGGTCTACGGCATCGTCAAGCAGACCGGCGGTTTCATTTTCGTCGACAGCGCGCCCGGCCGCGGCGCGGTGTTTCAGATCTACCTGCCGCGCCACCTTGTGACCGATGCCGGTCTCTCGCCGCGGGCTGAGGCGGCGGAGCCTGCCCTCGCCAAGGATCTGACCGGGATCGGAACGGTCATGCTCGTCGAGGACGAGGACCCGGTCCGGATCTTCGGGTCGCGGGCCCTGCGCAACAAGGGCTACAAGGTGGTCGAAGCCAAGAGCGGCGAGGCGGCGCTCGACCTGATCCGCAACGGCGCCGATAAGATCGATTTGTTGATTACCGATGTCGTGATGCCGCGAATGGACGGCCCCGGGCTGATCCGGGAAGTGCGCGAGATCCATCCGGACATGAAAGTCATCTTCATCTCCGGCTATACCGAGGACGCTTTCCGACAGCGCCTCGACACGGACAGCGAAATTCATTTCCTTCCGAAGCCGTTCAGCCTGAAGCAGCTGGCGACCAAGGTGAAGGACGTGATGAACGGCGAAGCGGTCCAAAGCTCTCGATAGCGCCTGCGTGTTGCCACCGAGCAGCACCGAGGCTTGTCGGCGCAACCCGAATACCGCAGGCGCTCACTACGTCGCAGTTCAGCGCGCGCTTCATTCCGGGTCGGCCCTGCCGGCCGCCCCGAGTGACGGCGATTGGCGCGATCCCCGAACTGCTGTAATGCCGCGTCCTGGCACTATGGCTGACCCCGGTCTGACGACGTGATTGGAAAACGCACACCATCGCTGGCATTGCTGGTCCTCGTCACCGCGATCGGGCCGGCCGCGCTGCACATGCCGGTGCCATCTTTGCCGCTCCTTGCCGTGGCCTTCGACAGTCCGCCCGGCGCGGTGCAGCTCGTGCTCACCCTCTTCCTGGCCGGGATCGCCGGGGCGCAGCTGCTGTACGGACCGGTGTCGGACCGGTTCGGCCGGCGCCCGGTTCTGCTCTTCGGCTTGGCCTTGTTCCTCCTCGGCACCGTGTTGTGCGGGCTGGCCTGGTCGCTTTCGGCGCTGATCGTCGGCCGCGTGTTGCAGGCCTGCGGCGGCTGCGCCGGAATGGTGCTCGGCCGCGCGATCATCAGCGACGTTTGCGAGCGCGAAGCCGCGGCAAGCGCGATCGCCACCGTCACGATGGCGATGGCCCTGGCCCCGTCCGTATCGCCGGCAATCGGCGCCTATTTGGCCGAGTGGATCGGGTGGCGCGCCGATTTTGCGTTGCTGGGCGCGCTCGGGGCGGCGCTGCTGGTGCTTGTCGGGTTGCATCTCAGAGAGACGCACCGGAACGCGATCCCGCTCGATCTGCGCGGCATGGCCGGCTCCTTTGCCATCCTGCTTCGTTCGCCCGCTTTTGTCGGGCTCGCCCTGAGCAGCGCCTGCACGACGGCCTCCTGGTATACCTTCACTGCGAGCGCGCCCTACTTGCTCTCCGAACTGCTGCGACAGCCGCCAAGCACCTATGGGCTGATGATCCTGCTGCCGATGGCCGCCTATGTCCTCGGCAATGCGGTGGCGGCGCGCTGCGCGGTACGTCTCGGCAGCGTGCGCCTTTTCGTCTGGGGGGTCGCGCTGTCGGTCGCGGCAGGCGCCGCGATGGCCCTGTGGTGTCTCGGCTTGGGGCTGACCGCCTGGGCTGTGTTCGTGCCGATGGCGCTCAGCTCCGTCGGCAACGGGATGAGCCAGCCGCCGGCGATGGCCGCCGGGCTCAGCGTCTATCCTCGGATCGCCGGGGCCGCCTCGGGGCTGATCGGCTTCCTGCAGATGATGATCGCGGCGCTGGGCACCATGCTCGTCGGCGAACTGCCGCGAGCGGATGGATTTTGGACCGTGGTCGTGGTCGACGCCTTCCTGCTTCTCGCCCTGCTCTTCGGAATCGCGGCACTGCGCGCCCCGCGTGGCCGCTTTGGCGGGGTGCCGGTGCTCGCCGCGCCGGATTCCCGGGTTCGCTCTACGGGCGATGTCGGTAGAGATGCGGCGTGAGCGGGAGGCGAGGGGGGCCGGCAATGAGTGCGATAGACGAAACCCACGATGCCTGTCGGGTGAGTTGGGTTGCCTCGGCTCACGGACACGCCGACTTCCCGCTGCAAAACCTGCCCTTCGGCATCTTCAGTCCGCCGGGAGGGACGCCGCGCGGCGGCATCGCGATCGGCGATGCCATCTTCGATTTGCGGGTCGCGCTCGAGTTGGGGCTGCTGGCCGGCCCCGCTGCGGTCGCGGCCGAGGCGGCCTCCGGCGCCACGCTGAACCGGCTGATGGCGCTTGGCGCCGGGCCGCGCCGGGCGCTGCGGCGGCGCGTTTTCGCTTTGCTCGCGGCGGACGGCCCGGAGGCTGCGCGGGCACGGCAGGAGGAGGCTCGGTTGTTGCACCCGGCCGAGAGCTGCGTGCTGCATCTGCCGGCCGCGATCGGCAACTTCACCGATTTCTTTGCCGGCATCCATCACGCCGCCAATGGCGGTCGGCGCCGCGACCCGGCAAACCCGCTCAACCCGAATTACAAATACGTGCCGGTCGCCTATCACAGCCGGCCGTCCTCGGTGCGGCCCTCCGGGGTGGCCGTGCGCCGCCCCCAGGGACAGCGCAAACTGCCAGAGGAGGCGGCGCCGAGCTTCGGCCCGTGCCGCAAGCTCGATTACGAGCTCGAGCTTGCGGTGTGGATCGGTCCGGGCAACGCCATCGGCGAGCCGATCCCGATCGCCGAGGCCGCGGACCACATTGTCGGCCTCGGCCTGCTCAACGACTGGTCGGCCCGCGATGTCCAGTTCTGGGAATCCCAGCCGCTCGGGCCGTTTCTCGCCAAGAATTTCGCAACGACCGTGTCGCCCTGGATCGTCACATCCGAAGCGCTGGTCCCGTTCCGCACCGCGCAGCCGGCCCGCCCCGAGGGCGATCCGCAGCCATTGCCGTATCTGTGGGAGGATTCGGACCAGCGCGCCGGCGCCTTCGACATCGCGCTCGAGGCCTCCTTGACGACGGCGGAGATGCGACGCAAGGACTTGCCGCCGCATACGATGTCGCAGAGCAACACGCTCGACCTGTACTGGACCTTGGCGCAGCTGGTCACGCATCACACTTGCGGCGGCTGCAACCTGCTGCCGGGGGACCTGTTCGGCACCGGCACGATTTCCGGCCCCACGGCTGCCGGCTACGGCAGCATGATGGAGCTGAGCGGCGACGGGCAGCGCCCGCTCGCGCTGCCCTCCGGCGAGACCCGGACCTTTGTGGAAGACGGCGACGAGGTCATCTTCCGCGCCCGGTGCCGTCGCGACGGATACGTGCCGATCGGCTTCGGGGCATGTCGGGCCCAAATCGTCTGATATTGCGGCGTCCGGCAGCACGGGTGGGCCTCCTTAAGCTTTCGTCAACGCAACCGGATTAAGGGAGGGCTGGTCGAAGCGGACGGATCCGAGGCGTTGATGGGTGCTCTTCTCGCGAGCCGCCGTTCCCAGCGTTTCAAGGATGGCGAATGGGTGATCTCGGGGGTGCGGCCCGTCACGCTCCTGATCGGCTCAGGAATCATCCTGATCGCGGCGATCCTGATCCTGACCGGCCTTGCCGCGGGTCACTTGCGCGAGCAGGCGCTGATCAATACCGAAGGCGAGCTGTCGCGTCTTGACCTGGTGCTCGCGGAAGAGGCCAACCGGTCCTTTGCAGCCGCGGATCTCGCGGTAAAGAGCGTCATCGAGCGGTTGCAGTCGCTTCAGACCGGCGGCGCCGCTCAGCCTTACGGCGCCGAGATGGCGGGCGCAGATATCCATGACATCCTGAGATACCGCCTTGGCGCCGCCTCTCACCTCCGCTCCATGACGGTTGTCGGCGCCGACGGTCGGCTCCTCAACTCGTCCCAGCAATGGCCGGCGCCGGCGGCGAGCCTCGCGGACCGGGATTACTTCCGAGCGTTGCAGCCGCAGGACGCCCCCCCGATCTTTATCGGCCGGCCGGTCGCGAGCCCGGAGACCGGCGCTTGGGCCATCCCGGTGGCCCGCCGAGCCGCCGGGCCGAACGGCGAATTACTCGGTCTCGTTGTGGCGCTGATATCGAGCGCCGATATCGAGGGCTTTTATCGCACCGTGCCGATCGGCGAGGACGGCGCAATCGCGCTGCTGCGCCGCGACGGCATGCTGTTGGCCCGGTATCCCGAAGTGGCGAGCGACATCGGGACGGTGGTCAAGGAGGATCTCCTGACCGATGCCGCCATCGATGGCGAGAACGGCACGGTGCGTGAGCCCGGGCCGATCGGCGGCGAATGGAGGATCAAGGCTGTCCGCGCCTTGCGCAGCTACCCGCTCGCGGTGCTGCTCAGCCGCCGCGGCGACCGGGCGCTCGCCGGCTGGTCGCATCAGGCTTTGCTGTTCGGCGCTTTCGCCCTGATCGGCGCCATCGCGATCGGGGCGATGGTGCTGCTGATCGCGCGTCAATTCCGCATCTACGCCGCGCTCGCCACGATGCGCGCCGAGAAAATCGACATGGAGCGCGCTCGGATCGCGGCGGAAGCCGAGCTGCTGAAGACGGAACGTCTGTCGGTGCTTGGACAGCTGACGGCAACCGTTGCGCACGAATTGCGCAACCCGCTCAGCGCAATCCGCAACACCCTCTTCAGCATCAAGGAGATCGCGGCGGGCAAGGGGCTCAAGCTCGACCGTCCGGTCGCGCGCATGGAACGCAGTATCGAGCGCTGCGACCGGATCATCGGCGATCTGCTCGAATACACCAAGACGCGCGAGCTTCGCCGCACCGAACTGGCCTTCGACGCCTGGCTCGACGAGGTGCTGGCAGAGCAATACCTGCCGGCCGGGATCGCCTTGGTGAAAGAGCTGCACGCGCCGAGGGCCATGGTCGCGATCGACGCCGACCGCATCCGCCGCGTGATCATCAATCTGATCGACAATTCGGCGCAGGCGCTTTCGGAAAGCCAGGCGCTGTGCGCCGAGAAGCGCATTGCCGTGCGCACGAACGTCAAGGGCCGGCACCTCGAAGTCCAGGTCGAGGATTCCGGGCCGGGCATCCTGCCGGAAAATCTCGGCCGCATCTTCGAGCCGCTGTTCAGCACCAAGAGCTTCGGCACCGGCCTTGGCCTGGCGACCGTGAAGCAGATCGTTGCCCAGCATGATGGGACGATCCAGGTTCAGAGCGAGCCCGCGCACGGCACACGGGTGATCGTCCGTCTTCCGCTGGGCGAGCCCGCCAAGGCGGCGGCGTAACCGTGCGCGGCGCGATGCCGCAAGGCCGCCGCGTTAACAATTGACGGAATGTTAAGGGATCTGGCCGAGCTTCGCGCGATGGGGCAGACCGTTCCGTCGCAAGGCGCGCCGCGCCTTTCGAGAGAAGTCGGGCGAGGCAGGCAGCAAAGGTGAGCCATGCGGGTCTTCATCGTCGATGACGACAACGATCACGCCGAAAGCATCGCGGACGTTCTCGAGCAGCGCGGGTACGACGTCGAGATCGCGTATAGCGGCGAGGAGGCCGTCGAACGCTTCCGCGATGCCGATTTCGATATCGTCCTGATGGACATGAAACTGCCGGGCATGAACGGGGTCGAGACGTTCTTCGAATTCCGCAAGATCCGGCCCGAGGCTCACGTCTTTATGATGACCGGGTACAGCGTCGAGCAGCTGGTGGCCCAGGCGGTCGAAAACGGCGCGCTCGGGGTCCTGCGCAAGCCGTTCGGCATGGCGGATCTGCTCGCCGCCGTACGCGACGTGAAACCTCGCGGCATGGTTCTGGTGGCCGATGACGACCCGCTGTTCGGCAGCAGCATCGTCAACCTGCTTGGGCCGCTCGGATATCGCGTCGAGATCGCGGCGACCGGACAAGAGGCGGTCGACAAGCTGTCGCAGGGCGGGGTCGATTGCCTGCTCCTCGATGTCCGCATGCCGATCCTGTCGGGGCTCGAAGTGTATCTGCGGATGAAGGAGGCAGGGCGGCAGGTCCCGACGATCCTGATAACCGGCCATGCCGGAGACGATGAGGCAGGGCGGCTCGGCGAGATGACGCAGGGCCTGCTCGTGAAGCCGTTCGATCCCTCGGTGCTGGTGCGCGCGATGAGCGAGCTGAAGCTCGACCCGGCCGCCTGAGCCCCCGGCGCCCCTCGTGACCGCCGGCTTCAGACAAGGTTAGCGATTGAACCCGTATCGTCGGTCCGTGCGGCGAGACGGCGCGATGCACACGCCTTCGGGAGCGAACCTGCTGCTGCGGTCGCGAAAGGGATCGGATTTGTTGCGATCGGGGCGTCAATCGCAGGCCTTCGGCTGGCCAAACGGCCTTGCGGGCGGTTGCCGCAACGAGGTATTCCGCCGGCCGGCCCGCGACCTCCGTCCGCCGACGGCGAAGCTGGCCGGGCCATCCTTCCAACCGGGTTAGGTCCGCATGGAGCCGCAGACCACGCAAGCGCGCCCGGTTCTGATCGTCGATGACGACGCCGATTTTGCCGAATCGCTCGCGGACATTCTCGAGGCGAAGGGCTACCAGGCGCTGATCGTCGAGGTCGCGGACGACGCGGTGCGGGCCATTCGCGAGCGCGCCGGCCCCGCCGCCTTGCCGGTGGCGCTGCTCGATGTCCGGCTCGGGGTCTCGTCGGGCGTCGACTTGCTGTCGCGGCTGCGGGCCGAGCGGCCGGACCTGATCTGCGTCATGATGACGGCCGACCTCGACACCGAAACCGCCGTCGAGGCGTTGCGCCGCGGCGCCTACGATTATTTCGACAAAGCCTGCGAGCCGAGTTCGCTGCTCGCGGTGCTCGACCGCTGCTTCGACAAGCTCGAGCTGCAGCAGGAGCGCGAGGCCGCCTACGAGGCGTTGCGCCTCGCCAAGGAGGAGGCCGAGGCGGCGAGCCGGGCGAAATCCGGCTTCCTCGCGACGATGAGCCACGAATTGCGCACGCCGCTCAACGCGATCATCGGCTTTTCCGAGATGATGCTGCGCGAGGTGATGGGAGCGATCGGCAACGAACAATACCGCTCCTACGTCACCGACATCCATTCGAGCGGGACCCACCTGCTGCAGATCATCAACGACATCCTCGACCTGTCGAAGGCGGAGGCCGGCAAGCTCGAATTGTTCGAGGATGTGTTCGATTTGCGCGAGACGGTCCGCTCGGTGTCGCAGCTGACCGGCCCGAAGGTGCAGGAAGCGGGGCTGTCCTCGGCGACGCGCTTGCCCGACGATCTGCCGCTGTTGCGCGCGGACGAGCGCAAGACCAAGCAGGTGCTGCTGAACCTGATCACCAACGCGGTCAAGTTCACCCCGGAGGGCGGCCGGGTCGAAATCACCGGGCGGCTCGATGGCGCGGCCGGTCTGGCCGTCACCGTCGCCGATACCGGGATCGGCATCCCGCCCGAGCATCTGACGCGGGTGCTCGAGCCCTTCGAGCAGGTCGACAGCTCGCTGAGCCGGCAGCATCAGGGCACCGGGCTCGGCCTGCCGCTCGTCAAGGCGATCATGGAATTGCATGGCGGCTCGCTGAAGCTCGAAAGCGAGGTCGGGGTCGGCACTCGCGTGACCGTCACCTTTCCGCCCGACCGCCTGATGGGCGAGCGCCTGCCGCGCTCGGCGGCCTGAGCTTCATCGATTCCGAGCCTCAAGCGCCGCCGGCATCGCGCCCTCCTCCCCATTTGTCGCGCCAGCTCGGAAACGGAGCGATCGTTTCGGCCGCGATCGCCGCGCGCATGACGGCGCGCGCCAGGCAGTCCGCGGCGGCGCTGCCGAGCGGCAACAGCGCCTCGGCATCGACCGGCGGGCCGGTCCCGGTCGCGAGAGCGAAGACGGTGTCGCCGTCGAACGGCGTGTGGACCGGGCGGATCGCGCGGGCGAGGCCGTCCTGCGCCATGATCGCGAGGCGGCGGCAGGCGCTCTTGTCGAGCGCGGCGTCCGTCGCGACGACCGCGATCGTCGTGTTCGCCCCCGAGACCGGCGGCGCGCAGGCGGAAAAATCCTCCGGGTCGATCGCCTGCGCGGGCGTGGCCGGCTGCGCGTCGATCTCGCCGGGCAAGGCGAATTCGGCGGCCCAGAACCGGCCGCAATCCGGCCGCACGACCGAGCCCCAGCTATTCACCGCAACGAGCGCCCCGACCGTCGTCGCATCGGCGAGCCGGGTCGAGGCGCTGCCGAGGCCTCCCTTGAGCCGCCCCGCCTTGGCGCCGAGCCCGGCTCCGGCATTGCCCAGCGCGAAATGGCGTGCGGCGGCGATCGCCGCGGCGCGGCCGAGCGCTCGGTAGGGCGGCTCGCCCCGCCACGCGTCCCGGCCGGGATAGGCCAGGTCGAACAGGATCGCCGCGGGTACGATCGGCACCCGCACCGAGCGCACCGCGAAGCCGCGCCCCTGCTCGGCGAGCCAGCCCATGACGCCGGCCGCGGCGTCGAGGCCGAAGGCCGAGCCGCCCGACAGTACGATCGCGTCGATCCGATCGACCCGCGCCGCCGGATCGAGCAGCTCGGTCTCGCGGCTGCCCGGCGCCCCGCCGCGCACATCGACCGAGGCGACCGCCGGCCGTTCGGCGATCACGACGGTCGTGCCGGTGATGCCGGCGCGGTCCTCGGCATTGCCGACCAGCAGGCCCGGCACGTCGGTGATCAGGTTAAGGGCGCCGGTCCGGCTCACATCCGAATACCGCGCCTTGCCCCGGCCGCTCGAAGGCCCGGGTCCCGGCTCGCTAAAGCGTCTGAAAACGGGCGCGCGCGCCGCGCTCGATGCCCGCGGCGATCAGCCGGTCGATACTGAGCCGGTGCCGCATGATCTCGAGAACCCGCAATTCCTCCTGGGTCGCCTCGCCATCGGCGGCGACCACATCGCAGGCGATCGCATAGGCGGTCTCGCGCAGATTGGCCGGCAACGCGCTCTTGATCGACCGGAACGCCTCGTCGAGCCCGGTCTCGCTGCTCAGCAGCTTCGCGCAATCGTCGAGCACGGTCGTCAGCCGGCCGCGGTCGAAATCCTGGAACACCGGCAGGTGCCCGACGATGTCGCCGATCGCCGTCAGCTCCGCGTCCGTCATGTCGCGGTCGGCCGCCGACACGATCACCATCGTGTAGATCAGCGCGGCGTGGGGATCGAGCATCGCAGCTCCTTTCGGGTCATGGCTGGCGGCACAGACCAAAACCGCGCAACCCCTGTCAAGCTCCGTCGCCCGGTATCCGCAGACCGGACGCTCGACGCGGCGTCCTTCCCGCAATAACCGGGCCCGCTCGGCTGCCGGACCCGCCTGCCGCTTTTGCGCCGGCACGGCGAGCCGCGCGCCCGCGAAACCCAGGGTTGGCCCGTTCGCTGCCCTTCGCTGCTATTGCAGCAAATCAGCAGCGGAATTTTCGCGCGTAGGTTGCGCCGCACGCCACCGCCCCCGCCGCAAACCCCGTCTTTCAGCATCGCTCCCCCCGCCAGCTCGCCGATCATCAATGCACTGCGATTGTGGCAATTCGAGCGGCGACGTGCCGATGGCCGAGAAGCAAAGACCGAACCGTGCTCAGCTACCCGCTAGGGAGGACGTTTCGTGCGTCTCTTCCTGGTTTCCTAGGCCGGTGTTCATGGGTTCCGGGCTCGCGAGCTGCGCGCTCGCGCCCCGGAATGACGAGGAGGATAATGATCGGGATTTGTGGTCAGGACGCTAGCGCATATCCCACTCTCCCCCTCACCCCCGCGGAAGCGGGGGCCTCGGGAGAACCGGTACGTCGCTTCCCTTGGTCCCGCTTTCGCGGGGACGACGGCTCGAGTTGGGCCGATCCGCTCTAGCCCGAGGCGGAGGGGTCGAGGAAGCGTGCGGTGGCGGCGGCGGCGTCGGCGAGCGGCAGGCGCGCGATCGGGACGTCGCGGGGAAAGGCCGCCAGCAATCGAGAGGGCAGGGCGCGGTCGAGGATCACGAAGACGCCGCGGTCCGCGCTGCGCCGGACGAGGCGGCCATAGGCCTGGCGCAGGCGCAGGCGCGCGATGCGGTCCTCGTATTGCGCGCCGCCGAAATGCGGCTTGCGCGCGCGGTGCAGGATGTCGGGGCGCGGCCACGGCACCCGGTCGAACACGATCAGCCGCAATGAGCGGCCGGGCACATCGACCCCGTCGCGCATCGCATCGGTGCCGAGCAGGCAGGAATCCTCTTCGGCGCGGAAAATGTCGACGAGGGTGGCGGTCGACATCGCATCGACATGCTGCGCCAGCAGCAGCAGCCCGCGCTCCTCGAGCACCGGCGCGATCCGTTCGTGCACGGCGCGCAAGCGGGTGATCGCGGTGAACAGTCCCAGCGCGCCGCCTCCGGAAGCGGCCAACAGCGTGGCGTAAGCGGCGGCGACCTGGCCGACATCGTCGCGCGGAATGTCCGTCGCGATAAAGATGCGGGTCTGGGCGGCATAGTCGAACGGGGAGGCGAGCCGCGCCGCGCGCGGGCTTTGCGGCAAATGGCGCAGCCCGGTCCCCGCCTCGGCGGCGCGCCAGGCCTGCGCCGGGTCGCCCTCGCCGTCGCCGTCGGTCAAGGTCGCCGAGGTCACGACGAGCCCATGCGCCGGCCGCGCCACGTAATGCGCGAACGGGATGCCCGGATCGACCCAGTTGCGGCTCAGCGCGACATCGGTTTCGAGACCGTCGGAGCGGTCGAGCGACAGCCATTCGACCGTGTCGGGCCGCGGCGCCTCGCCGATGTCGCGCAGCAGCCGCGCCCACGCCGCGAGCAGCAGGTCGGCGCGGCGGTCGAGCCCACGGATCGTGGCGTCGAGACGCTGGCGCAATCCCGGGTCGGGCGGGTTCTCGGCATCCTCCAGCCGCGTGCGCAGCGCTGCCGATAGCCGGCGCAGCCCGTCGGCCACCCGGTCGAGCCCTTCGGCGAGCCGCGCCGCCGCCTCGACCAGGCCGGGGATCGGCGGCCGCGCCTCGGCCTGCAACCCGTAGCCGCTATCCGCGAGCGCCGCCCCGCCCGAGCTGTGGCGCGCCAGCGCCTGGCGGCGAACCAGCACGAGAAAGCTTTCGAAGCCGGCAAGGCCGCGCCCTTCGGCGACGCGCTGGTGCCAGCCATTCGCCGGCAAGATGCGGGCCGCGACCAGCAGGTCGAGCAGCGCCTTGCCGCCGGCCTCGTCATCCTCGACGAGGTCGCCGATGCGCTGCCGCAGGCCGCGGGCGCGCGACGCGGCGCCGCTCTCGCCGCCGAGGATCCAGCGCCGCAATTCGCGCCCTTCCTGGCCCGAGACGCGCACCGAGAAAGCGCTGTCGGCCGCGTCGAGCAGGTGATGCGCCTCGTCGAACACGTAGCGGGTCGGCACCGTGTTGTCGTCGAGCCCGCCGAGCGCCGCCTGCGTCATGACGAGCGCATGGTTGGCGACGACGATGCGCGCCTGCCGCGCCTCGCGGATATTGCGCTCGACAAAGCAGCGGCGGAAATGCGGGCAGGCCGAATGCACGCATTCGCCGCGCCGGTCGGCGATGCCGTTGATGCGGAAGCGGCCGATCAGCTCGGTCAGCCAGCCGGGGAAATCGCCCGCAACGAGATCGCCCGAGCGCGTCGCCGCGACCCAGCGCGCGACCAGCGCGAGGTGGCCGGTAGAGCCGCGCATGCCGGCCCCGCGCGCCGCCTCCTCGTAATTCAGCAGGCACAGGAAATTCTCGCGCCCCTTGCGGATCACGACCCGTCGCCGCTTCTGCGCCGGATCGGGGTAGAGCCGGTCGAGCTCGCCGGCGATCTGGTTCTGCAGATTGCGGGTGAAGGTGGAGACCCACACAGCGCCGTCGTTCTTCTCGGCCCACAGGCTGGCCGGCGCGATGTAGCCCAGGGTCTTGCCGACCCCGGTGCCGGCCTCGGCGAGCACCGCATTCGGCGCGTCCGGCAGGTCGCGCGGGGCGAAAGCGGGCGCCACCGCGGCGGCGTAATCCGCCTGCTGCGGCCGCGGCTCGGCGCCGTCCCCGAGCAGGGCGGCGAGCCGGCCCCGCGCTTCCGCCGCCGAGACCGGGGCGTTGCCGGGCGGCGGCGCGGGCGGCGCCTCGGACCATTCGCGCAAACGCAGCCAGACCCGCAGCCCGGCGGCGCGGCGCGGACGCGGATCGTCGGGTGCCGGCAGTGCGGCGAGCACCGCGGGGCCCCACACCCAGCCGCCGCGATCGGCCGCCTCGGCCAGGGCGCGCGCCTCGGGATCGGCATCCGCGCCGAGTTCCTGCAGCAGCGCGCGCGCCGCGGTCGCGAGCGCGACGCAGGCCTCACTCGGGTTGTGCGGCGCCACGAGGCCGAGCGCTTCGGCGAGGCCGCGTGGGGTCGGGACGCAGAACCGCGCCGGCCGCACGAAGGCGAACAGCTCGAGCAGGTCGAGTGCGGGAAACGGCGCGACGCCGAGCCGCCGCGCGGTGGCCGGCATATGGCACAGCATCGGCGTCTCCCGGTCGAGCCGCCCGCGCGCCTCGTCCGGCGACAAGGCCTCGATCTCGCCATCCGGGGTCAGCCACAGCGCCTCGCGAAACCCGGCCAGCAAAACCGGCGCGCGCGGGACGGCGACCCGCAACGGATTATCGCCGGCCGCGGTCATCGCCGCCGGGGTTTGCAAACCGTCCAGGCGGTCGGCAGCATGATCGTCGCTCGTGGGAGCCTCGCTCCGCTTGGGCCCGGCGCGACCGATGGAGGGTCCGCTCGCGGTCCGCTACGCGCGAAATGCGCTGGATCGACAACGCCGATACCAGCGCCATCCGCGCCGCAGTTTACAACCCCGCGGCCGGGCTTGACCAAGCACCCATTTCGGCGCGCTGCGTGACGGCCTCGGGCGGACGCTTGAGCCTCGAACGATCATGCTGTAATCGGAACCGCCATGGCAGAGCAGACGCAAGCGGCGCACCCCGCCGGGCTCGATGTCGCGGCGGCGATGGCGGCGGGGTTCGTCCTCGACCGCCGCGCGGCCGTCCCGGCCCTGATCGGGCGGCACGAGGATTTCCTGTTCGTGACCGGGCTCGCCGGGACGGCGCGCGACATCGCGGCCCTGACCGGCGACGGCGCGCATATCTACACGATGGCGGGCGCGATGGGCGGGGCCTGCATGATCGGGCTCGGCCTGGCGCTCGCTCGGCCGGAGAAGCGCGTGCTGGCGGTCACCGGCGACGGCGAATTGCTGATGAATGTCGGCGCGTTGGCGACGATCGCGGTGTTGAACCCGGCGAATTTCGCGATCCTGTGCGTCGATAACGGCCATTACGGCGAGACCGGATACCAGAAGAGCCATACCAGCCTCGGGATCGATCTCGAAAAGATCGCGGCCGGGTCCGGCATCCAGCGCACGCGCACCGTCGCGGCGGAGGCCGATCTCGCCGATGGGGCGCGCCTGCTGCGCGAGGGGAACGGCACCGCCTTCGTGCTGCTGCGCGTCAAGCCGACCGACCCGCCCGCCTACAAGCGCAACCTCGACCCGGCCTCCTGCCGCGAGCGCTTTCGCGCCGCCCTGCTCGGCCGGTGACGGCGCGTAAGCGGAGTTTTAAGGCGCCGCGCCGAGAGTGAGATCGGTCGATCCGGCCACCGCAGCACATTTTACTTAAAGGCCGTCCCTCGCGGACGGCCTTTTTCGTTCGAATCTCGTTGCGTTCGCCACCCGGAAATAGCCCTCTAACGATTGGGGCTCGCTGCCGCGTCGGAAGTACAACCGGCTCACGGGGTCACTTTGCGCGGGTCGAAGGCGTCGCGCACCGCTTCGCCGACGAAGATCAGCAGGCTGAGCATCAAGGCGAGCACGGCGAAGCTGGTGATGCCGAGCCAGGGGGCGTGCAGATTGGCCTTGCCCTGCGCCAAGAGCTCGCCGAGCGAAGGCGACCCCGGCGGCAGGCCGAAGCCGAGGAAATCGAGCGAGGTCAGCGTCGTGATCGAGCCGTTCAGGATGAAGGGCAGGAAGGTGATCGTCGCCACCGTCGCGTTCGGCAGGACATGCCGCCAGATGATGACCGGGTCGGAGACCCCGAGCGCCCGGGCCGCGCGCACATAATCGAAATTGCGCGCCCGCAGGAATTCGGCACGCACGACATCGACGAGCCCCATCCAGGAGAACAGCAGCATAAGCCCGAGCAGCCACCAGAAATTCGGCTCGATAAAGCTCGCCATGATGATCAGCAGATAAAGCACGGGCAGGCCCGACCAGATCTCGATAAAGCGCTGAAAGCCGAGATCGACGAGGCCGCCGAAATACCCCTGCACGGCCCCGGCCGCGACCCCGATCACCGAGGACAGGCCGGTCAGCACGAGACCGAACAGCACCGAGATGCGGAACCCGTAAATCAGGCGGGCCAGCACGTCGCGGCCCTGATCGTCGGTGCCGAGCCAGTTCACCGCCGAGGGCGGCGAGGGGTAGGGGCCGGGTTCGGTCGAGATCGTCTGATAGCTGAACGGGATCAGCGGCCACAGCATCCACCCCTTGTCGGCGATCAGCTTGGCGACCTCGGGGTCGTGGTAATCGGCCTCGGTCGGGAATTCTCCGCCGAAGGTCGTCTCGGCATAATCCGTGACGACCGGAAAGTACCAGCCGCCGTCGTAGCGGATCAGGATCGGCCGGTCATTGGCGATCAGCTCGGCGAACAGGCTCGCCCCGAACAGCGCGAGGAAGATCCACAACGACCAGAAGCCGCGGCGATTGGCGCGAAAGCTGTCGAGGCGGCGGCGGGTCAGCGGCGTGATCGGCCTGCCGAGGAAGAAGTCGCCGGCCGCGAGTGACGGCCGCTGCCCGGCCGCAACGGGCACGATCACCCCGGCGGTGGGGTCGGTCTCCGCCGCCGCGCGGGATTCGGTTTGCGGCAAATCCGTCATTGGCAGAAATGGCGTCTGTGCCGATGCCCAGCCCGGTCACCCCCGCGCGAGCGCTCCTCGTCGTCGCCGCCCCGAAGGGGGGAGGCGAGGGCACCTGGATTCCCGCTTTCGCGGGAAGGACGAAATAGCAAGATCAGCCGACTTTGGGGGGCGATGACCGGAACCCGTCCAAGGCTCTCCGAGCCGGCTCACCCCGCCTTGCGGCGCAGCGGCTCGACATTGGCGCGGGGGCGGCCGCGGCGGCCGCCGAGGTGGTCGGCGACCAGCACCTCGGCGATCTGCACGGCGTTGAGCGCGGCGCCTTTGCGCAGATTGTCCGAGACGACCCACAGATTGAGCCCGTTCGGCACGGTCGGGTCGCGGCGCACGCGGCTGACATAGACTGCGTCCTCGCCGGCCGATTCGGAGGGGGTCACGTAGCCCTCGTCGGCGCGGTGATCGACGACCGTGACGCCGGGCGCCTCGCGCAAGGCGCGCACCGCGGCGGCCTCACTGAGCGGCCGCTCGAATTCGACATTGACCGCCTCGGCATGGCCGATAAAGACCGGCACGCGCACGCAGGTCGCGGTCACCGCAATGTCGGGGTCGAGGATCTTGCGGGTCTCGACCGCCATCTTCCACTCTTCCTTGGTGCTGCCGTCCTCGCGGAACACGTCGATATGCGGGATCACGTTGAAGGCGATCGGCTTCGTGAAATGCTCCGGCTTCATCGGGTCGTTGACGAAGACGGCGCGCGTCTGGTTGAACAACTCGTCCATCGCGGCGCGCCCGGCGCCCGACACCGATTGATAGGTCGCCACCACGACGCGCTTGATCCGCGCGAGATCGTGCAATGGCTTCAGCGCGACGACCATCTGGATCGTCGAGCAGTTCGGGTTGGCGATGATATGGCGCTTTTGATACTGCGCGATCGCCTGCCGGTTGACCTCGGGCACCACCAGCGGCACGTCCGGCTCCATGCGGAATTGCGAGGTGTTGTCGATGACGATGGCGCCCGCCTTGGCGGCGCGCGGTGCAAATGCGGCGGACACCCGGCTCCCCGGCGAGGACAGGACGATGTCGGTGCCGCGGAAATCGTAGGAATCGAGGTCCTGGACCCGCAGGATGTCGTCCTCGCCGAACGAGACCTCCTTGCCGATCGAGCGCGACGAGGCCAGCGCGATCACGTCGTCCGCCGGG
>Ga0213875_10001272_pt1 | contig 16924 bp, 9 predicted proteins | sample BarmaccomBMRX_R8_FD_160105 | JGI IMG/M metagenome (GOLD analysis project Ga0213875, IMG submission 160105) | Root-associated microbial communities from Barbacenia macrantha in rupestrian grasslands, the National Park of Serra do Cipo, Brazil - RX_R8 | ecosystem: Host-associated > Plants > Roots... | reverse complement strand
AACTTCTTGAGGATGCTGTGCCCGGTCCAGGGCGGGACCACCACCTTGGCCGCGACTGGGGGCACCGCCGGCTTGCCCTTGCGTCCCGAGGCCTTGTCGGCCGCATGCTGGGCCGCCGGCCCCGCCGCGCCTTGCCCGGCGACCACGCGCAGGTCGCTGCACGTGTCCTGATCCAGGAACTCCTCCGTCCGCCCGCTCGCGAAGCCGAGCCGCACATCGGCGCGGCAGCCCGTGCTGTAGGCGATATGCGCCTGCGTCCCCGGCGGGAGCTGGGAGCGTAGCCGGTTCTCCCCCGTCGAACCCGACCCGGCCGGCGAGATGGAGATCGTCCGGATCGTCTCCTGCGATCCGTTCACCACCATCACCCCGCGCCCCTCCGCCGCCGCCAGCATCGGAAGAAGCAGCAGCCCGAACGCGAGCGGGGCCGGTTTCACCTCACACCAGGTCGCGCAGCTTGGCCGCAATCGCGTCGGGCGAGGATTCGCTGGTGAAGTTGGTCACGAATCGGCCGCGCGGATCCATCACGTAGATGATGCTCGTGTGGTCCATGTCGTACCCGTCCTCGGTCTTGTGCTTGGCGTAGTACACCCGGTACTCCCGCGCCGCCTGCGCGATCGCCTCGGGGCTGCCGCTCAAGACGGTGATCGGCGCCTCGAAGGCGCTGACATAGTCCTTCATGACCGCGGGCGTGTCCCGCTCCGGGTCGATGGTGATGAACAGGATCGCCACGTCCTGCTTCTTGGCGCCGATCGCGTCGAGCGCGTTGGCCATATCCTGCAACGCCGTGGGGCAGGCCTCGGGGCAGTGCGTGTAGCCGAAATAGACCAGCATCCACTTGCCGCGGAAATCCTGGTCGGTCACCGTCTTGCCGCTACCGTCCACCAGCTTGAACGGCCCGCCGATCGGGATCGCCGGCTCCGGCCGCAGCGCGATCCACGCCGCCCCGGCGCCGCCGGCGAGGAGCACGGCGGCCGGAGCGAGCAGGAGGGCATGCCGGCGCGAAAGTCTCATGCGCCTAATATGAGCCTACTCTTACTGCCCTCCAAGCCGGGGGCCGACTTGAACCAGCAAGGCATCCGGGCCACGTTCCGCCCATGAGCCGCCTCCCTCCGACGCTCGACATGACCCCCGACGGGCAGTTCCGTAGCCTCCCCCGCTCCGGACCCACCCTGTCGCTGCGCATCATCGTCACCGCCGTGCTGATTTCGGCCGTGGCTGGCGCCGTGGCCGTGGCGGCGTTCGCGCTCTGGGTCATTTCCCTGATGCTGCCCGTGCTCGTGGTCGCCGGCGCGGTGGCCTGGGGCACGCTCAAATACCGCCAGTGGCAGCTCGGCCGCGCCAGCCGGGGCGGCCTGCGCCCCTGGCCATAGGCCTCGCACCCCGGCTCCGCTTCCAATGCAAGGCCGCATAGCGGCCGCTCGTCGTTGCCCCCGTGGCTTTCTGCGCGGCGTGCGTCGTCGCCGTGACCGCCATGCTCGCCCAGCCTCCGCCCGGCGTTCCGGATCGAGCGTAGGCCAGCCGGCCCTTTGTCGCATGGGCGCCGCGGGCTTATAGGACAAAGTGCATTTGACGAGGACCATGGTGGCCGACGCGATTCCGCCGAAGATCCCCACCGGTGTTCCGGGCCTCGACCTCATCCTGAACGGCGGGCTGCAGGCAGGCCGGGTCTATCTGGTCGAGGGCACGCCCGGCACCGGCAAGACCACCCTGGCGCTGCAGTTCCTGCTCTGTGGCCTGCAAGCGGGACAGAAGGGGCTCTATGTCACCCTCTCGGAGTCCGCCGCCGAGCTGCGGGCCGTCGCCACCAGCCACGGCTGGTCGCTCGACCAGATCGAGCTCTACGAGCTGGTCAGCGAGGAGGGGCTCGACCCCGACCAGGAACAGAGCGTCCTGCACCCCGCCGAACTCGAATTGGGCGAGACCACACGCGCGGTGATGGCCAGGGTGGATGTCACCCGGCCGAGCCGGGTGGTGTTCGACAGCCTGAGCGAGATGCGGCTGCTGGCGCAGAATGCGCTGCGCTACCGGCGCCAGGTGCTGGCGCTCAAGCAGTTCTTCACCCAGCGGGACTGCACCGTGCTGCTGCTGGACGACCGCACCTCGGAGCGTTCGGACCTGCAGCTTCACAGCATTGCGCATGGGGTGGTCCAGCTCGAGACCTTGCCGCTCGACTATGGCGCCGACCGTCGGCGGCTGCGGGCGATCAAGCTGCGCGGCACGACGTTCCGCGGCGGCTGGCACGACTACACGATCCGTCGCGGCGGGCTGCTGACCTTCCCGCGCCTCGAAGCGGGCGACCACCGGCTGGAGCGTCGCGACGAGGTCGTCGGCAGCGGCTCCGCTGGGCTGGACGCGCTGCTGGGCGGCGGCCTGGTGCGCGGGACCAACACCCTGCTGGGCGGGCCGGCCGGGACCGGCAAGACCTCGGTCGCCACCGCCTTCGTCACGGCCGCCCTGAACCGGGGCGAGCGCGCCGCCTACTTCGTGTTTGACGAAGGGCTGCCGACCATGCTGACGCGGTCGGCGACACTCGGGATGGACCTGCGGCCGCACATCGAGTCCGGCCTGCTGACGCTGCGCCAGATCGACCCGGCGGAGATGTCGCCCGGCCAGTTCGCGACCATCGTGCAGCAGTCGGTCCGAGACAATCACTGCTCCATCGTCGTGATCGACAGCCTGAACGCCTACCTGCAGAGCATGCCGGGCGAGCAGTATCTCCTGCTGCAGATGCACGAGCTGCTCTCCTTCCTCAACCACTGCAACGCCATCACGCTCATGGTGCTTGGCCAGCAGGGGCTGATCGGCGAACTGCGCAGCAACGTCGATCTCTCCTATCTGGCGGACAGCATCGTGCTGCTGCGCTTCTTCGAGATGCAGGGCGAGGTCCGCAAGGCCATCTCGGTGCTGAAGACGCGCACGCTCGCGCACGAAGCGACGGTCCGTGAGCTGGTGCTGGGCAGGGAAGGGATCGGGGTCGGCGAACCGCTGCGCGAGTTCCGCGGCGTGCTCAGGGGCGCGCCGGAGTGGGCTGGGTCCGAGCTGCCGGCGGGAGACGCTTGAACCAGACCATTACCATCCTGGCGCCGCGCGGCCGCGACGCCGCCGTCATCACGCAGGTGATGGAGCGGGCCGGCCTTAAGAGCCAGGTCTGCCCTGATGTGGCCAGCCTGCTTGCGATGCTCGACTACAGCTCGGCGGTGATGGTGACGGAGGAGACGCTGGCCGGGCCGCACATGCCGGGCATCCTCGCGTGGGTGGAGCGCCAGCCGACCTGGTCCGACCTGGCCTTCATCGTGCTCGCGACGCGCGAGGGCCAGGCGCGCGGCCCGATGCACCGCGAGGTGCTCGACCGGCTCGGCAATTCCGTGCTGCTGGAGCGACCGCTCAACGCCGAAAGCCTGGCCAGCGCGGCCCGCTCGGCGCTGCGGGCCCGGCGCCGGCAGCTCGTCATCAAGGACCTGACCGAGACCCTGGAGAGCCGCGTCGAGCAGCGCACCCGCGCGCTGGCCGAGACGGAGGAGCGCTTCCGCGCCACCTTCGAGGGGTTCCCGGAGCCGCTCTTCGTGGTCGGCGTCGAGCCGGATGGCCGCTTTCTGTTCGAGGGCTACAACCCGGCCGCGGAGCGGCGGATCGGCATTCCCGCCCCGGCCGCCCGGGCCAAGACGGCCTGCGAGCTCACCACGCCGGCGCAGGCGCTCAAGCTCGAGGCCGAGTTCGCCCGTTGCCTCGAAACCGGCGCGTCGGTCGATTTCACCGACGAGTTCGAGTTCCCCGGCGGGAGCGGCACGTTCGAGACGACGCTCACCCCGATGCGCGACGCCGACGGCAAGATCGTTCGCCTGCTCGGCGTGGCGCGCGACGTGACCGAGCGGAACAAGCTGGAGAACCGGCTGCGCTCGGCGCAGAAGCTCGAAGCGGTGGGGCAGCTCACCGGGGGCGTCGCGCACGACTTCAACAACCTGCTGCAGGTGGTGCTGAGCGGCCTGACCTTGATGGACCGGGTGCAGGACCCGGACCGCCGGGCGCAGGTGCTGGACAGCATCCGCCGGGCGGCGCAGCGGGGCGGCGAGCTGACCAAGCGGCTGCTGACCATTGCCCGGCGGCAGTCGCTGCGGCCGGAGCCGATCGACCTCGGGGTGTGGCTGCGCGAGGGGGCGGCCGAGCTGCTGGCGCGCACGCTGCGCGGCGACATCCGGATCGAGATGAAGGTCCCGGTCGGGCTGCCGCCGGTCGAGGTCGACCCGGCGGAGCTCGAATTGGCGGTGCTGAACCTGGCCGTCAACTCGCGCGACGCCATGCCGGAAGGCGGCACGCTGACGCTTGCGGCCGATACGGTCGAGGTGGACGAGATCACCGATCCGGACGGGCTCGCCGGGCATTTCGTGCGGCTTTCGGTCAGCGATACCGGGATCGGCATGTCGCCGGAGATCCAGGCCAAGGTGTTCGAGCCGTTCTTCACCACCAAGGACATGGGGAAGGGGACCGGGCTCGGCCTCGCTCAGGTGTATGGTTTTGCCCGGCAGACCGGCGGCGGCGTCCGGCTGCGCAGCGCGCCGGGCGCGGGGACGACGGTCTCGCTGCTCCTGCCGATTTCGTGCCGCCCGGTGCGGACCGAGGTGCCGGGCCCGTCGCCCGATGAGCGGGCGGCGCCGCCTGGCGCCACCGTGCTGGTCTGCGAGGACGACGACGACGTGGCCGCACTCGTGGTCGATATGCTTGCCCAACTCGGTCATGTCCCGACGCGGGTGACCACGGCAGCGTCGGCACTCGGGGCGCTGGCCGACGGACGGGACGTCGACCTGCTGTTCACCGACGTGATGATGCCGGGCGGCATGGACGGGCTGGCGCTGGCACGCGAGGCGACACGGCGCCGGCCGGGTCTGCGGGTGCTGTTGACGACCGGCTATACCGGCGGGCCCGGCACCGAGCCGATCGGGGTGCCGGTGCTGCGCAAGCCGTATCGGATCGACGATCTGGCGAAAGCGCTGGAGCAGGTGCTCGCGCCGGCGTAATTGTCGCCGAATCCACCCGCACGGGGAGCGACATGGAACCGCATATTCACCTGCCAAAGGGCCCGGCCTGGGTCTCCGAGTTCAAGGCCTTTATCATGCGCGGCAACGTCGTTGACCTTGCCGTCGGCATCATCATCGGCGCGGCGTTCACCACGGTGGTCAACAGCCTGGTCAAGGACGTGTTCACCCCGGTGCTCGGCCTGCTCGCCGGCGGCATCGATTTCACCAACATCTTCGTCACGTTGCGCGGGCAGCACGCGCCCACCCTCGACGCGGCCAAGGCGGCCGGGGCGGTGACGGTCAATATCGGCCTGTTCCTGAACGCCTGCATTTCGTTCCTGATCGTCAGCTTCGCGGTGTTCTGGGTCGTCAAGGCGTTGAGCCGGTTCAAGGCCAAGGAGGCGGAAAAACCCGAGGTCCTTACGAAGTCGGAGCAGACGCTGATCGAGATCCGCGATATCCTCGCGTCCGGGGTTGCGACGCCGGGGGATCGCGATGCGCTGGCTGTTCCTGTTCCTATTTCTGGTCAGCAGCACGGCATGGGGAGCTGATTTCAGCCCGCCCGGGCTCGAAGCCGACAGCCAAGCCTACCAGCGCACCCTCGTCGCCCGCATGCCGGCGGGCGGCACGGCGCAGCAGAGGCGCCAGGCCGAGCAGCGCGCCGCGGACGCGCAGAAGAAGGGCGACTGGAACGCCGTCGTGGACGCGCTCGAGACCCGCGTCGCCGCGGGCGCCGCCAACGGCGACCTCTGGCTGAGCCTCGCCCGCGCCCAGCTCCGCCGTACCCCGCCCGACCCGGCGCACGCCGCCCAAGCCGCCTGGCAAGCCTTCTCCGCCGCCGACACCGGCCTGCCCGAGGTCCCGTCGCTGCTCGTCATGGCCGACGCCTTCCGCGCCATGAACCGCCCCGAGATCGCCATCCAGGCGCTCGAAGCCGTGCAGGAGCGCGCACCGGACGACAAAGGCTACCAGCAACTCCTGGCCGACGCCCGCCGCGCTGCCGGGCTGCTGGTCAAGCAGGTGCACACCGAGACCGACGCCGATCCGCCGCAGGCCTGCATCGAGTTCACCACCGCCCCCGCCCGCCGCGCCGACTTCGTGGCGGGGGACTGGGTCCGGCTGCAACCCGCCCAGCCCGGCGCCGCCGTCACCCGCGAAGGCGACCAGATCTGCATCGCCGGGCTGCGGCTCGGCGCCACCACGCAGGTCACGCTGCGCGCCGGTCTGCCGGGCGAGGAGGGGCTCGCCCTCAACCGCGAGACCACGCTGGCGGTCGCCATGGGCAACCGGACCCCGAAGCTGATCTTTGACAACCGGACGTTCCTGCTGCCCCGCAACCAGGCGCCCCGGGTGACGCTGGCGAGCGTCAACCTCTCCAAGGTCAAGCTCAAGCTGCTGCGGCTCGGGGAGCGCAACCTGGTGCCCTGGTCGCGCGACGTCCAGCTCGGCACCGATCTGGAGCAGTACAACTTCGAAGGCCAGCAAGAGAACGGCAAGCTCGTCTGGGAGGGCACGGCCGACCTGCCGCACTGGCAGCCGAACCAGGTGCTGCGGACCGCCCTGCCGCTGCCGGACGCTTTCACCGAGCCCGGCGCCTACCTGCTGCTGGCCACCCCTGGCGACGGCACGCCCAATTCCGAAGCTGCCGCGGTGCAGGTGGTGATCCGCACCGACCTCGCCCCCACGGTCTGGCGCGGCTCCGATGGGCTGACGATCCAGGTCCGCAGCTTCGCCGACGCCCAGCCCCGGCCCGGCGTGAAGCTCGCGCTCCTTGCCCGCAACAACGACGTGCTGGCCGAGGCGACGACCGACGCGGACGGCGTCGCCCGCTTCGCGGCGCCGCTGCTGCAGGGCGAAGGGCCGCAGGCGCCGCACAGCATCCACGGCGCGCTCGGCGACGACCTGGTCGCGCTCGACCTGACCACCGCCGCCTTCGATCTCTCCGACCGCGGCGTGGAGGGGCAGCCGCATCCCGGCGCGCTCGACGCCTTCGCCTGGACCGACCGCGGCATCTACCGGCCCGGCGAGACGGTGCAGGTCATGGCCCTGCTGCGCGACGCGGCCGGCGCCCCCGCCGAGATCCCGGCGCACGTCGTGGTCAAGCGCCCGAACGGCCAGGTGTTCCTCGACCGCGTGCCCCAGCCCGGGGCGGACGCCGCGCTCTATTTGCCGGTCCAGCTCTCCACCACGGCGCCTGCCGGCATGTGGTCCGTGGAAGTGCTCGCCGACCCGAGGCGCCCGCCGATTGGGAAAGCGGAGTTCCGGGTGGACGCGTTCGTGCCGGATCGTCTGGCGGTCGATCTCGAGACCGCCGGGCCGCTGGTTCCCGGCAAGCCGTACCCCGTGCCGGTCACCGCGCGCTTCCTGTACGGCGCCCCCGCCGCCAACCTGACCGGGTCGGCGACCCTCAGTCTGGAGCGCAACCCCAACCCGCCTGCCGCGCTCGCCGGGTTCCGCATCGGGCTGGATGGGGAGCCGTTCGCGCCGGAGAACCAGAGCATCGAGCTGCCGACCACCGACGCGCAGGGCAGGGCGACCCTGCCGGTGCTGGTCAAGGTCGCGCCCGACAGCACCTTCCCGATCCGCGCCCAGCTCGATGTGGAGGTGGACGACGTCTCCGGCCGCGGCGCGCACGGCCGCGCCACCATCCCGGTGCACCCGGCGGGCAACATGATCGGCATCAAGCCGGGATTCGACGGCGCGATCGACGCCGGCGCCGAAGCGAGCTTCGAGGTCGCCGCGGTGAACGCCGACGGCGCGCGGACTGCGGTCCCGGCCCGCCTCAAGCTAGTGCGCGAGCGGCCCGACTGGCACCTGGTCATGCGCGGCGCCGTCGCCCGCTACGAGACCGTCTATAAGGATGAGCCGATCGAGGCCGCCGACATCACCATCCCCGCCGGAGGGAGCTTCCGCTACGCCAAGCGCCTCGACTTCGGCCGCTATCGGCTGGAGGTGACCGAGCGCGGCGGCCTGGCCGCGACCTCCGTGCGGTTCCGCGCCGGCTGGGTCGCCTCCGATAGCCCCGACACCCCGGACAAGGTGGACCTCTCCACCGACCAGCGCCTCTACGCGCCGGGCAGCACCGCCAAGGTCCGGATCGTCGCTCCTTTCGCCGGGCACGCGACCGTGCTGGCGCTGACCGACCGGGTGCATAGCCTGCGCGACATCGAGGTGCCGGAGGGCGGCACCACCGTCGATGTGCCGGTCGATCCCGCCTGGGGACCCGGCGCCTACATCGCCGTGCACGTCTTCCGCGCCGGCGACGGCACCAGGCCGGGCCGCGCCATCGGCCTCGCCTGGGCCGGGATCGACCCGGCCGAGCGGACCCTGCCGGTCGCCATCGCCGTGTCCGACAAGGTCGCCCCCCGCCAGCGCATCACCGTGCCGGTCAAGACGGCGCCGGGCGCCTGGATCACCTTGGCCGCCGCGGACGAGGGCGTGCTGCGCCTCACCGACTTCCGCTCGCCGGACCCGGTCACGCACTTCCTCGGCCGCCGCCGGCTCGGCCTCGACATCCGCGACGACTGGGGCCGGCTGATCCCGCCCGCCGAGGGCGAGGCGACCCTGCTCCACCAAGGCGGCGACGAGGGCGGCGCCGCGCTGGCCGAGATTCCGCAAAAGGTCGTGGCCCTCTTTACCCCGCCGGTCCAGGCGGGGCCGGACGGCGTCGTGCAGGTCCCGCTCGACCTGCCGGACTTCAACGGCCAGGTCCGGCTCATGGCGGTGGCCTGGCAGGGGACGAAGATCGGCGGCGCGTCGACCGACCTGATCGTGCGCGATGCCATGATCGCCGAGCCGCTGCTGCCGCGTTTCCTGGCGCCCGGCGACGAGGCGCGCATGGCCGTGCTGATGCAGAACCTCGACCAGCCCGCGGGCGAAGAGGTGGCGCAGGTGTCCGTCGAAGGCCCGCTGGCCCTCGCCGGCGAGACGAGGCTGGCGGCGACCCTGCAGCCCGGCGCGCAGGTGGCCCGCACCGCGACGCTGCGCGCCACCGGGGCGGGACGGGGGGTGATCCACCTCGCCGTGACCGGCCCCGGCGGCTTCCAGGTCCAGCGCGACGCGGCGATTCTGATCCGTCCTGCGCGCCCGGCCATGACGATCGCTTCCGGCAGCGAGCTGGCCCCGGGCATGGAGGCCCAGCTCGCGCCGGCGCTGGACCGCATGGTCGCGGGAACCGGGTCGGCCAGCGCCGAGTTCGGGGGCGCCGTCCGTTACGACGTGCCCGCACTCGTCCGCGCCTTGGACGACTATCCGATGCTCTGCCTCGAACAGGCCAGCAGCAAGGGCTTCCCGCTCGCCCTGCTGCCCACCGACCCGGACCACGCCGCCCGCCTGCAAGCGTCGATCGCCACCGTGCTCGACAAGCAGCGCTTTGACGGCGGCTTCGGCCTCTGGGCCGCATCCAACGAGGCGGAGACCTGGCTCTCGGCCTACGCCGTCGAGTTCCTGCTCCGCGCTCGCAGCGCGGGGGCCTCGGTGCCGGAGGGTTCGGTGCAAGATGCGCTCAAGTTCCTCGGCGATGGCCTGGACTCGCTCGGCGACGACCCGAAGGACTTGGCCGCCGAGGCGTACTATCTCTATGACCTCGCCCTCGCCGGTCAGCCGCGGGCCGGGGCCAACCGGGTGCTCGCGGAGAAGCTGGACAAGCTTCCCACGCCGCTGGCCAAAGCCCAGCTCGGCGCGGCGCTGGCGCTCGCCAATGACCGTCCTCGCGCCGAGGCCGCCTTCGCCGCCGCGCTGGCCCCCTCCGCGCGGCGGGACTGGGACGTGGACCGCGGCAGCGCGCTGCGCGACCAGATGGCGGTGACCCTGCTGCTCAAGGAGAGCGGCCTGCTGGCCGACCGGCTCGGCCCGCTGCTCGCCCAGCTTCCGGGCGGGGACCTCAAGCCGGAGAACCTCAGCACCCAGGAGGAGGCCTGGGCCGCCTCCACCGGGCTGGTGCTGGGCCGCGACGGACGCCCCACACGGGTCGCCGTCAACGGCGCCCCGCTTCCGCCGGCGCCGCTGGTCCAGGTCGCGCTGAAGGGCCCAGCCACCGTGCGCAACCTCGGCGACCGGCCGGTTTGGCAGACCCTCTCCGCCACCGGCGTGTCCCTCGACCCGGCGCCGGCCGCCCGCCAGAGCATGCGCGTCACCCGCCACTTCTTCGCGATGTCCGGCGACACGCTCAACCTCGACCAGCTCAAGCAGAACACCGTGTTCGTGCTGCTCATCGAGGGCAGGGCGGATGACAGCCAGGACCATCGCGCCTTGCTGCTGCAAGGCTTGCCTGCCGGCTGGGAGATCGTCGGCCGGTTTGGCTCTGGCAAGATCGACGGGATGCCCTGGCTCGGCGAGCTGTCCGCGACCGAGGCGCAGCCGGCCGCCGACGACCGCTTCGCGGCCACGATGATGCTGACCAAAGACGCGCCCGCGTTTCGGATCGGGGTCAAGCTGCGGGCTGTAACACCCGGAAACTACGAAATTCCCGGCGCTCAGCTCTCCGACATGTACCGCCCCGCCATCTTCGCCCGCCAAGCCGCCAACCGCATCCAGGTGCTCGCCCCGGAATGAGGGCAAGGCCCACCCAAGGCTCTTCGTCATTCGTCACCCCCGGGCTTGACCCGGGGGGCCATGGCTCGGCAAGCGCGGCCCTCGACGCCCTGGACCACCGGGTCAAGCCCGGTGGTGACGGACGTGGGAGGTCTGTCATAGTCGCCGGGTTGGTCATCGCGCTCCTCGTGACCCTGCTCGGCACGGCGTGGGCGCTCGACCGCCTTTACCCGCCGGATCTCCGCCGTCTCGAGGCGACCGGGACCGAGGTATTGGACCGCCAGGGCCGACTGCTCGCGATGCTGCCGGCCGTGGGCGGCGTATGGCGCTTCCGGGCCACGGCGGACGACGTCTCCCGGCCGTTCCTCGATCTGCTGGTGGCGACCGAGGACCGCCGGTTCTGGTCGCATCCCGGCGTGGACCCGCTCGCCATGGCCCGCGCCACGCTCCAGATGCTCCGCGCCGGGCACGTCGTCTCGGGCGGGTCGACCCTGGCCATGCAGGCGGCGCGCCTGCTGGAGCCCCGCCCGCGGACGATCCGCAGCAAGCTGATCGAGGCAGCCCGCGCGCTGCAATTGGAATGGCGCTACGGCCGGACCGGCGTGCTCGGCATTTGGCTGACTCTCGCGCCCTACGGCGGCAATCTCGAGGGCGTCCGGGCCGGCGCCCGCGCCTGGTTCGGCACCTCTGCCGCGGCGCTCGACCCGGCGCAGGCGGCCCTCCTCGTCGCCCTCCCGCGCCGCCCCGAAGCGCTCCGCCCAGACCGTCACCCGGCGGCCGCCATCTTGGTCCGGGACCGCGTCTTGGCCGAAGCTTCAGGCGCGTCCGTTCCCACCCGTCGCATCGCCTTCCCGCGCCATGCCCCGCAGGCGCTCGCCGGCCTGCAGGGCGTCGCGCGCACCACGCTGGACCTGCCGCTGCAGGCTGGACTCGAGCGTCTGGTCGGCAGCCAGCGCCCGGCCCTGCCGGACCGTGCCTCCGTTGCCATCCTGGTGGCCGATGCGCCAAGCCGCGAGATCCGGGCTCTCGTCACCGCCTCTGGCGCGCTCGATCTGACCCGCGCCGTGCGCTCGCCGGGCTCCGCGCTGAAGCCGTTCCTGTATCAGCTCGGCTTCCAGGATGGCCTGATCCGGCCGGAGACGGCGCTGAGCGACCTGCCTCGGCACTTCGGCGGCTACGCGCCGGAGAACTTTGCCCATGGCCATGACGGCCAGGTCTCCGCCGCCGAGGCCTTGCGGCGTTCGCTCAACCTGCCCGCGGTGGCGCTGCTGGACCAGGTCGGGCCGCTGCGTTTCGCGGAATGGCTGCGCGCCGTTGGGGCCAAGCCGCGCCTGCCGCCCGGGGCCGACCCGGCGCTGCCGCTCGCCCTGGGCGGGGTGGGGGTCACCCTTCGGGAGATGGCCGGACTCTATGCCGGGCTGGCCGGTCCCGGCGCCGGGCCGCTCACCATGGCGCCGAGGGAGTCCAGCCCGGTCGTGCCGCAGCCCGAGGCGGCGCGGACGGTCGCTGCCATCCTGACCCAGCCGATTCCGGGCGGCGGACCCGGCGGCATCGCCTGGAAGACCGGCACGAGCTGGGGCGGGCGCGACGCCTGGGCCCTCGGCTTCGACCGCCAGCACGTCGTCGGCGTCTGGGTGGGCCGGCCCGACGGCACGCCGATGCCGGGCGCCACCGGCCGCAGCCTGGCCATCCCGATCCTCGCCCGCGTCTTCGACCTGCTCCCCTCGGCGCCGCTTCCCACCCCGCGCCCGATCCTCATGGCCCAGCCGGCCACGCCGCCCGCCGGCCTGCGCCTGCTGTTTCCGCCGCCCGACGCCATCCTCTCCGGCGATGGCACGGTCACGCTGCGGGCCATGGGCGGCCGCCGGCCGCTGACCTTCCTGATCGACGGCGCGCCGCTGCCGGCCATGCCGGCCAAGCGCGAGACCGGCTGGCAACCGCCGGGTCCCGGCTTCTATACGGTGACGGTGCTGGACGCCGACGGCCTGGTCGCGCGGGCGCCGGTGCGAGTGCAGTGATGCCGCAGGTACAAACCGACGTTCTCGACACCGCCTATCTGGAGAGCGGCCCGGCCGACGGCACGCCCGTCATCCTGCTGCACGGCTTCCCCTACGACATCCACGCCTATGACGAGATCGCGCCGCCTCTGGCCGCCTCGGGCTGCCGGGTGCTGGTCCCATACCTGCGCGGCTACGGCCCGACCCGGTTCCTGCGCCCCGATACGCCCCGCTCCGGCCAGCAAGCCGCCCTCGGCGCGGACCTGCTGGGGTTCATGGACGCGCTGGGGATCGGGCGGGCGATCCTGGCCGGCTACGACTGGGGCGGCCGCGCGGCCTGCATCGTCGCCGCCCTCTGGCCGGAGCGGGTCATCGGCCTGGTGAGCGTGACCGGCTACAACATCCAGAACATCGCCGCCGCGTCCAAGCCGCTGGACCCGGAGCAGGAGCATCGGCTCTGGTATCAATATTACCTGCACACGCCGCGCGGCGCCGCCGGGCTGCAGCAGAACCGGGCCGCTTTCGCGCGATTGCTCTGGCGCCTCTGGTCCCCATCCTGGGCCTTCGACGACGCCATCTTCGCCCTTTCCGCCCCCGCCTTCGACAATCCCGACTTCGTTGACGTGGTGGTGCAGTCCTACCGCCATCGCTACGGCTACGCCCCGGGCGACCCGGCGCTGGAGCCGATCGAGACGCGGCTGGCTGGGCAGCCGGCGATCTCCGTGCCGACCGTGGTCCTGCACGGCGCCGATGACGGCGTGACCCCCGCGTCCGGTTCAGAGAACCTGCGCCGATTCACCGGCCCCTGCCGCCGTGAGGTGGTCGCCGGCGCCGGCCACAACTTGCCGCAGGAGACGCCGGAGCCGGTCATTCGCGCCGTGCTCGGGTTGCGGGGGACGTAGCACCAGAAGCGCCGTAGGGGGTTGAGCGGAGACGGCGGATGACGCTGCGCTTATCCGCCCTACGAGGGAGGAGGGACGTTGCAAGAAGCGGATTACCTGGTCATCGGCGGCGGCACGGCCGGCTGCATCGTGGCCGCGCGGCTGTCGGAGGATCCGACGGTGCGGGTCACCCTGCTGGAAGCCGGGCCGGAGGACCGGGACGTCTGGATCCATGTGCCAGCCGGCTATGCCCGCCTGTTCGCCTCCGGGAAATACGACTGGAAGTTCGCGACCGAGCCGGAGCCGGAGCTCGGCGGCCGGGTCATCGGGTGGCCGCGCGGGCGGGTGCTGGGCGGGTCCGGCAGCATCAACGGGCTGGTGTTCCTGCGGGGCTCGCCGCACGATTACGATCGCTGGGCCCAGGCCGGGGCGCGCGGCTGGTCGCATGAGGACGTCCTGCCGGTGTTCCGCCGCATCGAGCACTGGACCGGCACGCCGTCGGAGACGCGCGGCACCGGCGGCCCGATCACCGTCAGCGAGCCGCGCGTGCTCTCGCCGGGGGCGGCGGCCTTCATCGAGGCGGCGGCCGCGGCGGGGCTGCCGCGGCATCGCGACATCAACGCCGCGGCGATCGAGGGCGTGGCGCCGATCCAGATGAACGTGCGCGCCGGGTTCCGGCGGAGCACGGCCCGGGCCTATCTTGGCCCGGCCCGCAAGCGGCCCAATTTGCAGGTGCTGACCGGCGTCACCGTCAGCCGCCTGCTCGTCGAGAACGGGCGCGTCACCGGCTGCCTCGGCGCGCGCAACGGCGCCCCGCAAAGCTTCACGGCCGCGCGCGAGGTCATCCTCTGCGCGGGGGCGATCATGTCGCCCAAGCTGCTCATGCTCTCCGGCATCGGCGACGGGGCGGCGCTGCAGGCGCTCGGCCTGCCGGTGCTGCTCGAGCGCAAATCGGTCGGCCAGAACCTGCAGGACCACTTCATCGTCCGCTTTACCTTCCGCACCAAGCCGGCCGGCACGCTCAACGAGCGCACCGCGACCCGGCTGCGGCTCGGCGCCATGGCGCTTGGCTTTGCGCTGCGCCGCTCCGGCCCGTTGGCGGTTGGCGCGACCGAGGCGACCGCCTTCGCCCGTGTCACCCCGGGGGCCGAGGAGGCCGAGGTGCAGTTCCAGTTCATCAACTTCAGTCTCGAACCGGGCCGCGGCTACGTGCTGCCGACTTACCCGGGCTTCATGTTCAACTTCAACCAATGCCGCCCCGAGAGCCGCGGTTCGCTCGCGCTGCGCAGCCCCGACCCGGACGACAAGCCGGTGATCCGCGCCAATTACCTGGCCTCGCCGGAAGACCAGCACGTCATGCTCCAAGCGAGCCACCTCGCCCGCCGGATCGCCCGCACCTCCCCGTTCAAGGACCTGGTCGAGCAGGAGCTGCTGCCGGCGCCCGAGGTGACCACCGACGAGGCGATGCTCGCCTATTTCCGCGAGACCGGAACCACCGTGTACCACCCCTGCGGCACCTGCCGCATGGGCTCGGACGACGACGCCGTCGTGGACCCGCAGCTCAAGTTCCGCGGCCTCGACGGCCTGCGCATCGCCGACGCCTCGGTCATGCCGCTGGTTCCGACCTCCAATATCCAACCCGCTGTCATGATGGTGGCCGAGCGCGCCGCGGACTTCATCCGCGCTTCGGCATGAGGCCTCAGACCGCCTCACCGGCAAAATGGCACGCCGCGAAGTGACCCGGCCGGTGCTCGACCGGGAGCGGCTCCACATCGGCACAGACGGGTTGCGCCAGGGGGCAGCGGGTCCGGAAGCGGCAGCCGCTCGGGGGATCGACGGCGCTGGCCGCCTCGCCCTGCAGGACCATCCGCTGCCGCGTCCGCTCGACGGCGGCGTCGGGCTCGGGGATGGCGGAGATCAGGTAGCGCGTATAGGGGTGCAACGGGGCGGCAAAGAGGTCGGCGGCGGGGGCCAGTTCGGCCACCTTGCCGAGATGCAGCACCATGACCCGGTCGGAGATGTGCCGCACGACGGCCAGGTCGTGCGCAATGAACATGTAGGTCAGGCCGAACTGCGCCTGCAGGTCCATCATCAGGTTGATGATCTGCGCCTGGATGTTGACGTCCAGCGCGGAGATCGGCTCGTCGGCGACGATGAAGTCGGGGTTGGTGGCGAGCGCACGGGCGATCGCCACGCGCTGGCGCTGGCCGCCGGAGAATTCGTGCGGGTAGCGGTCGGCTGCGGCGGCGGCGAGGCCGACGGTGCCGAGCAGTTCGCGCACGCGGGCGGCGGTGGCCGGGCCGCTGGTGGTGAGGCGGTGGAAGCGTAGGGGCTCGGCCAGCGTCTCGCCGACGGTCATGCGCGGGTTGAGGCTGGCGTAGGGGTCCTGGAACACCATCTGCATGCGCCGGCGCAGGGGCCGGATCGCGGATTGGGCGGCGGCGGCGATGTCGGTGCCGTCGAACAGGATCTGTCCGGCGTCCGGACGGTAGAGGCGGATCAGGGTGCGCCCGAGCGTGCTCTTGCCGCAGCCGCTCTCGCCGACGACGCCGAGCACCTCGCCGCGGAGGATGTCGAGGTCGATCCCGTCCACGGCGTGGACCACGCGGCGCGGCCCGAACATGCCGCCGCCGGCGGGGAAGTGCTTGACCAGGCCGCGTGCCTGCAGGAGCGGGCGTTGGTCGGGCGCCGGCGCGGCCACGGAGCGAGGCACCGGCACGAGGCCTGGCTTGGGGAAGTGGACGCCCGCTTCGGCCACCCAGCAGCGGGAGGTGCGTCCGGGTCCCATGGGGAAAAGGGCGGGGTGCTCGGCGCAGCGTTCGACCCGAAACGGGCAGCGGGGTGCGAAGCGGCAGCCCGGCGGCGTCGCGAGCGGGTCGGGGGGCATGCCCTCGATCGTGGTCAGGCGGCCGCCGGCGACGGTGCCGAGGCGCGGCACCGCGTTCATCAGCGCCCAAGTGTAGGGATGGCGCGGCTCGGCGAGGACCTGCTCGGTCGGGCCCTCCTCGACCACCTCGCCGGCATACATGACCAGCACGCGCGCGCAGACGCCGGCGATCACGCCGAGGTCGTGGCTGATCAGCACGATGGCGGTGCCGTAGTCGCGGTTCAGCTCGCGCATCAGCTCCAGGATCTGCGCTTGGATGGTCACGTCGAGCGCGGTGGTCGGCTCGTCGGCGAGCAGCAGCGCGGGCTCGTTGCTCATGCCCATGGCGAGCACGACCCGCTGGCGCATGCCGCCGCTGAACTGGTGCGGGAATTGCCGTGCGGCCCGCTCCGGCGCGTGGATGCCCATGCGGCCGAGGAGCGCGATCGAGCGCCGGGCGGCTTCGCGGCCGCCCAGGCCGTGCACCTGCATGGCTTCGGCGATCTGCCGGGAGATGCGCAGCACCGGATTGAGGGAGGTCATCGGGTCCTGGAAGACCATGGCGGCCGAGCCGCCGCGCATCGCTCGCAGCGCGGCGGGCCGCATCGCCAGCACGTCCTGGCCGCGGAAGCGGAT
>Ga0213875_10001271_pt1 | contig 16930 bp, 14 predicted proteins | sample BarmaccomBMRX_R8_FD_160105 | JGI IMG/M metagenome (GOLD analysis project Ga0213875, IMG submission 160105) | Root-associated microbial communities from Barbacenia macrantha in rupestrian grasslands, the National Park of Serra do Cipo, Brazil - RX_R8 | ecosystem: Host-associated > Plants > Roots... | reverse complement strand
ATCGGCCTTGAGCGGCACGATCAGCGCATCCTGCGCTTTGGCGCGGGTTGCCGGGTCGGCGTCCGCGAGCCGGCTCAACAGGCCGTTCAGCCGAGCCGCGGCCGCCCCCGGATCGCCTCCGGCGGCCTCGCCGACATGCCTGACCGCGGCGGCCGCCGCCCGGATCGCTTCGACGGTTTCGCCGTCGGTCGGGGGTGGCCGGGTCGTCGCCGGGCTCAGCGCCGGTTCCAGCGCCGTCGCGGCCTTGCGGATCAGCGGCAGCTTGCGGTCCTGCTCGGACGGCACCAGGCTTGCGATCGTGCGCGTCTGCGACACCTCGGGCAGCGCGGCAAGACGCTGCGCGGTCTGCTCGGCCTGGACGACGGAGGGTGCCGCTACATTGGCCGAGTTGATCCCAATCTCGGGGACATCGCGCAGCTGCAGATATGTCCGAACCGCCTCCCCGCTCGGATCCTGCAGATGGATCGGGTCGAAATCGAAGCGCAGGTACAGCAGCAGCGGTGAGCCTGCCAGCACCGTCACGATCGTTCCGGCGACCACCGCGATGCGATGCCGGGCGAGAAACCGGTCGGCCGGCGCCAGCACCGCGAACCCCATCCGGTGCGGCTCGCCCGGCGGGTTGAGGATCGTCAGCAAAGCCGGCAACAGGGTAATCGTGGCGAGAAAGGCGATCAGCATGCCGACCCCGGCGATCTGGCCGAGTTCGGAGACTCCGCGATAGGCGGTCGGCAGAAAGCAGAAGAAGCCGGCCATCGTCCCGGCCGCCGCCAGCGCCAGCGGTCCCCCGGCCCGGCCCGCGGCCCCGCGCAAAGCCGGGCGCACCGCATCCTTCTGATGCCGCTCGGCGCGGTAGCGGACGCTGAACTGGATCCCGAAATCGGCGCCGAGCCCGACAAACAGCACGGCAAACGCCACCGAGATCAGGTTGAAGGCGCCGACGATCAGCAGGCCGATCGCGGCGGTGGCCGCGAAACCGGCGCATAGGCTCAGGAACACCGCAATGATGATGCGCGGCGATCCGAGCGCCAGCCACATGATCGCCAGCACCACCAGCACCGTTCCGGCGAAATTGACGATGGCGCCTCGGCTCAGGCTGGCGAACTGCTCGTCATTGATCGCCGCCTGGCCGGTAAGCGCCACTCCGGCGCCGAATTCGGTTTCCAGCTTCGCCGTTTCTGCCGCCCGCCTGACCGCGTTATCGGCGGCGATGCCGGGCTGCAGCGCCGCGAAATCGAGCTTCGGCTCGATCTCGACAAAGCCGCGCAGCTGGTTTTTCGGCGTTGACCGGCCGCTCATCAATTGCAGCCAGGAAAAGCTTGCGAAACGCCCGGCAAGCACATCGTCGAGGGTGTCCGAGAGCAGATTCATCGGCCGGGTCAGCGCGGCAGGCTGCTGATGCCCGCCGCCGGCCGGCATCTGCAGCCCGCCCGCGAGAGCGCGCATGACGCCGCGCAGGCTCGGATCGCCGGCGAGCTCGGCCAGCAGCGGCCGCGCCGCGGTCAGCTCCTCGATCTGCTGCGCCAGCTGATCGGGGGGCAGGAACAACAGCGCGCTCCGCGCGAAGAACACCCCGCTCTGCGGCTGCAGCACCGAGCGGAAGCGGTCCTCATGCCGGCGCAGCTCCGTCGCGAGCCGGTCGGCGGCGATCCCGACCAGCTCCGGCGTGGGCGCAGATACGACGGCGATCAGCTGATGCTGCGGGAAAGCCGCCTCATAGGCCAGTTCGGTCTGGCGCCACGGCAGGTCTCGCGGCAGCAGCTTGCGGGTGTCGGTGTCGATTGCGAAATGCCCGGCGACGTACCACGCCGACCCGATCGCGAGCACGGCGGCCGCGACCATCACCGGCCAGGGATACCGGGTGCACAGCGAAACGATGCGCACGACTGCGCCGGTCAGCCGGCCGGTCGGCTCCTCGGTGCCGCTGCTGCCGGTATGGTCGTGTGCAAAGCTGAACATGCGCCCAGAATTGCCGCCCGGAATTGCCCTCTGCCTGTGGCCAACGCCGGCAATGGGCGCGCGGTTGCGCGCGTGGCCGGTTGTTCGCCGGACGGCGCTGTGGCTGACCGCGGCGGGAGACCTGCCGCCCGCAAATGAGCAAACCGAAGGTTAAATTACCGGGGTGTTAACCCTTCACGACTGTGATGGCGAGACCGTCATCGGCGGTCGGGAAAGGGCGGACATGCGGTTGGGCGAAATCCTGGTCGGGCGCGGGCTGGTGACCGTCGCCGATATTGACGCCGCGTTGAAGCGTCAGACGGTCGAAGGGGGCAGGCTGGGCGAAAATCTGATCGCCCTCGGTCTGATCACCGAGCAAGAGCTGGCCGCGGTGATCCACAGCGCACCGCCGGTGCCGGGCGCGCTTTCGGAAACCGGCATCCCGGGGCGCAATCTGCTCCAGCTGATGTTGAAATTCATGCATCTCGAGGGATGCGAAACCGTGCTCGACCTGGCCGACCGCATGAAGCTGCCGCGGCGGGTCACGCAACAGGTGCTGGAGGACGCCGCGCAGCAACGGATGGTGCAGGCGCTCGGCGCCGTGCCCGGCGGCATTGCTTTCTCGATCCGCTATGCGCTCAGCGAGCAGGGCCGGATCGCGGCGAAGGAGGCGCTCGAGCAGAACCAGTATCTCGGTCCGGCCCCGGTCTGCCTCGCCGCCTACCAGGAGCAGATACAACGCCAGCGCATCGCCAACGAGATGCTCGATGCAGATTCGTTGCGGCGGGCCTTTGCCGGGCTGGTTGTGCCCGAGCATTACCTGCGCAAGCTGTTGCCCGCGGTCAATGCCGGCCGCAGCGTGCTGTTGTTCGGACCGCCGGGGAACGGTAAGACGACGCTCGCCACCCGCATCGCCACGCTGTTCCGTGACATCGTCTACATTCCCTATGCCGTCGAGATCGGCGGCCAACTGGTCAAGGTGTTTGACCCCAGCCTGCACAAACCGGCCGTCACCGAAGCGATGACGACGAGCCTGTCCGGCATCGGCGGGCTGCAACGCGAAAGCTTTGACCAACGCTGGGTCGCCTGCACCCGGCCAGTGGCGATCGCGGGCGGCGAATTGACCCTCGAAATGCTCGATTTGCAGCACAACCCGGACACCAAATTCTACGATGCGCCGCTGCATGTGAAGGCATTCAACGGCATGCTGCTGATCGACGATTTCGGACGTCAGAAATTCGATCCAAACGACCTGCTGAACCGTTGGATCGTGCCGATGGAAAATCAGATCGACTACTTGAAGCTAAACTCCGGACTGACCTTTTCACTACCTTTCGATGTGTTGCTGATCTTCTCGACCAACCTGCAGCCGTCCGATCTGATGGATCCGGCGTTTTTGCGCCGCATTCAATACAAGATCAAACTGTTCTCGCCGAGTCGTGACGAGTACCGCAAGATCTTCGAGGGGGTGGCACGGTCCCAGGGCCTCGCCTTGCCGGACGAGGTGTTCGATTTCGTGGTCGAGCGGTTGACCCGAGATCCGCGTCTAGGGCTCGCCTATTACCAGCCGAAATTCATTTGTACTCAGGTCGTGGAGGCGTGCAAATGCTTCGGCCTGCCGCCGCGGCTGACCCGGGAGCTGGCGGCCGAAGCGCTGGCCAATCTCTATTTCGACCTCGCCGACGCGCAGGATGCCGAGTTGGCGGCCTGAACCGTTCCGGCGAGCCCAGGTGCCGCTGTGTCGGGCGGCTGAAGCGAAGTTCCAAAAAAAGGCGTAGCGGCCGGGGAGTTTCGCCCGCGTTGCCGTTTCGGCAGCCGGGGTGCGATCTTTCATGGCATGCCGCGGACGCGGGCGCGTTGCGGCTCGCGAAATAAGCGGCACGCCATCACGACAAACGCACGCAAGGGCAGGAAAAGCCGAATGACTGAGCAGGTTCGAATCCGGCGAGCCCGGCCCCAGGATGGCCCGGCGCTGATGGATGCGGTGCGGCGCATCGACGGCGAGACGGAGTTCCTCGGCGTGCCGGGCGAGCCGCATCCCTGGGCCGATCAGCCCGCTGCGGAATTGCGCCGGCTTGAGCAGAAGGGTCGCGGCGCGGTGTTCCTGGCGCTCGACGCCGCCGAGTGCGTGATCGGCTATCTGGCGGCCTTCAACGGGCATTTCGCGCGAAACCGCGGCGCTGTGTTCATCGCCGTCGTCGGGCTGCGCGAGGTTTGGCGCGGTCGCGGCATCGGCACGCGCCTGTTCGACGCTGTCGAGCAATGGGCGCGGGCACAGCAGGCTTGGCGGCTCGAATTGCGGGTCAGTTCGCTGAACCAGCGCGGCCTCGCGCTCTACCATAAGCGCGGCTTTGCGATCGAAGGCCGGATTCGCGCCGGGGTTTGGCGCCACGATGCCTGGACCGATGATTTCTGGATGGGAAAGCTGCTGCAAGAACCCGACATCGCACCCGCGTCCGAACCGGAGCGCATGCGGCGCGCCTCAATGCCAACGCCGCAGGAGCCGCGGCTGCTGCCGCCGGGCGTGCGGCTGCGCCCGCTGCGCGCGGGCGACGGTCCGGTGTTCCGCGCCTGGGACCGGCGCCTGTCGGAGACCGAGCCCTTCACGATGAAATTGCCGGGCGAAGTAGCCTCGGTGGCCGCGATCGAACAGGACATTGCGGATACCGGGGCTGATCCGCGCAGCTGGATTGCGGCCACTGTGCCCGGGGCGGAAACCGGCGAGCGCATGCTCGGCTTCGCCTCCGGCAGCATCGAGCCGCGCTTTCGTATGGGTCACGATGCGTTCGTTTGCGCCAGCGTGCTGCCGGAAGCAGCTCGCGGCGGGATCGGCCGGCAACTGCACGATGCGGTCGAGAACTGGGCGCGCGACCAAGGCGCCCGGCGTCTGACGGCCACTGTGCCCGGCCCCGACCGCCGCGCCCGCGCCTTCGCGGCCCGGCTCGGCTATGAGGAGGAGGTCGTGCAGCGCGGCTATTGTCGCATCGACGGCCGCAGCATCGACCGCATCCGCCTCGGTAAGCTGCTGCCTCCCTAGCAGCGTGATCCGGTCAGTGGGTCGGCTTCCGCATATTGGTCCCTTCCCGCGGGCACGACCCGCGGGTCCATGTCTTCATTGCATAGGCGTGGAACAAAGACGCAAGTGGATCCAGTGGCTCAGCCGCGGCTGATGTCGTCGCCGTCGCCGCGTACCGCCGCCGAATCGTCCATCTGCGCCAGATGGGCGGCCGTGTTGATGATCCCGACATGCGAAAAAGCCTGCGGGAAATTGCCGAGAAAGCGCTTCGCCTTCGGATCGTATTCCTCGGCCATTAGGCCGAGGTCGTTGCGGAGCGACAACAGCCGTTCGAACAGCGCCCGCGCCTCGTTGCGCCGGCCGATCAGGTAGAGGCTGTTCGCCAGCCAGAAACTGCAGGCGAGAAAGGCGCCTTCGCCCGGCGGCAGCCCATCGGTGCCCTGATGCGTCGAGTAGCGCATGACCAGGCCGTCCACCGTCAGCTCGCGTTCGATCGCCTCGATCGTGCCGATGACGCGCCGGTCCTCGGGCGGCAGGAAGCCAAGCTGCGGGATCAGCAGCAGCGAGGCATCAAGGCCGCTTCCGCCATAATATTGAACAAAGGTGTTGCGCTTCTCGTCGTAGGCATGGGTCAGGATCTGCTCGCAGATCTTCCCCCGGGTTTCCCGCCACGCGTCGCTCGGTCCTTCGCAGCCAAATTGCTCGACCGATTTGACGGCGCGATCGAAGGCGACCCAGGCCATGATCTTCGAGAACGTAAAATGCTGCGGTTCGCCGCGCACCTCCCAGATGCCTTCGTCCGGCTGCTGCCAGATTTTTTCCAGGAATCTCAGCAAGGAGACCTGAAAGTCCCAGGCATAGGTACTGGCCTCGAGACCGAAGCGGTTGCAGGCGTGCAACGTATCCATCAGCTCGCCGAACACGTCGATCTGCAGTTGCTGATGCGCGGCATTGCCGACCCGGACCGGGCGGCTGTCGGCATAGCCGGGCAACCAGTTCAGCTCAAATTCGGTCAGCCGCCGCTCGCCGGCCAGCCCGTACATGATCTGCAACTCCGAGGGGTGTCCCGCCGCCGAGCGCAGCAGCCACTCGCGCCAGGCGCGCGCCTCGTTGCGATAGCCCGAGCTGAGCAGCGCATAGAGGGTCAAGGTCGCGTCGCGGATCCAGCAGAAGCGGTAATCCCAGTTGCGCACGCCGCCGAGCATCTCCGGCAGGGAGGTGGTCGGGGCCGCGACGATCCCGCCGGTCGGGTGGTAGATCAGCATCTTCAGGGTGATCAGCGAGCGGATGATCGGCTCGCGCCATTTGCCGGTCAGCGAGCAATGGCTCGCCCAATCGTGCCAGCGGTTTTCGGTTGCCAACAGCGCGTCATGCGGGTCGCGATAGCCGAACTGTTTACGGTGCGAGGGGTACCAGCTCATCGTGAACGGCACGAACTGCCCGGCGGCGACCTCGAACTCCCCGGCGGTCGTCATCTCCTTCGTGCCGTGCAGCTCGACCGGGGTAATGAACTGCACCGCGTTCGGCCCCGAAATCGCGCTCGGACCGCCGAAATGGTGCCGCACCCACGGCATGCTGCGGCCGTAATCGAACCGCAGCACGATCTCGGTACGCAGCCGCACCCGGCCCTTGTCGCCGCGCACGATACGGATCACATCGACCTGGTCTTCGCTGTCGCGCAGCGGCATGAAATCGATGATCGTCGCGCTGCCGCTGTCGGTGGTGATGCAGGTTTCTAGGATGCCGGTCTCGCCGCGGTATTGGCGCGACATCTTGGCTTCCTGGTCGACCGGCCCGATCAGCCAACGGCCGTGCTCGGGCCCGCCGAGCAGGGCCGCGAACACCGCCTCCGAATCGAACCGCGGCAGGCACAGCCAGTCGATCGAACCGTCGCGGCCGACCAGCGCCGCCGTATAGGCGTTGCCGATCAGCCCGTAATCCTCGATCCGCGCGCTCATTTTGCTCAGCCCGCCTTGGTGCCTGCTGTGATGTCGGCTTTGAAGAAGGTCGGCAGACCGCCCTGGCTCGGGTCCCATTCCTTGCGGATCTGCTCTTCCACCGGCAGACCGGTTTCGGTTACCGGCGATTGCACCCTTGCATCCGGGGATTCGTCCTGGGTCACGGTCTCCTCGGCGACGTGATCGATGATCGCCTCGTCGCCCGGATCCGGCGGCGGATCGACCGGGCGCTGGCGCGGGGCGTCGGAGGCCGGATTGGGGTCGGGACGCCGCGGTTCGTTGCTCATCATCGCTCCTGTCTAGCGGGCCGCCTTCCCCGCTAACACGGCATCGGCGCAGTTCGTTCGCGCGGCAGGGAACCGTGAAACGGGGCAGCGTTTAAACCCGCATGGACACGAGCCCACTGCCGTTCGGCCCGCTGACCGAACGCACCATCCATCTCTGCATCGACATGCAGAACCTGTTTGCCGAGGAGACGCCGTGGCACACCCCGTGGATGAAGCGGGTGTTGCCGGTCGTGCAGCGTTTGGCCGAGCGCTTTCCGGAACGCACCGTCTTTACCCGTTTCATTCCGGCCCGCCACCCCGACGAGCTGCCGGGCAGCTGGGGCCGCTATTACCGGCGCTGGGCCGATCTGACCTTGGAGCGGCTCGAGCCGCGGCTGATCGAGCTGGTCCCGGCTTTGGCGCGGCTGGTGCCGCCCGCCGCGGTGGTCGACAAGCGCCTTTATTCACCGTTTTCCGAGCCCGAATTGCCGCGGCTTCTGCAAAAGCGGAACGCGGATGCCCTGGTGGTCACCGGCACCGAAACCGATGTCTGCGTGCTGGCCGCGGTGCTCGGGGCGGTCGATCACGGGTATCGCGTCGTGCTGGCCACCGACGCGCTGTGCAGCTCATCCGACGAGACCCACGACGCTCTCCTCGCGCTGTATCACAACCGCTTCGGCCAGCAGATCGAGGCCGCCAATAGCGACGAGATCCTCGCCTGCTGGACGTAGTACTTACAATCATTGGAGCGCGACACGCATTCGCGGGGTAGTCCCCTCTCCGCCCTTCGGGGGCAGAGGGAGGGGCCCATTGCGGAGCAATGGGAGGGTGAGGGGGTCCCTACGAACGATCCGGAATCCTTCACCTTGTATCTGGAATTCGGCGACTCGCGCTTTTACGAAACGGGGGCTAGGCAGAGAGCGGGGCGGAAACGGCGCGCGGATTGCTGCGAGGCGGATCGGCGCCGTGGTATAGAAGAACCGAACAGAGGACGGCTCTGAATCGCCGGGACGGCTGGGGCGCGGTCCGGAAAAAGCCGCAGCGGTCGGCCTGTTTATGGGAGGAAATCATGGCAATGTTCACCCATGTCACGGTTGGCACCAACGATCTTCCGAGGGCGCGCGCGTTCTACGACGCGGTGCTGGCGCCGCTCGGCTATCGCCGGATCAAGGATCTCGGCGACCGCGGCACATGCTGGGGCGAAACGGCCGAGGAATTCATTGTGTTGACGCCGGCCGACGGACGCCCCGCCAGCGCCGCCAATGGCGGCACGATCAGCTTCGTCGCGCCGAGCCGGGCGGCGGTGACGGCGTTCCATCGCGCCGCGCTGGCGGCCGGGGGCAAGGACGAAGGCGCGGTCGGACCGCGCGGGTTCTGGCCCAATGCCTATGCCGGCTATGTCCGCGACCCCGACGGCAACAAGCTCGCCGCCTATTGCCTGAAGGCGGAGTAATTTCAGGAGCGGGGCGGCGGGGCCGCATTTCGGCTCCGAAATCGGGTAGCGGCAGCGAGAAGCCGTGCTAGCCCAGGCGATGGCCGCTGACCTCGCCGCCGTCATTGGGCCGCAGCCGCAGAAACCCGATCGTTGAGAGCAGCGGGATCGCGGCGACGAGCACGAACACGATGCGGAAATCATCAACCGTGACCCGGCTCGGCCCGGCAACCAGAGCCAGCAAGGCGGCGCCGGTGGCGATGCCGAAGCCGCGCGCCAGCTGCTGGCCGACTCCGCCGAAGCTGGTGCTGCGGCTCAATTGCGCGGAGGGGACATCGGCGTAGCTCAGCGTATTCAGCGCCAGATACTGGACGCTTCGCACGCAGCCCGACAGCAGCACGCAGGCGAGGATGATCCATTCCGCGGTGTCGGCATGCAGCAGGGCAAAGCTTGCCGTCACCGCCGCCGACAGGACGGCGCCGACCACCAGCAGCGCGCGGAACCCCATCAGCCGCAGCAGCACGCGCGAGAAGGTGCGCACGCACATCGCGCCGAGGCTCGACGAAAAGCTCAACAGCCCGGCCCGCAGCGGGCTGAACCCGAACCCGACCTGGAACAGCAGCGGCATCAGGAACGGCAGCGCGTCGAGCCCCATGCGGCACAAGCCGCCGGTGACGGTACCGACGCGGAAGGTGCGTATGCGCAGCAGCGCCAGATCCAGCACCGGCGCCGCGCTGCGCCGCGCATGACGCGCATAAAGCACCAGGAAAACCAGCGCCAGCGGGAACAGGAGGACGCCGACCATCGACGGGATCATCGGGCGTCCGAGATTTTCGATTGCCAGTTCGAGCAGGAACAACCCGATGCCGGCGATCAGGAAGCCGCCGATGTCGAACCGGGTCGGCGCCGGCGCGCGAAAATCCTCGAACAGCGCCAGCCCGAGCAGGCCGCCGGCGAGCCCGATCGGGATGTTCAGGTAGAAGATCGCGCGCCATGAGGCGTAGGTGGTCAGAAAGCCGCCGACAATCGGCCCTACCGTCGGCCCGATCATCGCCGGGATCGTCATCCAGTTCATCGCCGATACGAGCCCCGACCGCGGAAAGCTGCGCAGCAGGATCAGGCGCCCGACCGGGGTCATCATCGCCCCGCCGAACCCTTGTACGACGCGCATCGCGATCAGCATCGGCAGGCTCGTCGACAGCCCGCACAACGCCGATCCGGCGGCGAAAATCGACAGCGCGGCGCAAAATACGATGCGCGTGCCGAAGCGATCGGCGATCCAGCCGCTGACCGGGATGAACACGGCCAGGCTCAGCAGGTAGCTGGTGATCACCAGGTTCAGCCGCAGCGGGTTCTCGCCGAGGCTTCTCGCCATCGCCGGGATCGACACGGCGATCATCGTCGAGTCGAGCCCCTCCATGAAGAAGGCGCAGCCGACGACCAGCGGGATCGTGATGCGCATGCGTGGCTCGGTCTGCGTGCGCAAGGACAGACCCGCTTCGGTCACGCGCTCTCCCTTCGCAGCTCGGGGCCACACAATATCGGACCGATTACCCCCGCGGTTATCTGCTTTTCCGTCAGAGGCGTCGATGCTGTAGAAGCGATGGCTGGAATGAGCGACGACCAGATCGCGGATGTCGGCGACCCGGAAAAGCCGGTCGATACCACGCTGCTCGAGCGCTGGGCGCTGGATCACCTCGCGCGGTTCGCGACCTCGACCGAAAACCTGCGGCGGGTGCTGTCGCGCCGGGCGCGGCGGCGGCTCGGGCCCGACGCCGGGGCGCGGCGCGGCGCCGCCGCACTGATCGACGCGTTGCTGCTGCGCTATGTCGAGAGGGGCCTGCTCGACGATGCCGCCTACGCCGCGGCCCGTGCGCGAGCCCGCCTGCATCGGGGCGATTCGGTCCAGGCGATCCGGGCCGGGCTGCTGGCCAAAGGGGTGGATGCGACGACCGCGGCCGCGGCCATCGCCGGGTTAAGTGCAGACGGCATTGACCCTGAGCTCGCTGCGGCCTGCGCCTTCGCCCGCCGCCGCCGGCTCGGGCCATACCGCCGCGGCCCCACCGAGCCCGAACGCGACCTCGTGGCCTTCGCCCGCGCCGGTTTCAGCCGCCGCGTGGCGCAAGCGGTGCTGTCCTGCGCCGATCCCGATGCCGCCGACGCCCTCGCCCGCGACGGGCTTGCGTAACCGCGGCGGATATGCCGACCCTGACCCCGCCTTGTGGAAATCAGGATTCAACTGGGCGTCATTCCGGGGCGCGGGCGAAGCTCGCGAGCCCGGAACCCATGAACACCGGTCTGTGAATACTGGAAAGGCCGTGGTGTTCATGGATTCGGCGCGGCCCGGAGTCTGTCCTGGCGTTGGCCTTGAACCGCGTGGGGCCGTCCCGGAATGACGAAGTTCTGCCAGAAGTCGATCAGATCCGGACGATCTTGCCCGGGTTCAGCAGATTTTCGGGGTCGAGCGCCAGCTTGATCGTGCGCATCACCTCGACCGCCTCGCCGTGCTCGGCCACTAGGAAGTCCATCTTGCCGTAGCCGATGCCGTGCTCGCCGGTGCAGGTGCCTTCCATCGCCAGCGCGCGCTCGACCATGCGGTCGTTGAGCCGGGAGGCCTCGGCGATCTCCTCCGGGCGCGCCGGGTCGATCATGAAGATCAGGTGGAAATTGCCGTCGCCGACATGGCCGGCCAGCGCCGATGGCACGCTCGCCTGCGACAGATCGCGCTTGGTGTCGGCGATGCACTCCGCGAGGCGCGAGATCGGGACGCAGACATCGGTGGCCCAGCCCTTCGATCCCGGCCGCAATGCCAATGCCGCGTAATAGGCGTCGTGCCGGGCCTGCCACAGCTTGGAACGCTCTTCCTGGGTGCGCGCCCAGCGGAAATCGGCTCCGCCATGCTCGGCCGCGATGTCGCGCACCTGCGCGACCTGCTCCGCCACCCCGGCCTCGCTGCCATGGAATTCAAAGAACAGGGTCGGCGCGATCTGGTGGTCGAGCTTCGAATATTTGTTGATCGCCTCCATCTGCGCATCGTCGAGCAGCTCGATGCGGGCCACCGGGATGCCGCTCTGGATCGTCAGGATCACGGTATCGACCGCCGCCTCGATCGACGGGAACGGGCAGACCGCCGCCGAGATTGCCTCGGGGATGCCGTACAGCCGCAGGGTCACCTCGGTGATGATCCCAAGGGTACCCTCCGAACCGACAAACAGCCGGGTCAGATCATAACCGGCGGCGGATTTGCGGGCGCGGCGCGAGGTGCGGATCACGCGGCCGTCGGCCAGCACGACGGTCAGCGACAGCACATTCTCGCGCATCGTGCCATAGCGTACCGCGTTTGTGCCGGAGGCGCGGGTCGCCGCCATGCCGCCGAGCGAGGCGTCAGCGCCGGGATCGATCGGAAAGAACAGCCCGGTGTCGCGCAGGTATTCGTTGAGCTGCTTGCGGGTGACCCCGGCTTCGACGGTGACGTCGAGATCCTCGGCGCCGACCCGCAGGACCCGGTTCATCTGCGACAGGTCGATGCAGATCCCGCCCTTCAGCGCCGCGACATGGCCTTCGAGCGAGGTGCCGGTGCCAAAGGCGATTACCGGGGTGCGATGGCGCGCGCACAGCTTAACAATCTCGGCCACCTCCTCGGTGCTGAGGGCAAAGGCGACCGCGTCGGGGGCATGCGGCGTATGGTAGGATTCGTCCTTCCCGTGCTGCGCGCAGATCGCCGCCGAGGTGGTCAGACGATCGCCGAGCAGCTGGCGAAGCGCGGCGAGCAGGCCGGGATCGGGCGGCTCGCGGCCGAGAGCGGTCGGGGTCATCGGCAATAAATAGAGCCCTCGGCGGCGAAAATGAAGCGTCGCCGACGCGCCCCTCGGCTCAGGCCGATCGGGCGACCTTGCGCTTGGCCTTGACGTGGGCCACCGCCGGCCGGGAGGGTTTTTCGGCGGTCCTGCGGGCGGGCTTGGTTGCGGCGCGCGCCGCAACCGTCCTGAGGCGGCCGTGAGCTGCCGCGGTTTTGCCGTTCCGCGCCGGTCTGCTCGCGCCGCGCGCCGGTTTCCTGGCGCCTTCGGCGATCCGGACGCGCTTGCCGGCGCTCCTCGGCGGCGCCGCCAACGCGACATGAACGCGAGCCGTCTGTCGGACTGTTTGCGCCGCCGTTGCGCTTGCCGGCGCGCGGGACACCGCAGCCGGCGCCGGCGAGACCACGGTACGTCCCGGACCCGGATTGGGGGCGATGGTACCAGGCGGCGGCGCCGGCGCTCCCGAAAGGGATCTCTCGTCGGTGAAGTAGGAAGGCACGCTTGGCGGCGGCTGAAAGTTCTTGGCACCCGAGCTTTCGAGCGCAACAGCGGGAGCGATTGCGACCGGCAGGGTCAAAGCGATGGCGGACAGCGCCGCTAGCAGCCTTGAATGCCGGCGTCGGCTGGGGTTGGAGCTTGCGGGGCTTGCTGGGCCGAAAAACATCATCGGCCGCCATCGCGCCAGTTTTCGGGTGTCAGCCGGTCCATCAGGAACAGATCGCTGGTGCGGGCGTACCAGCCGCGGCCGTGCATGCGCCCGATCAGCTTCATCTTGTCGGTTTGCACGTAAAACCGCTTCGGATCGACGAGGTCGTCGCGAATGTGGATGTGGATCACCCGCCCGACTTCGAGCATCGACTGCGCGCCGAGCGACATGCCGGCGATGCGCTTGCATTCAAAGCTGACCGGGGATTGCGCGATCCGCGGCGGCTTGACCCCGGCGGACGGCAGCGCGGTCAGTTCGGCCAGGGCCAGCTCCTCGGTCCCGGTCGGAAAATCCACGGCGCAGATGTTCATGCGCTGCGCCAGATCCTCATCGACGAGGTTGACGACGAATTCGCCGCTGTCGCGGATGTTGCGGGCAGTGTCCTTGTAGCCGTCGCCGCCCCCATTGGTGTTAGGGTCCCCCGGGCTGATGCCGAGCACGACCACCGGCGGGCGCGAGCTGACCGCGTTGAAGAAGCTGAACGGCGCGGCGTTGACCCTGCCTTGCTGATCGACCGTCGTCGCCAGCGCGATCGGCCGCGGCACGACGGTGGAGACGAGCAGCTTATAGGCCTCGCTCTCCGGGATTTGCGCGACGTCGAAATGCATTCCGTTTCTCCCGCTCCAACCCCCGCCCTGCCGCAAATGCGTGGGCACGCCGAGCGGCTGGCTCCGCAAGATAGCCTGATGCGCCTCGATTGACAGCCCGAGATGCCGGGATTAGCGTCGGCCCGGTTTCAAAGGCCTCCATCGGAGGGCACTGGCCCGCGAGTGTCGCGCGCTGGTGCTGTCCGCGTTTCAGGATGTGCGATGTTCGACAGCCTTAGCGATCGGCTTGGTGAGGTTTTCGACCGGCTGCGCGGCCGCGGCGCACTGACCGAAGACGATGTCGCGGCGGCGATGCGCGAGATCCGCATCGCCTTGCTGGAGGCCGATGTCGCGCTGCCGGTCGTGCGCGAATTCGTCGCCAAGGTGCGCGAGAAGGCGATCGGCCAGGAGGTGCTGCGCTCGGTTACGCCGGGGCAGATGGTCGTCAAGATCGTGCATGACCATCTCGTCGAGGTTCTAGGGGGCGAGGGCGGACGCGAGGGGCTCGACCTCAAGGCGGTGCCGCCGGTCGGCGTCATGCTGGTCGGGCTGCAGGGCTCCGGCAAGACCACCACCGCCGCCAAGCTCGCGAATCGCCTCAAGAGCCGCGAGCGCAAAAAGGTGCTGATGGCCTCGCTCGACGTGCAGCGGCCGGCGGCGCAGGAGCAGCTGGCCCAGCTCGGGCATCAGATCGGCGTCGCCACCCTGCCGATCGTCCCCGGCGAGCGGCCCGTCGCGATCACCCGCCGGGCGCTGCAGACCGCCCGCGCCGAGGGCTACGACGTCGTTCTCTACGACACCGCCGGGCGGCTGCACGTCAACGAGGAGCTGATGCTGGAAGTCGCGGCGGTGCGCGAGGCGGCGAACCCGCACGAGACGCTGCTGGTCGCCGACGCGATGACCGGCCAGGATGCGGTCAACGTCGCCAAGGCCTTCGGCGAGCGCGCCGGCCTGACCGGCATCGTGCTGACCCGGGTCGATGGCGATGCCCGCGGCGGCGCCGCGCTGTCAATGCGCTCGATCACCGGCAAGCCGATCGTGTTCATCGGGGTCGGCGAGCGGGTCGATGCGCTGGAGCCGTTCCACCCCGAGCGCATTGCGGGCCGCATCCTCGGCATGGGCGACGTCGTCAGCCTGGTCGAAAAGGCGGCCGAGACCGCCGACCGCGACGAGGCCGAGAAACTCGCCGCCAAGCTCGAAAAGGGCAATTTCGACCTCGACGACCTCGCCGCGCAATTGCGCCAGCTGCGCCGCATGGGCGGGATGAGCGGCATGCTCGGCATGCTGCCCGGTATCGGCAAGATCAAGAAACAGCTCGACAGCGCCAACATCGACGAGAGCATCATCAAGCGCCAGGAGGCGATCATCGGCTCGATGACCAAGGCCGAGCGGCGCAACCCCAAGCTGCTCAACGGGTCGCGCCGCCGCCGCATCGCCGCCGGTTCGGGCACCTCGGTTCCCGACATCAACCGCCTGCTGAAGCAGTACCAGGACATGGCGGGGATGATGAAGAAGATGAAAAAGCTCGGCCGCAAGGGCCTGATGCGCCACGGCCTCTCGGCCCTGATGCCGCAAGGCCTCCGGTGACGCGAAGCTCGGCCGCGCCGGTGTTTCAAGAGGCTGAGTTCACAGCCGTCATGGCCCTTATTCCGGCCATCGACGTTTCGGGACCAAGCTTACGGGGGGACGAAGGCGTGGATGCCCGGGACAAGCCCGGGCATGACGAGCCCTGTTCTACGGAGTAACGATAATGTCCCTGAAGATCCGCCTCGCGCGAGGCGGGGCCAAGAAGCGCCCCTATTACAACATCGTTGTCGCGGATGCGCGCAGCCCCCGCGACGGCCGCTTCATCGAGAAGGTCGGGACCTACAACCCGATGCTCGATCGCGGCCACGCCGACCGTATCCGGCTCAAGGAAGAACGCATCCGGCACTGGCTCGGCGTCGGCGCCCAGCCGACCGACCGGGTCGCGCGTTTCTTCGGCGATGCCGGCCTTGTCGAGAAGCCGGCAGTGACGGAAACGCCGGTGAAGTCCAAGCCCAAGGCCAAGGCGCAGGAGCGCGCCAAAGCCGCCGAGGAGGCGGCCCGCGCTGCCTCCGGCCCGGCCTGAGTTGTCGCAGTGATCGAAAGTGGGCGGACAAAAGCCGCTCCGGATCGATAGGGCGCCCGCACCCACGGACGACATCCGCGCGCTGATCGCGGAACTCGATCGGACGCTGGCCGAGTTGTATCCGCCGGAACAGCGGCACGGATTGGTGTTGGATGCGATCTTCCAGCCGCATATCCGGTTTTTCCTGGCGCGGTCGGAAGCGGGCGCGGTCGGGTGCGGCGGCATAGCTCTGTTTTCCGATTTCGCAGAGGTCAAGCGCATGTATGTGCGCCCGTCCGCCCGCGGCCAGGGCGTGGCGCAAGCCGTGCTCGCCCGGCTGGAGACGGAGGCGCGCGAGGCCGGCTGCGACGTGCTGCGGCTGGAAACAGGCGAGAGCCAGCAGGCTGCGATCCGTTTGTACGAGAGGGCCGGTTTCAGCCGCCGCACGGCCTTCGGCGATTACGCCACGATGCCGCCCGCCATGATCGCGACCAGCATCTTCTTCGAAAAGCGGCTGGGATGACGCTGCAGCCGCCGAAGCCCGCGGAGCCGGCCAAACCGGCACGGGTCTGCGTCGGGGTGGTGGCGGGGGCGCACGGGGTGCGCGGCGCGGTGCGTCTTAAAAGCTTCACCGCCGCTCCGGAAGACATTGCGCGCTACGGCCCGGTCGAGGACGAAAGCGGTCGGAGGCAATTTTCGGTGCGTGTTCTCTCCACCGCGAAGGGCACTCTGGTCGCGGAATTGTCTGGGGTCGGGGACCGCGACCGCGCCGAAGCCCTGCGCGGCTTGCGCCTATATCTGCCGCGCGCGGCACTGCCGCCTACAGAAGAAGACGAATATTATCATGCCGATTTGATCGGCCTTGCCGCGGTGCTTGGCGACGGCACCCAGGTTGGCCGGGTGCGGGCCGTGCACGATTTCGGCGCCGGCGACACGCTTGAAATCGACCGGCCGGGCGCGGCGCCGGCGCTGGTGCCGTTCACCCGTGCCATTGTGCCGCTCGTCGATCTCGGCGGCCGCCGGCTGGTGGTTGATCCGCCGCCCGGCCTGCTGGACGCCATCCCGGAAAGCCCTCCCCCCGTCCAGGAGAACCCTCTCCCCGTCCAGGAGAACCCTCTCCCCATCCCGGAAAACCCTCTCCCCC
>Ga0213875_10001270_pt1 | contig 16944 bp, 16 predicted proteins | sample BarmaccomBMRX_R8_FD_160105 | JGI IMG/M metagenome (GOLD analysis project Ga0213875, IMG submission 160105) | Root-associated microbial communities from Barbacenia macrantha in rupestrian grasslands, the National Park of Serra do Cipo, Brazil - RX_R8 | ecosystem: Host-associated > Plants > Roots... | reverse complement strand
CAGCATGTCATAGCCGACCTTGATTTCCTCGACCGGTTCCGCTGAAAGCGACACGCGGATCGTGTCGCCGATCCCCGACCACAACAGCATGCCCATGCCGATCGACGACTTGACCGTACCGGCGCGCAGCCCGCCGGCCTCGGTGATGCCGAGATGCAGCGGGTAGTCGCACACTTCGGCGAGTTGCTGGTAGGCGGCGACGGCGAGAAACACGTCCGATGCCTTGCAGGAAATCTTGAACTCGAAGAAATCATTGTCTTCGAGGATCTTCATGTGATGCTGGGCGCTCTCGACCATCGCCTCGGGGCAGGGCTCGCCGTATTTCTCGAGGAATTCCCGCTCCAATGAGCCGGCATTGACACCGATCCGCATCGAGCAGCCGTAATCCTTGGCCGCCTTGACAACCTCGCGCACCCGTTCGGCGGAGCCGATATTGCCGGGGTTGATGCGCAGGCAGGCGGCGCCGCTCTGCGCCGCCTCGATTGCGCGGCGGTAATGGAAATGGATGTCGGCGACGATCGGCACCTTCACCTGGCGCACGATATCCTTCAGGGCCAATGCTGATTCCTTGTCCGGGCACGATACCCGCACGATGTCGGCGCCGGCCTGCTCAAGCCCCTGGATCTGTTCGACCGTGGCCTTTACGTCATGGGTGATCGTATTGGTCATCGACTGCACGGTGATCGGCGCGTCGCCGCCGACCGGCACCTTGCCGACATGAATCTTGCGGCTGACGCGGCGCTGGATATCGCGATACGGACGAACGCTCATTCGTCACAACCTCTCGGTGTTTGTCATTTGGCTTATAGAACGCTTCGATGACCGAAAAAAGGCCAGCGCGCCGGGTGCACGCCCATACCGCCTGCGCTCGCGGGGGATCAGCCCTTTACCGCCTTGCCCGCGAGCAGGGGGTCCGGGTCGAGTAGCACGTCGCGGCGCAATGTGCCGACGCCCCCGATCGGCGGCGTCGGCTTGCCATCGACGTTGATCGACAACGCACCGGCATTGCCGGTGCGCAAGAACAACCCGGCGCGAGGCACCTTGTAGGTCTCGCCGGCCTTGAGAACGCGTGAAAACACGATCGATTGATCGTCGGCAGAACGCACCTGGATCCAGCAATCCGCTGTCGCCCGTATTTCAACCCTGCCGGCGCTCCCGCCCTTTGCCGCGTCGCCCTTTGTTGCATCGCCGGTTGACGCGGGGGTCGCGCCTGGCGGTGCGATGCTATCGGGTGAGCGATCGGCGGCGGCTGGCAGCGGCGGGGGCGCTGCGCTAGCCGTCATGGTGGATGCCCCCGCCGCGCCTGACGCGGCGGATACGGGCGGTGTCGCGCCGGGGGCCGCGGCCGCAGCTCCCGTGCCTGATGCCGGGCGCGGCGCCGAGGGGCTGCTGCTACTGGGCGCGGAGGCCGTTGGCGGTCCCGCGTTCAGGGCGAAAGCCGGTCCCGGGACCAGTCCGCCGGCTGTCCTTTGCGGCTTGTCGCCAGCGGGCTGCGCCCCGGTACCGCCGGTGGCCGTACTCTCCGGCGGCGTGGTGACCGGCACCGGCGGCGCGCCGCGCAAGGTCTGCTGCAATTCCGTCGGCACCGCCTCGACACGTTCAGGCCGCGAGCGCTCTCCGGTCGAGAGGTAGTACCAGGTGCCATACCCGCACAGCGCCAGGATAGCGCCGACCAGCAGAAGGGCGCCGCCCGGCACGCTGCGCGCGCCCAACGGCACCGGCAAGGCCAGGTCGGGGCGCGCCTGAACGGCGGCGCTTTCGGTCTTGTAATGGTTCAGCACCTCGTCGGGATCAAACCCGAGATACTGGGCATAGGCGCGCACAAATCCGAGAGCATAGGCGGGTCCCGGCAGATCCTGCGGGCGGCTCTGCTCAATCGCCGCGAGATAAGACGGCTTGATGCACAGGGCCTCACCGACGCTGTCGAGATCCAGCGCGAATTCCTCGCGCCGGTCGCGTAGGGCCGTACCGACAAAATACTGATGCATGCCGGTGTCGTAAGCCTCGTCGCCGGGCACGTCGCCAAACCGCGAGGTAATTCGTTCAAAGAAGTTCACGATGCTCTCGCCGCACTCATCTTAAAACATGCCAAATAGCGCTGTCCAATATCGTAGCACGCGGCGCAAGAGCGCGATGGCTCCAGTGTTTGGGACAGAATAGACGCATGCGCTTCTAAAGGAGAAAACCGGCTACAGCTTTGCCACCAGCGGTTTACTTGATGGGGTCAGACATTTACTCCGTGGTCGCGGGCATAGGCGTGTACCCACGCGCGCAGCGAGTGGTCCGGCCGAGTGCCGATCTCGCTTAGATAGTCTGCCATGTGTCCGGCATCGAGGCTGCGCAGCATCGCCTTTACCGGGCCCAGCGAAGTCGCGCTCAGCGACAAGGTGCGAAATCCCAGCCCGATCAATACCATGGCGTCAAGTGGACTGCCGGCCATCTCGCCGCACATGCTGAGCGGTTTGCCGGCCGTGGCGCATTGCGCGATCACTTCGCGGAACAATGCGATCATCGGGGCGGACAGCAGGTCATAGCGATCGGCGAGGCGCGGATTGCCGCGGTCGCAGGCGTAAAGAAACTGCGCCAGGTCGTTGGTTCCGATCGACATGAAATCGACCCGCTGTAACAGCGCGGGGAGCTGCCACAGCAGCGATGGCACTTCCAGCATCACCCCGAGCTTGATCGAGCACGGCGCCGCGTGCCCTTCGGCCGCCAGGCGCGTCACTTCCATGTCGACCAAACGGCGCGCTGCTTCGAATTCGGCGATCTCGGCGATCATCGGGAACTTGATCAGCAGTTCATGGCCGCCCGCGGCGCGCAACAGCGCGCGCAATTGCTGGCGCAGCATGGCCGGGCGGTCGAGTCCGATGCGAATCGCCCGCCAGCCCATGGCAGGGTTTTCTTCCGGGCTGTTTGCCAGATAGGGCAGCACCTTGTCGCCGCCGATGTCGAGCGTGCGGAACACGATCGGGCGCCCCTCGGCCTGCTCATAGGCACGCCTGTAAAACTCCGTCTGATCGGCAACATCCGGATAGGCATTGCGCGTGAGCAGCGGGATTTCGGTCCGGAACAGGCCGACGCCTTCTGCCCCGGTCAAACGCAGCTGCGAAAGATCAATCAGCAGACCGGCGTTGAGCAGCAACCGGATAGGCACGCCATCGCTGGTGATCGCGGGGCTGTCGCGCAACGTGTCGTAATACGCGCGGCGTCGGCTGCGTGCCTCGATGGCAGTCTGTATGCTGTGCTGCACATCGGCGCGCGGCCGGATCAGCACGGCGCCGTGCTCGCCATCGACGATGACGATATCGCCGGTTTCGATCTTGCGGGTCGCGTCGGGCACCCGTCCAGCCACCGGAATGTCGAACGCCCGCGCCACGATCGAGACGTGTGCCGTGGGCGATCCTTCCTCAAGGATCAGTCCTCTGAGGCGGCGATCGGCATAATCCAACAGTTCCGCCGGACCCATCGAATGCGCCACCAAAATAAAGTCCTGTGGCGCATCGGTTTCGTCCAACCCGGGCGCCTGACCGGTCAGGTACTGCTGTAAACGGTTGGCAAGGTCTTCGAGGTCGTAAAGCCGCTCGCGCAGGTAGGGATCGCTGATCTGCAACATCCGGCTGCGGGTCTCGTCGCGCACCTTCTGCACCGCAGCCTCGGCCGTCAGGCCGCTCCGCACCGCCTCGGTGATGCGGCCGAGCCAGCCACGATCGGCGGCGAACATGCGATACGCTTCGATGATGTCGCGATGCTCGCCTGGTCCGAGCTTCCGGCTGGCATCGACCAACCGGTCGATTGCATACTGCATTGCCTCGACGGCGTCGCGCAGACGCGTCTGCTCGGCCTCGACGTCCTCGGCGACCACCTGACGGATGACGACCTTGGGCTCATGCAACACCGCCGGTCCGACAGCGAGTCCGCCATTCAGCTTGATGCCATCGAGCCGGATCGAGACCGAAACGCCGCCACGGCTTTGCGCCATTTCGAGCGGGTTGACCAATTCGCCGCTGGCGACCAGTTCGGCGACGATCATGCCGATAGTCTGCGCCACCTCGATTTCGTCTTCGGTGTAGTGCCGCGGTGTGCGGTTTTGCACGACCAGCACGCCGAGCACGCGACCGCCGCGCAGGATCGGCACACCCATCAGCGAGTGGTAAATCTCCTCGCCGGTCTCCGGACGGTAGGCAAAATCGGGATGCGTCTGGGCGTCCGCCAGCGCCAGCGGCCGTCCGGTGGCGGCGATTACCCCGACCAGGCCTTCACCGACCCGCAGCCGGGTGCGATGTACGGCCTCGGGCCGCAATCCTTTGGTTGCGAACAGTTCGAGTACCTCGCCGGCCCGCATGACATAGGCCGAACACACCTCGGCAACCATCTCGGCCGCGACCACCCGTACGATGCGATCGAGCCGCTCCTGAGCCGAGCCGGATCCGGCCATCACTCCGCGCAACCGGCGTAGTAATCGGCGGATCGCCGTGACATGGCCACCGCCAGGACCATCTCCGCCGCCCGCTGGTCCCGCTGGGAGGCTGCCGGGCGAGGCCGTAGCCATGTGAACGGTAACCGGTGGAGCCGCCATCGCGCCGGGCACCGATTGCGGATTGATCGGTGACACGCTGCTGGGAGGCGGAATGATGACCTCGCTCATCCCGCCGGGCCCGGAATCTCGGCGTCATCGATCACGGCCCCCGAGGTCGCAACCCGGGGCGTCGCGAAACGATGCTGCCGCGCCGCGATGACACGCAGCGCCTGGTCGACGAGCTCGGCTAAGATGTCTGCTGTGCCTTGCTCGCGCGTGACCATGCCGACGCTTTGCCCGGCCATCAGAGAGCCGCCTTCGACATCGCCGTCAATCACCGCCCGGCGCAACGCACCCGCCCAGAAGTGTTCGATTTCGAGCTGTGCGTCCTTCTGCGACAGCTCGCCTCGGTTGAAGCGATCAATCACTTCGCGCTGTACGTCACGAAAGCGCTCGGTTGCCGGATTTGCCAGGGCACGCACCGGAATCACCGGAAACCGCGCATCGAGCTGCGCCGAAGGCACCGCGTCGCGCGCCGCGGCCCGGATAAAGGCGCGCTTGAACGCCGCATGTGCAATCGACTCGAAGGCGCAGACAAACCGCGTCCCAAGCTGGACCCCGGCGGCGCCCATCTCCAGGTAGGACAACATCGCCTCGCCGCGGCCAACCCCGCCGGCGACGAATACCGGTACATCGGGCAGATGCGGCAAGACCTCCTGCGCCAATACCGCGGTGGAGACAGGTCCGATATGGCCGCCTGCCTCGCTGCCCTCGATGACGATCGCATTGGCGCCTAGCCGCGTCAGCTTGCGGGCGATCACCAGCGCTGGGGCAAAGCACACGACCTGCGCGCCGCCATCGCGCAGCCGGCCGATCGCCGCCCCGTTCGGCAAACCGCCTGCCAAGACGACGTGACTGACCCGGTGTTCCAGGCAGACATCGATCAGCTCGGTCAGCTGCGGGTGCATCGTGATCAGGTTAACCCCGAAGGGACGCTGGGTACGCTCGGCGGTGGCGATGATCTCGGCCGCCAGCTGCGCCGGTGACATCGATCCCGAGGCGATCACACCGAACCCACCGGCGTTGGAAATCGCGGCAACCAGCGTGCGTTCGGAGACCCAGGTCATCGCTCCGCCCAGAATGGCGAGATCGGTGCCAAGAAACGCCCGGCCCCGGTGCCACAGCTGATCGAGTTCCGCTCGCCATGAAGCGGTATTGCCGTTCGGTTCGACCCGGTACGACCCTCCAGCCGCGCGGTCGCCCGCGGTCAGCGCCTCATTCATCCGGGCGCGTCGAGTCCATAGGCGGTGTGCAGGGCGCGCAGCGCCAGTTCGGTATATTCGGCGGCGATCAGCACGCTGACCTTGATCTCCGAGGTGGAGATGACCTGGATGTTAATCCCGCGCTCCGCCAACGTCTGAAACATCTGCTGTGCAACCCCGGCGTGGCTGCGCATACCGACACCGATCACCGAGATCTTGACGACATCCGGATCGGGTTTCAGCGCGCCAAAGCCGAGTTGCGTCCGGCATTTCTCCAGCACGGCCAAGGCGCGGTCGAGATCGGACTGACCGACCGTAAAGGTCATGTCGGTATGGCCGTCTTCCGAGATGTTCTGCACGATCATATCGACATTGATCGCGTTTTCCGCGAGCGGTCCAAAAATCGCCGCCGCGACGCCGGGGCGGTCGGCGACGCGCTGCACGGTGATCTTTGCTTCGTCGCGGCTGTAGGCAATGCCGCTGACGATTCTTTGCTCCACGATTTCATCCTCATCGACTACGAGCGTGCCGGGCAGATCGGCAAAGCTCGACAATACCTGAACGCGCACACGATGATTCATCGCCATCTCGACCGAGCGCGTCTGCAGCACTTTGGCACCCTGCGATGCCATTTCGAGCATTTCTTCGTAGGTGATTTTATTCAGCTTCCGCGCCTTGGCAACGATACGCGGGTCGGTTGTGTAGACGCCATCGACATCGGTAAAGATATCGCAGCGCTCGGCCTTCAGCGCCGCTGCCAATGCCACCGCCGAGGTGTCGGAGCCGCCGCGCCCCAGCGTCGTGATCCTGCCACCGGGCCCCAGCCCCTGAAAGCCGGCGACAACCGCAACCTGGCCGCTGGCCAGGCGCTTTACCATCTCGCCGGTTTCAATCGCCTCGATTCTCGCCTTCCCATGCACCCCGTCGGTGTGGATCGGGATCTGCCAGCCAAGCCACGATCGCGCTTCAACGCCGAGCGCCTGCAATGTCAGCGCCATCAGGCCGGCTGTGACCTGCTCGCCGGAGGCGACCACCACGTCATATTCACGGGCATCGTGCAGGCGGTTGGCCCGGCTCGTCCACTCGACCAGTTGGTTGGTGACGCCGGCCATCGCCGACACCACGACCGCGACTTCATTGCCGGCGTCAATCTGGTGTTTAACGCGTGCGGCCGCGTTTCGGATGCGCTCAATATCCGCCACCGAGGTGCCGCCGAATTTCTGGACGATGCGCGCCATGACCCTCTCGCAATCCGGCTCTCTCGTAATCCGCCACGCTCGATCTCGCAACGAAAGGATCACATTCCTTCGCAAAGTGGCGCTTTGAGCGGCCACTTCGGCACGCTCGCCGATTGTCCCGGGCCGGTTCGGCATCACATGGTTGAGGGATGATCGGAGCTTTAAGATGACGGATCTGGGCGGCACGGTAGACCCCAGGGATATCGCCCGGTTTGCCGCGCAGAGCGATAGCTGGTGGGACCCGGAGGGCAGCTTTGCCCCGTTGCATAAGATAAATCCGCCGCGGCTCGATTTTGTTCGGCAGCAGGCACTCCATCATTTCGGGTGCGATGCGCGTTCGCTGCGGCCCTTCACCGGCCACCGGCTCGCCGATGTTGGCTGCGGCGGCGGCCTAGTCGCCGAACCCACGGCGCGGCTGGGCTTCGCGGTGACCGGGATCGACGCCACCGCGGAGGCGATCGCGGTGGCGCGCGACCATGCCGAAGCGAGCGGGCTGGCGATCGACTACCGCATCGGCAATGTCGAAACGACGGCGGCGGCCGGCGAACAATTCGACATTGTGCTGGCGCTCGAGATCATCGAGCATGTCGCCGATCGCGATGCATTTCTCGCCGGGATCGCGCGGCTGGTCGCGCCCGGCGGCCTGTTCATTGGCGCCACGCTCAACCGGACGCCGCTTGCCTTTGCCACGGCGATTGTTGGTGCCGAGTACATCCTGCGGTGGCTGCCGCGTGGCACGCATGACTGGCGGCAATTCGTTCGTCCCTCCGAATTCGCGCTCGGGTTGCGTCGCCGTGGACTGCGCCCCCTGCGTCTGACGGGGCTGAGTTACGACCCGCTGCGCGCTGCCTGGAGCCTCTCGCAAGACCTTTCGGTTAATTACCTGATTGCCGCTGCAGCGGGCTGAGGCGCGTCTGCGCTTGTGTCGCCGCCTAATCGGCCGCTCGAATTGCCCGTTTCGCGACTCCAGATCGTCTCGCTCATTGCAGAACGCGAAGACGCATCCATTTAATGTGAGTCGACTCTAGGTTTCGGCGCGCATTTCGGCAAAGCGCCGAGCCGTGTTCCGTAATTGCCTCGATGGTTGACCCGGCGCCCGACAGCGAACGCCGGACAATTCGCTATGAAAGGCACTCAATGGCTACCGGAACCGTGAAGTGGTTCAATTCCCAAAAGGGATACGGCTTCATCCAGCCCGATGACGGGTCGAAAGACGTATTCGTGCATATCTCCGCGGTCGAGCGTTCGGGCATCGGCTACCTGAACGAAGGCCAGAAGATCAGCTACGAGGTGGAGAGCGGCCGTAACGGCAAAAGCTCAGCCGTGGCGCTCAAGGCGCAATAGACCGGAGGAGGTCGGCATCGCGCTCAGCGGTGCCGTTCCTGTGAGGAGATCGGGATGGTTGAGCACAGATACTCGGTCGGGCAGAGCGTCAGATTCACTCCTGATCGCTACGCCGACGCGGGGGCACGCGGTGCCTACACGATCGTGAAAACCTTGCCGGAGACCGGAGGTGTTCTGCAGTATCACGTCAAGGCCAAGGTGGACGGTCGAGAACGCGTTGTACGAGAAGATCAGCTCGAGCGATCGTAAGACATCCCGATTGGAAGTTTACTGCTGCGGGTATCTTCTCACGACGCTTCCGCACAATCGCTGCGTTCCAGTGCATCTGACAGGCTGCATAGCCACTCGATACACCGCGCCGCAGCGGGTTCCAATCAGGGCTCGGAATATCACCGCAAAGAACCCTCATAACAGAGTGCAATTGCGGACTTCAAAACGGATGAACAATATCGGCTGAGTCGATAGCGGCGACACCTTGCCCCGAGACATTTCCGCTCGTGCGGGGTATGCGGAGGCGCGCCAAAGCAATCAGTCGAGGCTTAAGAATGGCAAAGACGGCATTTATTACCGGTATTAGCGGCCAAGACGGCGCGTATTTAGCCAAGCTACTGCTTGCCAAAGGTTACCGGGTATTCGGCGGATTGCGGCGGACCTCAAATGGCGAAGTCACCCGTCTCGATGAGCTCGGCATAGCCGGGGATGTCGAGATCGCGGATTTCGATCTGGCCGAGCTGACGAACATCATGCGCACGCTGCACAAAATCGCGCCAGACGAAATCTATAATCTCGCCGCCCAAAGCTTTGTCGGGCTTTCCTTTGAGCAGCCGCTCTACACGGCAGATGCCGACGCGATCGGTCCCCTGCGAATCCTCGAGGCGATCCGGCAGGAGACGCCGTCGAGCCGATATTATCAGGCATCGACGTCGGAAATGTTCGGTAAGGTACAGGCTGTCCCGCAGGACGAGACGACACCCTTTTATCCCCGGAGCCCGTATGGCGTTGCCAAGCTGTTCGCACACTGGGCCACGATAAACTATCGCGAGAGTTACGGGCTTCACGCCTGTTCGGGCATCCTCTTCAATCACGAATCACCGCTGCGCGGGCGCGAATTCGTGACCCGCAAGATTACCTTGTCACTGGCGCGGATAAAGCACGGAAAACAAAGTGTGCTCGAACTGGGCAATCTCAGCGCGGAGCGGGATTGGGGATTTGCCGGAGACTATGTCGAGGGCATGTGGCTTATGCTGCAGCAGAAAGACCCGCAGGATTTCGTGCTGGCCACCGGCGAAAAGCACACCGTCCGTTCCTTTGTGGAAGCGGCCGCGATCCGGCTCGGCTTTGATATTGAATGGTCCGGCGAAGGCGAGCAGGAACAAGGTATCGATCGCAAAACCGGCAGGATCATCGTCAAGGTCAATCCGGTTTTCTATCGCCCCGCCGAAGTCGATCTGCTCATTGGAAGCCCGACCAAGGCCAACCGCGTCCTGGGATGGACGCGCAAGGTGAGCTTTGAGGGATTGGTGACGATGATGGCCGAGGCAGACGATAAGAAGGTCCGCGATCGGGCCTTCTGAGACCGCAACATGCTACATAAGAAAGCGCCGGCCCTGGAATTATCCAGGGTCGGCCTTTTTTCAGCTACTCGTCCCACACCTTTTGCGGCATCGGAAGATTGGCGAAGGCCTCTGGCCCCAAGGGGCGATCGGCCTTGATGCCGGTCATGTCGAGCAGCATCACCCACTGACGGGTGTGCTGGCCGATATGCCAGGTTGACCGCTCCATGACCTCGTGGAGCTTTTGCGGCCCATAATAGGTCTCAACGGTCGCTTCGGCGTTCTTGTCCTCGGTGGTTGCCCACCAATTGGCGACTTTCGTCTGGACACGCTTGCCATAGGTGGTCAGCGCCGCGGTCGACTCCATTTCGCTTGGATCGTGCACCTCGTTCGGCCTGCCCTGGTGAAACGGCTCGCCGCCAGCAATCTCGGTAAACGCCTCGCAGATGCGGAACATGTGATGTGCCAGCCGGCCGTAGCTGCGCGGGCGACCCGGCGTCATCGTGTCGAGCTTGTCATTCGGCATTTGCGGGATCATCCGCAACGCCGCATCGATGAAGATTTCCATCCGCTCGTGGAGCTGAGCCGGGGTCAGAACCGGTCCGGCCTTTTCGTTGAGCTTCAGAAACTCGACAACCTGCGCGATGTTCTGCGCGAAGACAAATTCGTCACCGCGAGACAGCACCGGTATCGAGCGCGCCCCAAGTCGTGCCAGTTCGGCCCGTCCAGCGGCGTCAGTCAGAATATTGATCGATTCAAACTCGATCCCACGGATCGAGAGAAACTCCTTGAGTCTCAGGCAGCTGGTTCAACCCGGCTGCCAGAACGCCTTCAGCGGAGGTGTTTCTGGCATTCGCTGTGTCCTTTTTAATTCGGCAATTAAGAACTAGTCGCTGGGATACCCGGCGTCAACTCAATCAAGCTTGACTTCGATGTCGTCGCCGGACACCCGCACCGTATACACGCGCACCGAATCGATGCAGGGCGGCGCGGTAGCCTTGCCGGTCTTCACATCGAACCGGCCGGCATGCAGCGGGCACTCAATCTCGCCGTGATCGAGCCAGCCGTCCGACAATTTGGCGTAGGCGTGCGAACAGATGTCGTCCGTCGCGTAGACCGTGCCGTCCATTTCATAGAGTGCGATGTCATGGCCGCCGGCCACGACGCCAAGCACGTCGCCATCGCCAAGATCGCCGCGTGCCGCCACTCTGACCCAGCCGGTGTCATCCCCGCTCATCACGTCCTCCGATTGCCTTTGGCCGATGCCGCGCCACCAGCCTTCCCGCGCGTTCCCTATTGCCCTGGGGCGGGGCGAATTGACAAGCCGAATAGCGGCCGGTCAATCTCGCCCGCGTGGCAATGCCAAGCTGAGCAAGCAAAGGGGGAGACGGAAAATGGGCATGCTTGAGGGCAAGGTAGCGATCTGCACCGGCGCGGCGCGCGGCGTCGGCGCCGAAGTCGCCAAGCTGATGGCCCGCGAGGGCGCCAAGATTGTGGTCGTCGATCCCGGGGTCGGCGGCGCCGGGGAAGGCGGCGACACCCGGCCGGCGCAGGCGACGGCCGACGAGATCAAGGCCGAGGGCGGCGAAGCGGTCGCAAATTTCGGCTCGGTCGCCAGCTTTGACGATTGCCTTAAGATGGTGCAGCAGGCGCGCGACGAACTCGGCGGGCTGCACATCGTGTTCAATGCAGCGGGGATCCTGCGCGACAAGATGTTTCACAACATGTTCCCGGAAGACTGGCAGGCGGTCATCGACGTGCATCTGACCGGCCATTTCAACATCAACCGCGCCGCCATCGGCGTGTTGCGCGAGCAGAATTACGGCCGCCTGATCCTGGTATCATCGACCTCGGGCCTGCTCGGCAATATCGGCCAGGTCAATTACGGTTCGGCCAAGCTCGGGGTGGTGGCGATGGCGCGCATCATCGCGATGGAAAACCAGTCGCGCGGCATTACCGCCAATGTTATTGCGCCCTCGGCCGACACGCGCATGACGCGCTCGGTGCCGACCCCGAAAGACCCGACCGCCGCCGCGGCCCGCGAGGAGCGGTTGCGTCGCAGCCGCGCCGACGCGATCGCACCGCTCTGCACGTTCCTCGCCTCGGAACAGGCCTCGTACGTCAACGGCCAGGTGTTTCACCAGCGCGCCGCGGAAATCTCCCTCTACAGCCATATGCGTCCGGTCCGGATGGTGCACCGCCAGGGCGGCTGGACCCCGGAGACGATCGCCGAGGTGGCGATGCCGTCGCTTGCGAATGGCTTCACCTCGCTCGACTCGCGCAACACCCATTCCGGATTGCCGATGGAATAGAACCGAGGCGGCTCAGCTCCGGCCGGAGATTTCCGGGACGGATCGAAGATCCCGAGGCGTGCCGCCGCTATTGCACGATGGGCAATTTGCGGACGGCGGGGCCGAAAAATGCCTGCGGCAGCGATGGCCGCACCTCAAGCTCCTTCTCGTGCTGTCGCACGCAGGTCGAGTTGATCGCGTATTCCTGCTGCCAGCTTGTCGCCTGCGGCAAGGTGCCGAGCAGGCACTCGTCGAACACGGTGTAGTTGCGGTCGGCCTGACAGCCAAAGGATGGCCGGTCGCCCCGCGCGGCGGTCATGACGATGCGGTTCGGAGCCTGCATTACCGGGCCGCTGAACGAGCCGCTATAGCAGGCGGAGACGATCACCACCGTCGGCACCGCGCCGCAGCCAGCCGAGAGAGCGGTAGCAAGCGCCTGAGGTCGCAGAAATTCGCCGCTGTAAGCCAGCCACATGCCCTCGTCATGCTGGCCATGAGACGTCATAAACACGAAACAGCGCTCGCCTGGGCGCGCCCCCAGGGTGGCGATCTGATGCAGAATGCCGGTCGCGGAGGCGGGTTCGGCCCCCGGCATCGGCGTAGCGCTGAAGCGATGGATATCGGTGCCCGGCACACCCAGCTTGCCCAGCCACTGCGCCATGGCCGCGACGCCGTTGTCGAAGACGGGCTCGCCATTGTCGCCGGCCACCAGCACCACGCGCCATCCGGGCCTGGCCGGCACGGCGCCATAGGTCGGTACGATCAGCAGCCCGGCGATAACCGCGGCAAACGACAGAAGAAGACGCGACGTCAATCGAGGCATAGCAACGTTCGCTGCTTAGTGAGGCGGGCACTTCAGGGCGGGCCCACAGCGGGCGGGGCCCGTTGCAAACCCACCGTAATATGGCACTGTTCGCAACGCGGCGTCCAATGCGCCGCCGCGCCTCGGCCGCAGAGGAGCAATCACCATGGAAGCCGCGCTTGTCCAAAAGAGCTGCACCCCGTGCCGTGGCGGTGTCCCGCCGTTGAGCCGCGACGAAGCGGAGGCATTGCAGCGCCAGGCGCCGGAATGGTCGCTGTTCGACAACGCGACCCGCATCGAACGCACCTATCGCTTCAAGAACTTCGCCGGGGCATTGGGCTTTGTCGAACAGGCTGGAAAGCTGGCCGAAGCGGAAGCGCACCACCCCGATATCAGCTTTGGCTGGGGCTATGCGACGGTGTCATTGCGAACCAAGAAGATCAAAGGCCTGCACGAAAACGATTTCATCATGGCCACCAAGCTCGACCGGCTCCTCGCTTCTCCGACGGAGGCGCAGCATGGTTGACATCGCCGCCCTGCGCGGGCTGACCCGCCCCGAAGGCATGCCGTTTCGCATCGGCAAGCTTGGACATGTCGTGCTGAATGTGCGCGACGTCGCGCGTTCGGTCAGATTTTACACGCAAGTGCTGGGCTTCGAGATATCCGACCTCTACCCGGATGAAATGGTGCCGGGCGGCATGGCGTTTCTACGCTGCAATCCCGACCATCATGGGGTGGCCCTGGTCGGCTCGCTCCACGGCGAATCGGAGAGCGTCGAGCTCAACCATATTGCCTTTGAGGTCGCGACCCTCGACGAGGTCTTGCGCGCGCGCGATCATCTGCGCCAGCAGGGGATCGATCTCGATTTCGAGGGCCGCCGCCGTGCCGGCTGCCAATTGGCGATCGAGTTTCGCGACCCCGACGGGCATCGGCTTGAGATCTACTGGGGGATCGACCAGGTCGGCAGCGACGGGCGCGCCCGACCGCCGGAAGAATGGAAGGGCGTACGCGGCCTCGAAAACGCCATCGCCGACCCGGTGCGGAGACAAGACACGACTGTCCAGGATCCGGCGCTGCTCAAGAAGCTTTCCGCCGGCTGAGGGTCCTCCCTCTCGCCGCGGCCGAATGCGGCGGCCTCAGCCCTTCGGCAGCCCCAGCACGCGTTCGCCCAGGATGTTGCGCTGAATTTCGCTGGTGCCGCCGGCGATCGTGTATTGCCGCGACCCGAGTACGCGGTTGGTCCAGCGCGCCGCGTCGGGCACCGTGTCGGTTGAGGTCTCGACCGTCGCGTATGGGCCGAGCAGCGTGCTCGAGAAATCCGCGATGCGGGTTGCCAGTTCCGAGCCGAACAATTTGAGTATCGAGCCTTCCGGCCCCGGCGGCTCGCCACGCAGTTGGCGGGTCAGCCCGCGCAACCGCGTTACCTTGAGCGCCTGCGCGTCGATCGCGAGCTGCGCGAGTTGCTGGCGGATATGGCTGTCGCGCCAGGCCGGCTCCTGTCGGCTGGGGAATTGTTTGGCGAGTTCGAGCAATCGGGCGATCTGGCTGGCATGGTCGCGTCCGCCGGCGCCGCCGCGCTCGAACATCAGAGTGGTGATCGCGACCTTCCAGCCTTCGTTGATCTTGCCGACGACATTCTCCTTCGGGACCTTGACGTCCTCGAAGAACACCTCGTTGAAATGCCGATGCTTGTTGAGCAATACCAGCGGCCGCACCGTGATGCCCGGCGTCTTCATATCGACGAGCAGATAAGTGATGCCGTGGTGCTTTGGTGCGTCCGGGTCGGTGCGCACCAGCAGAAAACACCAATCGGCGAAATGCGCGCCTGAGGTCCAGACCTTCTGGCCGTTGACGACAAAGTGGTCGCCCATATCGACGGCGCGGGTTCGCAGGCTGGCGAGGTCACCGCCAGCCCCTGGCTCGGAGAAGCCCTGGCACCAGCGTTCCTCACCAGCAAGGATGCGTTGCAGGTGCTTCTTTTTCTGCGCCTCGGTGCCGAGCTGGATCAGGGTCGGCCCCAGCAGATTGAGCGCGCTATGCCCCGGCAGGATCGGGGCATGGGCGTCGAAATATTCCTCGTCGAAAATGATCTTCTGGATAAAGCTGGCGCCGCGGCCGCCATATTCCTTGGGCCAGGAGATGCCGACCCAGCCGGCCGCATACATCTTCTTCTGCCAGGCGATGCGCTTTTCAAGCGTCTCGCGGTCTGGCGCAACCCGCGAGTCGGAGGCGTCCTCGACCTTGAGGTCGTCGGTCAGGTTGGCGTCGAGCCAGTCGCGGAATTCGCGGCGGAACGCGGCATGATCGGGTGCGTCGGCGAAATCCATGGCGTCACTCCCGGCACTTCGACTGGCAGCCCTCAGGCAGGCCGCCGCAACAAATCCTTGATACCGTCATACACGATTTGAGCGATGACCCGATACGATGCGGGGTGCAGATGCAGGATATCACGGAAATGCCGGCGGAAATCCGGCACCTGCGTGGTGTCAAGCGCGGCGTAAAGATCAACGAACCTGACACCACGCGCGGCGCAGATATCGCGCGTGATGGCGTTGCGTTCGAGAATGTGCGCAAGGGCCTGCCGCTGCGCACCGGGCTTGTACCCGACACGACCGAGAAACCTGAAGTCGGGATTGAAGGACGGCGACAGATCGATATCGGCGATCGCCGCATTGACGGCCGTCGGCATCGTCAGCACGACAGTGTTCGGCACCTCAATCAAAAAGGTGTCCAGCGCCTCGCCAAGCCCGCGATTGCCGCCGCGCCCGAGTTGGCGCTCGACCGTTGCCATGCCCCCGAAAAGCCGCGCCATCAGCCGCGGGCGCTGCACTGTCCGCTCCGGCAGAAACGGATGCCAGCCTAGCATCATCAGGTTCAGGGCGACGCGATGCTCGCTGTTGAACAGCCGGGCGCGCCGCAGGATATTGTCGTATGGGTCGCCATCGAGCCCGCCATTGAGGAATTGATAACCCGGCGCGAGTTCGTCGAGCAGACACGGCCAGCCGCGGCCGGTGCTGAAAGCGACCGAGTCGCCCCACACCACGGCAAGCTGCCGGTGCGGGTCGATCGGGTCGCCCTTGAACCCGACCTCATTGGTCTCGAACAGGATTTTGCCGGTATGATCGACGAACACCCGATTGGGCAATAGCCGCAACCCGGAGGCCTCGCGGAACATCGCATTGAAGATGTCTGCTTCGGCCGAGGCGAGATGGACGGTTCTTACCGCCGGCGCGTCAGCCCGCGGCGGCGGCACCATTCGCGCCGTCTTTTTCGATAAGGAAATCCTCGATCGCGAGGCAGTCGATGCCGGAATTGTAAAAGGTCTTCAGCGCATCCGACGGGCTCGAGACGATTGGCTCGCCGCGCAGGTTGAACGACGTATTGATCAGCACCGGTACGCCGGTGCGCCGCTCGAACGCGGCGAGGATGCGATAGAGATAGCCGTTCTGTTCGGCGGATACGGTCTGCACCCGGCTGGTGCCGTCGACATGCGCCACCGCCGCGGTCTGCTCCGGGTGCAATGCCTTATGCGTGTAGAGCATGTAGGGGCTTTCGGCCATATCAAGCGTCTCGAACCAGTCGCCGTAGGCCTCGCGCTTAACCACCGGCGCGAAGGGGCGGAATTCCTCGCGGAATTTGATCTTGGCGTTGAGGTGGTCCTTCATCTCGGCACGGCGCGGGTCGGCCAGGATCGAGCGGCCGCCAAGGGCGCGTGGCCCCCATTCGTCGCGGCCGTGCAGAATGGCGACGACGTTGCCGGCCGCCAGCGTCTCGGCGAGGTGCTCGGCGACGTCCGGTGTCTGCCGGTAGGCCACGTTGTTGACCTCGAGCGTTGTCCGGATCACCGGCTCGGGATAGGTGACGCCGAGATAGGGGCTGAGCGTGAAACGCTGGGTCGGCAGGTTCTCGCGCGAGCGCATCACCGATTGCAATGCCGC
>Ga0213875_10001269_pt1 | contig 16956 bp, 16 predicted proteins | sample BarmaccomBMRX_R8_FD_160105 | JGI IMG/M metagenome (GOLD analysis project Ga0213875, IMG submission 160105) | Root-associated microbial communities from Barbacenia macrantha in rupestrian grasslands, the National Park of Serra do Cipo, Brazil - RX_R8 | ecosystem: Host-associated > Plants > Roots... | reverse complement strand
GAACGGCACCGTCCACACTTTGACGAGCCCGCTTTGACCCCCTCTGGGAGGCAGCCTCCCGGAGGGGGTCAAACCGTCAGTTCGTCACGCCCCGGGCAGGTTGACCAGGGCGGCGAGGGCGGCGCGGTGGTGGTCGGCGGTGCCGAAGCCGATCGAGTCGGCCTTGGCCCGCTTGAGGTAGAGGTGGGCGGGGTGTTCCCAGGTGAAGCCGATGCCGCCGTGCATCTGCACGCACTCCTCGGCGGCGTGGACGGCGACGTCGCCGCAGTGGGCCTTGGCCAGGGCGACCGCCACCGGGGTGTCGTCGTTGCCTTCGGCCAGGCAGGCGGCGGCGTAGCGGGCGGCCGCGCGGGCCTGGGTGATCGAGACCCACAAATCGGCCAGCCGGTGCTTGAGGCCCTGGAACGAGCCGACCGGGCGGGCGAACTGGCGCCGCTCCTTGACGTAGGCGACGGTCATTTCCAGGCACTTCTCGGCCACGCCGAGCTGCTCGGCGGCCAGACCGGCCGCGGCGGCCAGCAGGGCGAGCTGGAACGCCTGGTCGGCGGCCGGACCGGACGCGACCAGCCGGGCCTCGGCGTCGGTGAACTCGATGTCGCACAGCGGCCGGGTCATGTCGAGCGAGCTGACCGGGGTCCGGTGGACGCCCTCGGTGCGGGCCCCGACCAGGTACAGGGCGTGCGGGACGCCGTCGGCGGGCACCAGCAGCAGGTCGGCGTCGAGCGCGTCGGCCACCCCGCGGACCTCGCCGCGCAGCCGGGCGCCGCCGTGGCTGTCGCCCGATCGCGGTCCGGACAGCCGGGCGGTGCGCGGGAACTCATCGCCGGGCGCGGTCGCGAAGCCGGCCGCCAGCGCGGCGGTCACGTCGCCGCGGGCCAGCTCGGGCAGTTGCTGGTGGGCCCCGGCCGACAACAGCGCCATCGTGGCCACGATCGCGCTGCCCAGGTACGGGACCGGGGCGACCGATCGGCCCAGCTCCTCGGCCACGGTGGCCGCCTCGCGGAAGGTGGCACCGGCGCCGTCGTCGTCCTCGGGCACCAGCAGGCCGGCGCAGCCGAGGTCGGCGGCCAGCGCCTGCCACAGCTGGGTGTCCCCGCCGACCGTGTCGCCGGTGGCGTCGGCCCGGGGCAGCACGTCCTCGGGCCGGCAGCGGGCGGCCAGCAGCGAGCGGACGCTGTCGCGCAGCTCGGTCTCGGTCTCGGTGTACAGCAGGTCCGGGGTCCGGTCGGCGGCGGCCTGCTCGGCGCCTTCGATGTCGGCGGTGGTCGTCATCGGGGCAGGTCCTTCCAGGGAACGTCCTTGTCCACGCGCGGCTCGGACGGCAGCCCGAGGACGCGCTCGGCGATGATGTTGCGCAGCACCTCCGACGTGCCGCCCTCGATCGAGTTGCCCTTGGCCCGGAGGTAGCGGAAGCCGGGGTCGCGGCCCAGGAACTCGGCGTGGGCGGGCCGGCGCATCGACCAGTCGCCGTAGCGGAGGCCGTCGGCCCCCGCCAGCTCCACGTCGAGCCCGGAGATCTCCTGGTTGAGCCGGGCGAACGTGACCTTGGCGGCCGAGCCTTCCGGCCCCGGCTGGCCCGCGGCCAGTTGCTGCCGGAGCCGCAGGCTGGCCAGCCGGGCCACCTCGGCGTCGGCCCACAGCCGCAGCAGCCGGTCGTGCAGCCCGGGGCTGCGCCGCTCGGGGTGCTCGCGCCAGGTCCGGGCGACCAGGCCGATCATGCCGCCCTCGCGCGGCATCCCGGCCCCGCCGATCGCGACCCGCTCGTTCATCAGCGTGCCCTGGGCGACCTTCCAGCCGTCCCCGACCTGGCCGATCCGGGCGCTGTCGGGGATCCGCACGTCGGTCAGGAACACCTCGTTGAACTCGGCCTCGCCGGTGAGCTGGCGCAGCGGCCGGACGTCGACCCCGGGACCGGTCATGTCGCACACGAAGTAGGACAGCCCCTGGTGCTTGGGCACGCTCGGGTCGGTGCGGGCGACGAGGATGGCCCAGCGGGCCTGGTGGGCCAGCGACGTCCACACCTTCTGGCCGTTGAGGATCCAGTCGTCGCCATCGCGAACGGCCCGGGTGGCCAGCGAGGCGAGGTCGGACCCGGCCCCGGGCTCGCTGAACAGCTGGCACCAGATCTCCTCGCCGGTCCACAGCGGGCGCAGCCAGCGCTCCTGCTGCTCGGCCGAGCCGAAGGTGAGGATGGTGGGGGCGGCCATGCCCAGGCCGATGACGTTGTTGGCCGGGTCGTTGTCGGGGGCCCCGGCCGCCCGGAACGCCTGGTCGGTCACGGTCTGCAGGGCGCGGGGGGCGCCGAGGCCGCCGCGGCCCTCGGGGTAGTGCACCCAGGCCAGGCCGGCGTCGTAGCGGGCCCGCAGGAACTCCAGGCGCTCGGTGGTGTTCGGGTCGTGGGCGGCCAGGAACTCCTTGACCTTGCCCTGAATGTCAGCCGGGGTCAGCACAACGGACCTCCGGCCACGTAGATGACCTGGCCCGACACGAACCCGGCGCCCTCGCTGACCAGGAACGAAACGGTGTGGGCGACATCCTCGGGCAGGCCGACCCGGCGCACCGGGATGCCGGCCGCGGCCGCCTTCTTGAACTCCTCGAAGTCCATGCCGACCCGGGCGGCGGTGGCGGCGGTCATGTCGGTGGCGATAAAGCCGGGCGCGACGCTGTTGGCGGTGATGCCGAACTGGCCCAGCTCCTTGGCCAGGGTCTTGGTGAAGCCCTGCAGGCCGGCCTTGGCGGCCGAGTAGTTGACCTGGCCGCGGTTGCCGAGCGCGGAGCTCGAGGAGGTGTTCACGATCCGGCCGTACTTGGCCTCGACCATGTACTTCTGGGCGGCCCGGCTCATCAGGAAGCTGCCCTTGAGGTGGATGTCGAGGACGGTGTCCCAGTCGTCGTCGGACATCTTGAACAGCAGGTTGTCGCGCAGCACGCCGGCGTTGTTGACCAGCACGGTGGGCGCGCCGAGCTCGCTCGCGACCCGGCTGACGGCCGCCTCGACCTGGTCGGTCTTACTGACGTCGGCGCCGACCCCGATCGCGCGCCCGCCCGCGTCGGTGATCTCCTTGACCGCGCCCAGGCAGGCCTGCTCGTCCAGGTCGAGGACGGCGACCGCCATGCCGTCGGCCGCCAGGCGGCGGGCGACACCCGCCCCGATGCCGCGGCCGGCTCCGGTCACGATGGCAACTCGCTGTGTCTCCTGCGACATTCGCGTCCCTCTCCGATCCGGGTGGTCCCTGGTATCTACTCGTCAGTATCTAACGGCCGAACCGCGTTCGGCCACGCACCCCGGGATCAGCCGCCGGTGCGGTGGAACACATAGATGTCCCCCTGGTCGAAAATGACCTGGTAATGGACGCCGCGGTGCTGGCTGGCCACGAACGCGGGGACGTTGGCGGGCTCGGGGCTGTAGCCGCTGTCGGTGCCGTCGAACACGATGTAGGCGGTGTTGGGATTGCCGGCGTTGCCGATCCAGAACGTGTCGGTCCGGGCGCCCAGCGGCGCCAGCAGGTCGAGGGTGGTGGTGACGGTGGCGCCGTCGGGCACGGTGGCGACCGCCGCCCGCAGGTCGGCCTGGCGGGTGCCCAGGTGGTAGGTGCCCGGCTGCCACAGCCCGCTCAGCGGGAACTGGAAGATCAGGGCGGCCGCGATGGCCAGCATCGCCACCGGCCCCTGCCGCTCGATGGTGGCGGTGACGGCCGGCCGCCAGCCAGCCAGGGGGCCAGGCACGGTCATACCGCTGCCCGTCGTGACCTTTTCAGGGTTTTCCGATTCTGGAAAAGCATCCAGCGGATGCCGCGCCCGCAGCCGGGCGATGGCGTCCACCGCCGCGAGGAACAAGATCACCATCGCGGTGGCGTTGTAGTGGTACAGGGTGCCCCAGAAGTTGGGGTTGGTGCCCAGGAAGCGCAGCACGATCGACGGCAGCGCGATCAGCGCCAGCGGCGACCACAGGGCGATGAACGCGGTCGGCAGCAGCAGCAGGAGCGTGGTCTGCAGCTTGGTCGGCCAGGACGTGAAGAACTGGCTGGCGGCGGTGCCGGCGCCGAAGTGGGTGCCGGGGCTCAGCGTGCCGCCGTCGCTCCAGTACTGGTAGTGGTGGGCCGGGTTGAAGTGCGGGATGATCACGGTGATGGCCAGCACCGACCAGACGATCCCCCACGCCACCAGGAACTGGCCTGCGAGGACGGCCCCGCGCACCGGCCGCTGCGGGTCCTCCCGCCACAAGGCGGTCACGATCATCAGCACGCCGAGGGCGGCGACCGTGAACCCCTGGTCCTCCTTGACGAACACCAGCGGCAGGGCCCACAGCACCGAGCTGCGGTAGCGGCCGCGGATCAGCGCCGCCATCGAGAACGCCAGCAGCGGGAGCGCGAAGGCGATCTCGTGGAAGTCGAAGTCGATCATCTGCTGCAGGCCCCAGGACAGCCCGTAGGCGGCGCCGATGGCGGCGCCCGCCCGGCGGCCCAGCTTGTCGGCCGCCACCCAGGTCACCGGCAGCACCGACAGGGCGGTCAGCGCGGCCTGGGCCACCAGCAGGGTGATCGGGGTCGGCGCGATCGCGAAGAACGGCGCGACCAGCGCCACGATCGGCGAGAAATGGTCGCCGAGCAGGTTGAACCCGGCCCCGCGGATGTCGGCGACCGGGGCGTGCAGGTGCGCGTACTGCTTGACCTGCTCGGTGAAGATGCCGAGGTCCCACGAGGCCGCGTTGAACTGCAGGTAGCGGAACAGCGAGAGCACCACGTAGACGGCGAACACCAGGCCGGCAATCAGCAGCGGCGCCCACCAGCGCGGGCGATGCGGGCGGCCCAGACCACGCGGCCAGCTCAGACGTCGCGGCCGGCTTCTTGCTGTTATCACCGGCGGGCGGACGGCGGCCACCCACGCAGCCTACACGGGCGGAGGCGGCCGCCGAGGCTCAGCCGACGGCGGCGTCGAGCAGGGTGGCGGCGGCCGCGCGGGCCCGGCCGGCCGCCTCGAGGTCGCGGTCGATCCGGGCCGCCCAGTTGACGCCGTCGTAGAGCAGGTGGAACTGGGCGCCGAGGGTGGCCGGGTCGGCCGCGCCGGCGTCGCGGGCCAGGTCGGTGAACAGGGCCCGGGTCCAGGCCCGGTACTCCTGGGTGACCTGCTCGGCGACGCTGCCGGGGCTGGACTCGGCGGTCGCGTTGGCGAACGCGCAGCCGTGGTAGCCGGGCCGGGCGATCGACTCGCCGAGCGCGTCGAACACGCCCAGCAGCTTGGCCCGGGGGTCGTCGTAACGGGCGACCCACTCGGTGATACGGGTGCGGCGCTGCTCATAGCGCCGGTTCAGGTAGGCGCGGACCAGCTCGTCCTTGCTGCCGAAGGTGCTGTACAGCGAGGCCTTGGCCACGCCCGCCTTCTCGATCACGCGGTCGATGCCGACGATGTGGATGCCCTCGGTGTAGAAGAGCTCGTCGGCGGCGTCCAGCAGCCTTTCGCGTGCCGTCGGCAGTTTTGCCCGCTCGCCCGCAGGCCGCTTTGAGGCGGCGGCCTTTGGCTCGCTCGATCGCGCAGTAGTGGTGCTCATGCATTTGACAATACCAGACCGGTCTGTCTACCTTAAAGGGCAACAGCAGACAGACCTGTCTGTGTGTATCGGGAGGCGTTTTCGGTGACTGCTCCACTCCTCCGCGCCCGGCCGGCCGGCGCGCACGCGGCCCCGCACCGGCGGCGACTGCCCGGGACGGTCGCGTTCTACCTGCTGGCGTCCGTCATCGTGGCGTTCCTGGCCGGTTCCAGCGCACCCACCCCGCTGTACGCGGTGTACGCCAGCCGCTGGGGTTTCTCCCCCATCACCACCACGATCGTGTTCGGCGTGTACGCGCTGGCCGTACTGACCGCGCTGCTCATCGTCGGGCGGCTGTCGGACCACATCGGCCGGCGGCCGGTGCTGCTGGCGGCGCTGGCCGTCCAGGCGGCCACGATGGTCGTGTTCGTCACCGCCGACGGGGTGACCCAGCTGCTGGTGGCCCGGATCATCCAGGGCCTGTCGACCGGGGCGGCGGCCGGCGCGATCGGCGCGGGCATGCTCGACCTGAACAAGACCCGGGGCACGATCGCCAACGCGGTCGCCCCGATCACCGGCTCGGCCACCGGGGCGCTCGGCTCCGGGCTGCTGGTGCAGTACCTGCCGCAGCCCACCCGGCTGGTGTACCTGGTACTGCTGGGGGTGTTCGTGCTGCAGGCCATCGGGGTGGCGCTGATGCCGGAGACCTCGAGCCCGCGGCCGGGGGCGCTGGCGTCGCTGCGGCCCCAGTTCGCGATCCCGGCGCCGGTCCGGCGGCCCTTGATCGTGGCGGTGCCCGCGCTGGTGGCGATCTGGGCGGTGGCCAGCCTGTACGGGTCGGTCGGGCCCGCGCTGATCAAGCTGGTCTCCGGCTCCGGTTCGATCGTGCTCGGCGGCCTGCCGCTGTTCGTGGTGGCAGGCAGCGGAGCCCTGACCGTGCTCGCGCTCCAGCGGCAAACCGCCCGCCAGCTCATGCTCATCGGGGCGGGCGCACTGCTGGCCGGGATCGGGCTGACGCTGGTGGCGGTGGACGTGCGCTCGACCGCAGCCTTCATCGTGGGCGCGGTCATCGCCGGGATCGGCTTCGGCGGCGCGTTCCAGGGCGCGATCCGGTCGGTGGTGCCGCTGGCCGCCCCGCACCAGCGGGCCGGGGTCCTGTCGGTCGTCTACGTGGTGTCCTACCTGGCGCTGGGGCTGCCCGCGGTGATCGCGGGGGTGCTGCTGGTGCACGAGGGCGACCTGGTCACGACCACCGTCCAGTTCGGCGTGGCGGTGATGGTGCTGGCCGCGCTGGCCCTGATCGGGGTGCTGCGGCCGGCGCGCCCAGCCGTGGACCCGCGGCCGGAGCGGGACGAGTACCTCGAGCCGGAGCAGGCCCGGGAGCTGTGCCAGACGGCTAAGAGCTGAGGCCCTGGCAGAGGATGGCGACCATGTGGAGCAGGCGGGACTCCAGGTCGAAGGGGGCGGGCTCGGCCGCGATCCACTCGGTCAGGATCGCGAAGTAGCCGGTCGCCACCAGCAGGCCAGCCAGGTCCGGGTCGACGTCGGCCCGGACCTGGCCGCTGTCCCGGGCCCGGGTGATGAACGTGGCCAGCTCGAGCGCCAGCGGCGGGTTGCCGAGCACGTTGGTGGAGTGGACGGCCGCCCCCATCAGCGCCACCGTCTCGGCCCGGGTCCGGGTGCTGAGCCGGGCCAGCTCGATCATGTAGCGGTCGAGGACCTCCGGCAGCGGGTGGTCGTCGAGGTGCTCGGCCCGCACCGCGGCCAGCGCGTACTGGCGGCGGCCGGCCGACCACTCGTCCAGGAACGCGGTCTTGCGCTGGAAGTAGTTGAACACCGTGGCCCGGGCCACGTCGGCCCGCTCGGCGATGTCGTCCATGGTGGTCGCGTCGAAGCCGCGCTCGATGAACAAGTCGACGGCGGCCCGGAACACCCGCTGCCGCCCCTCGGCCCGGCGCCGTGAACGCCGGTCGGGACCGGGCTCCTCCACCAGCGTGATGGCGGCCGCGGGCTCGGACGCAGGCTGAGAACGGGGCACGAAATCCAAGTAGATCACTTTTCGGATCGGGTCTTGACGGCTGGTCGGGCCGGGCTTAGGTTTCGGATAAATCTTAGACCCAAGTCCAAGAGTATATCTGAGTCTAGGTGGGTGATCCACGGTGCGCTTGGTTACTTTCAGCGACGACAGTTCGCCGGCGCGGTTCGGGGTGCTGCACGGCGACAGCGTCGTCGACCCCGACCTGGTGCTGACTCTGGACCGGGCGCTGCGCGCCCGGGGCCGGGCCGGTGTCTCCGATCTCGGCTCGGGCCACGAACCGCTGGTGGCCCGGGAAATGGTGGCGTTCTTCGAGAGCGGGGCGGATGGCCGCGCCCTGGCCAATCGGGCGCTTGAGCTGGCCGACGATTACGGCGCGGGCGGTGACGAACTGCGCGGCCCGGATGGGGCGCGGGCGGTGCAGCCGGTCGCTGACGTCCAATTGCTGGCCCCGGTCCCCCGGCCGCGCCGGGTTCGCGACTATCTGACCTACACCGAGCACGCGGCCGGTTCGGGGCTGGCGGTGCCGCCGGCCTTCGCGGCCATGCCGATCTGCTACAAGGGCAACGTCGAGACGATCATCGGCCCCGACCAGCCGCTGCGGTGGCCCTCGTACACGAACCAGCTCGACTTCGAGCTGGAGCTGGGCTTCTTCTCGGCCGGCGGCGGCCGCGACCTGACCCCGGGCGAGGCGGGCGTCCGGATCGCCGGCGTCACGATCTTCAACGACGTGAGCGCCCGCGACATTCAGATGTTCGAGATGAGCCTGACCATCGGGCCGTCCAAGGGCAAAGACTTCTGCACGGCCATGGGCCCCTGCGTGCTGACGATGGACGAGGTCGACGAGTGGTCGGTGGCGATGACGGCCCGGGTCAACGGCGAGGTCTGGGCGTCCGGCACCACCAAGGACCGGCAGTTCTCGTTCGCCGAGGTGCTGGCCTGGGCCTCGCTGGACGAGGACGTGTACCCAGGTGAGTTCTTCGCCCTCGGCACCGTGGGCGGCGGCTGCGGCCTGGAACTGGACCGCTGGATCAAGCCCGGCGACGTGGTCGAGCTGGAGGCGGCCGGGGTGGGCGTGCTGCGCAACCCGGTCGGGCCGCGGAGCGTACCGCCGGAGGGGGCCGGGGTGGCCAGCTATCAGGGGTCGCCCGAGGTGCACGTGCACCACGGTTCGCACGGTTCGGAGGACGAGTCGTGAGCGCCGTCGTGGCGGGCCGGCGGGGCGAGACCCGCTGGCTGATGCTGGCGATCATCAGCCTCGGCTTCATCGCCCTCACCCTCAACTGGTTCGACGCGGCCACCGCGTTCCCGCTGATCGGGGCCGAGTTCAAGGTCGGGCTGCCGTCCCTGAGCTACCTGATCTCGCTGTTCATCGTCGGTTACGGCCTCGCCCACATCCCCGGCGGCATGCTGGCGACCGCCATCGGCATGAAGCGGACCCTGGTCATCGGCCTGACCGTGCAGGGTGTGGCCGGCGTCATGTCCGGGCTGTCCTACTCCTACCTGGAGCTGGAGTGGTTCCGGCTGCTGAGCGGGATCGGCGGCTCGGTGTTCATCGCGGTGGCGTTCGCCGCCGTCATCGTCTGGTTCCAGCACTCGCAGGTCACGCTGGCGCTGGGCATCTCGGGCGGGGCGGCGTTCAGCGCCGGGGCGGCGTTCGCGCTGTACATCTGGATCTACCTGCAGAACGCCACCAGCTGGCACACCTCGCTGGTTCTGGCCGGGGTGTTCGAGCTGGTCATCGCGGCGGTGACGTTGGCGTTCTTCCGGTTGCCGGAGGGCGCCGTTGTGGCGACGGGCTCGCGGTTCGAGAAAGCGGCCCTGGTGGCGGCGGTCGGCCGCCGTGACCTGTGGATCTACGGGCTGGCGCTGCTGGGCGGGTACGGCGCCTACTTCACCACCAGCCAGCTGTTCACCACCTACGCCACCACCCAGCGGCACTTCGACCCGTCGATGGGCGGGCTCCTGTCGGCCCTGATCGTGCTGGCCGGGGTGCCGGGCAGCGTAGCCGGCGGCTACTGGGCCGACCGCAGCCGCAACCTCAAGGCGTTCGTGGTCGGGTCGCTGATCATCTGCGCGATCTGCCTGGCGCTGATCCCGGTCGTGCCGACCGGCGGGCTGTGGGTGGTCGGCATCGTGATCGGGTTCTTCCTGATCTTCGGGTTCGCGGCCTGGTCGTCGGTGCCCGAGCGGGTCAGCGGGATCCGGCACGAGTACATCGGCACCGCGACCGGGCTGATGCTGACGCTGGCGGCGGTGGGCGGGTTCTTCATCCCGATCCTGTTCGGGCACCTGGTGCCGGCGACCAGTTATAGGACCGGGTGGCTGACGCTGGCCGGGCTGACGGTGGTGTTCGCGCTGGTCGGGTTGTTCGGGCGCAACGCCACGGCTGCGGTCGCGGTGGCGCCGGTTGAGACGGCTCGCGGTGCGGCGCCGGGCAGTGCGGCGCCGGGCAGTGCGGCGCCGACGCCGGAACTTGCACAGCCTTCGGAAGGAGAATGGATATGACCGGACCGGCCGACATTCCTTACACCCGGGGTCTGCACCAGCTGACCGAGCACTGCTACGCCTGGCTGGTGCCCGACGGCACCTGGGGCTGGAGCAACGCCGGCCTGGTCACCGGGGACGGGCAGTCGCTGCTCGTGGACACCTTGTTCGACCTGGCCATGACCCGGGAGATGCTGACCGGGCTGGCCCCGGTGACCGGTGCGCACCCGATCCGGACCGTGGTCAACACCCACGCCAACGGCGACCACTGGTTCGGCAACGAGCTGGTGGCCGGGGCCGAGATCATCGCCTCGGCCCCGACCGCGGCCGAGATGGGTGACAACGGGCCCGATCTGATCCTCGGGCTGATGAAGCAGGACGGCCCGACCGGCCGGTTCGCCAGCCACATCTTCGCCCCGTTCGAGTTCAACGGGATCACCCCGACCCCGGCGACGAGGACGTTCGAGGACGAGCTGACGGTCGACGTGGGCGGGACCGAGGTGCGGGTGCTCAACCTGGGGCCGGCCCACACGGCCGGGGACAGCGTGGTGTTCGTGCCGTCCGAGGGGGTGCTGTACGCCGGGGACCTGCTGTTCATCGGCGGGACCCCGATCAGCTGGGCGGGGCCGATCTCGAACTGGATCCGGGCGTGTGACCGGATGCTGGCGCTGGACGCGTCTTTCATCGTGCCTGGGCATGGGCCGGTGACCGGGAGCGATGGGGTGCGGGCGGTCCGGGATTACCTGGAGCACGTGCAGCACGAGGCGGCGGAACGGCATGCGCGCGGGATGACCGCCGAGGAGGCGATGCTCGACATCAACCTGGGGCGGTTCGCCGAGCTGGACGAGCGCGGGCGGCTGGCGCAGAACGTGCTGGCCGTCTATTACGAGCTGGATCCGGAGCTTAAGCAGGTGGACCGGACCGAGGTGTTCCGGCGGATCGGGGTGCTGGAGGGTTATGTGTAGCGGCTGGGCGCGGGCTGGGGCTCCGGGCCCGGCCCCGGCCCCGGCCGGCTATTTGAGCAGGAGGCGGCGGATCCGGAGGCTGGCCACGTACAGGCCCACCAGGCCGAGGACGGCCAGGTAGGCGGCGTTGCCGAGCATGGCCGGCCCCGGATTCCCGAACGACAGCCCGCGCAGCAGGTTCACGGCCTGGTACAGCGGCGTGCACTCGACCACGATCTGCAGCGGCCGCGGGTAGACCGCGAGCGGGAAGAACGTGGCCGAGAACAGGAACATCGGCAGCGTGGCCAAGATGACGAAGTCGAAGTCCTTCCAGCTGCGCATGTAGGTCGTGGCGGCCATCCCGACGCCGGCGAACGCGAAGCTGACCAGCAGCGCGGCCGGCAGCGCGAGGATCAGCCAGGGGGTGGCGGCCAGGCCGAGGGCGGCCAGCACGACCAGGAACAGCAGCGCGTACATGGCGCCGCGGCCCAGCGCCCAGGCCACCTCGCCGACCGCCACGTCCCCGGCTCCGAGCGGGGTGGACAGGGCCGCGTCGTAGACCTTGGCGTACTTGAGCTTGTGGAACACGTTGAAGGTGGAGTCGTAGACGGCGCCGTTCATGGCCGAGGTGGCCAGCAGCGCGGGCGCCACGAACTCGGTGTAGCTGACCGGGCGGCCGCCGGGCCCGTTGACCGTGCCGACCAGGTGACCGAGGCCGACCCGGACCGACAGCAGGTAGAACAGCGGCTCCATGATCCCGGTCACCAGCAGGATCCACAGGTGCCGGTAGGCGCGGGCGTTCCGTTCGACCAGGGACAGGCCGGCCCGGCCGGGCAGTCCGGGCAGCGGCAGCCACTGCAGCGAGCTGGTGCTGGGGGGCCCGGAGCGGGCCGGGGCCTGGACGCTACTCATAGAGGCGCTTCCGGTACTGGCGCTGGGCGGCGGCCGCACCGGCCAGCGCGAGAACCAGCAGGTAGCCGACGTGCACAGCGGCGCCGCCGAGGTCGGCGGTGCCGAGCGCGAGCGAGCGGCACAGCGCCACCCCGTGCCAGAGCGGGGTCACGTAGGCGACCGGCTGGAGCCAGCCGGGCAGCTGGCTGATCGGGAAGAACGTGCCGGAGAACAGGAACAGCGGCACCATCACGAACCGCATCAGCACGGCAAAGCTGGTGTCGCGGGACCGGGTCACCGACCAGGCCATCAGCCCGGGCGCGAACGCCAGCCCGGTCAGCACCGCCACCGGCAGCGCCAGCACCGCCAGCGGCGAGCGAACCGCGCCGAAGGCGGCGATCACGGCCAGGAAGATTCCGCAGTTCATGGTCAGCCGGAGGGTGACGAACATCAGGTGGCCGCGGAACACGTCGGCCGGCCGTAGCGGGCTGGCGACCGCCGCGAAGTAGTTCTGCACCCACCTGACCGAGCCCAGCACCGGGTACATGCCCTCGCCGAAGGCGGTCTGCATGGCGGTCGCGGCCAGCAGGCCCGGCGAGATGAAGGCCAGGTAGGTGACGCCGCCCAGGCTGGCGGCCGCGTGCCGGTTGACCAGGGTGCCCAGGCCGGCGCCCATCGCGGTCAGGTACAGCACCGGCCCCAGCACGCTGGAGATGATGCTGCCGCGCCAGACCCGCCGGTAGTCGGTCAGCCAGAACCGGAGCTCGCGCGTCGCGAACGTCCAGGGCCGGCCGGCCGCCGGGGTGGGGCGGCCCGCTGGGGTGGCGCGGCCGGCGGTCGAGGTGGCCATCAGTCGCCCAGCTGGCGGCCGGTGAGGCGCAGGAAGACGTCCTCCAGCGTGCTGCGCCGGGCCAGCGAGGTGACCGGCTCGATCCCGAGGGCGCGGGCGGCCGCCAGCGCCTGGTCGCCGTCGCGGGTGTAGATCAGCACCCGGTCGGCCAGTACCTCCTGCCGCTCGGCGTCGGGCAGGGCGGCCAGCTTCTCGGCCGCCTGCTCGTGGTCGCCCGGGTCGAAGCGCAGCTCCAGCACCTCGGGGGTGGAGTACTGCTCGATCAGCTGGCGGGGCGAGCCCTCGGCCACGATGCGGCCGCCGTCCATCACCACCAGCCGGTCGCACAGCTGCTCGGCCTCGTCCATGTAGTGGGTGGTGAGGATCAAGGTGACGCCACGCTGCTTGAGCCGGAACAGCCGGTCCCAGACGATGTGCCGGGCCTGCGGGTCGAGCCCGGTGGTGGGCTCGTCCAGCAGCAGGATCTCAGGGTCGTTGATCAGCGAGCGGGCGATGACCAGCCGTCGCTTCATGCCGCCCGACAGCGGGTCCACCTGATCCTCGGCCCGGTCGCTGAGCTGCACGAACTCCAGCAGGCTGGTCGTCCGCTCGCGAATCAGGGCGCGCGGCAGCCCGAAGTAACGGCCGTAGACGAGCAGGTTCTCACGGACGGTCAGCTCGAGGTCGAGCGTGTTCTCCTGCGGGACCACCCCGAGCCGGGCCCGGATCTCGGGGCCCGCCCGGACCGGGTCGCGGCCGAGGATGACCAGCTCACCGCTGGTCGGCGGGGACACGCAGCCGACCATCCGCATGGTCGAGGACTTGCCCGCGCCGTTCGGCCCGAGGAACCCGAACGCCTCGCCCCTCGTTATGCCGAAGTCGATCCCGTCGACCGCCGTGAAGTCCCCGAACTTCTTGGTCAGGCCGCGGGCGCGGACGAGAACATCGGGCTGGTCAGGGGCGGTCGGGTCTGGCAGGACGGGCACCTGCTCTGGCAGGGGTGGCACCTGCGCGACGTTACCCGGCGTCGCTGACAATTTAATAACCGTTTTCCCCCCTCGGCCGTTGTAACCCAAGATCGGGGGGTAGCCTCAACAAACGTTCGGTGCGGGGACTGACGTCGCGGGAAAGGCCGTTTACCAGGTGAAATACATCCGTGAGACTTATACGCGCTTCACGGTGCTCATCCACGAGGTCCTGAAGTTCGCCATCGTCGGCGGGCTGGGGTTCGTCGTCCAGATCGGCGTGACCGACGGCCTGCACCTGGGCCTGGGCATGGGCCCGGTCAGCGCGACCGCGATCGGCTACGTCATCTCGGCCGTCGTGACCTTCCTCGGCAACCGGCACTGGGCGTTCAAGCACCGCCAGGGCAAGGGCCTGCGCCACGAGACGCTGATGTTCGTGTTCCTGAACCTGATCGCGCTCGGCATCCAGGAAGCGGTCGTGTCGATCGTGCACTACGGGATGCACGAGACCGGCGGGGTGGCCTTTAACATCGCCACCATCATCGGCATCGCGCTGGGCACGATCTTCCGGCTCTGGTCCTACCGCAAGTTCGTCTTCCTCGAGGTCAAGGAGGCGCCGTCGCTGGCCGAGCAGGTCAAGCCGGTCGTCACCGGCCACGGCGAGGCGCACGGGCCGGTAGCCGAGATGAACGGCTCGTCGGCCGCGGGCTCTTCCGAGCAGGACGAGCACGAGCGGGTGCACGCGGAGCCGTCGGTCGGCTGACCGCGCTACCTAGTACGTACGGAGCCCGTCCACTACGGTGTGGGCGGGCTCTTGCGTTACCTGCCCAGTGGTGGGCTAGGTCACACCACCGGTCCCGTGGGCCTCATGCGTCGCGGGGTGTTGCGGGGGTGCGGGGGGGTTGCGGCCCGGAGGGCTTCCGGCTAGGAGGCGCAGCCCTGGCCTTCGGGGACCAGGTCGAGCTTCTGGGCCAGCACGGCCTGGGCCTGGGCCTGGGTGAGGGTGCCGACCGAGACCAGCCGGTCCACCACATGGACCTCCCGGTTGCGGGCGTTCTCGGGGTTGGTGCGCGGGTCGTCGGCGGTCGGCGCGTTGACCACGCCGGCCAGGAACGCGGCCTCCGGCCAGCTCAGGCCGACGGGCTGGACCCCGAAGTACCCGCAGCTGGCCTGCTGCAGCCCGTAGTAGTTGTTGCCGTAGTAGGCGATCTCGGCGTACATCTGCAGGATCTGCGGCTTGGTGTAGTGCAGGTTGAGTTTGACCGCCAGCACGACCTGCTCGGTCTCGGCGGTGAACCCGACGTGCCCGCTGGTGTAGAGGTTCTTGGCCAGCTGCTGCTCGAGCGTGCTGCCGCCCTGGTCCGGGTGCCCGGTGAGGGTCCCCCAGATCAGCCGGGTCACCGCCAGCGGGTCGACCCCCGGGTTGGAGTAGAACCGGTGGTCCTCGGTGGCCACCAGCGCCTGGGTGAACCGTTCCGGCGGCTGGACTCCGGGGTAACTGATCTGGTGGGAGACGGCCTGCTCCTGCACCAGCGCGGGCGCGTTGCTGACCGAGGGGGTCAGCACCCAGAGGCCGCCGCAGACGACGACCAGCAGGAGGACCAGGACCAGGATGGTCTTGAAGAGGCGGCGGGGCCAGCGGCGGCCGGTGCGGTTCTTGGCGGGGCGGCGCGGGGTGGCCCGGGGCCTGCGGGGCTGGCTTGGCTGCCTTGGCTGGCGGCGGTAGGGACGGGTGTCGCTGTCCGGATCCTCGTACCAGCCACCGGATCCAGCTGACCAGGAATCCCGTGACGACGTCCCGTAGGCGCTCACCAGTGCGGTCCTCCCGTGCCCGTTGCCTTGGTGCCACCTGGGTGGCTCTGGCCTGTTACCCATGAACGAACACGGCATAGCGCCGGTGCCCATGCATCAATCTAGGTCGTTGACCCTCTACTCAACGGCGCCCAGGGCGGCGTGTCGTCCCGATGACCGGCCTTTCCAGGAACCTGGATCGTGGGCGCCTGCTGTGAACACCGCCGGGCGGCAGCTGAGCGTCACTGGGTGGCTACAGGTGGTCTGGGCGGCGGCTTTGGTGTGGGCCCGGGAGGTCGCGGACTACGCTAAGGTAGGTAAGCCCGCTGCGGCGGGTGTGCACCTGGTGCACCGGGACGTGGCCCAGCTTGGTAGGGCACTTGACTGGGGGTCAAGGGGTCGCGGGTTCAAATCCCGCCGTCCCGACTGGTCAGAGGCTTTTGATCTTCCTCTAGACGGTCAGTGGGAGCCAACCTGGGAGCCAATGGTTTCCCGGGTTGAGCTACGTGGCTTCACCATAAAGGCCACTCAGCTGGCCAATCTCGGAGTCAGCGATCCCGGTCGGTAGAAAGCTATGCTGAAACCATGCCGGAGCTGCCGCGTACCCTGACTGCCGCGCTGCACCAGGAAGAAGACTGGTACATCGCGCAGTGCCTGGAGGTCGACGTGGCCAGCCAGGGCCACACGATTGACGAGGCACTGGCGAACCTCGCTGAGGCAGTCGAGCTGTACCTGGAGGAAGTGGACGATCCGGCCGGGCATGTCACGGCTACGCCGCTGGTGACCTCCTTCCAGCTGTCCGCCGCGTGAGCCCCGCGCTTTCTGATCTGCCGGTCAGGCATGGCGTCGTTAAGCGCGGAACGCTGGCGTCGATACTCCGGCAGGCAGGCTTGACTCCAGGCGAGTTCCTCAAGCTTCTCGACTGAGTCGGCAGGTGGCCTGAGAGCCAATGGTTTCCCGGTTGGGCTACCTGGCTTCGAGGATGCGATTCATCGCGGTGGCGCCTTTGGTGAGGGCGGGGCGGATCTCGTGGCGGTAGACGGTCTCGGTCACAGACGTGCTGCTATGGCCGACCAGGTCGCTGATGTCTTCCAGGCGGACGTCATGGGCGCTGAGGATGGACACGAACGAGTGCCATAGTTCTCGGGGGCTCCATTCGGGGCCGAGTCTTGCGGCCTTGGTGATCTTGGCGAACTCCTTGCGGACGTGCCAGCGGTCGAGCGGGGTGCCGTCCTCGCGGCAGAAGACGAGGTCGTGTTCCTGCCAGCACTCCCCCGCGGCGAGCCGTTCGGCGGCCTGGCGGGCGTGGTGGGTGCGGAGTGCTTGGACGGCGCGGGTGGGGAGCTCCAGGACGCGGCGGCTCTTATGGGTCTTGGTGTCGCCCCTGGCGCGGACGGAGCGGTACACCGCTACGGTGCCTGCGGTGAGGTCGACCTCGCTCCACTGGAGTGCGCGCGCTTCCTCCGTCCGGACTCCGGACAGCAGGG
>Ga0213875_10001268_pt1 | contig 16960 bp, 19 predicted proteins | sample BarmaccomBMRX_R8_FD_160105 | JGI IMG/M metagenome (GOLD analysis project Ga0213875, IMG submission 160105) | Root-associated microbial communities from Barbacenia macrantha in rupestrian grasslands, the National Park of Serra do Cipo, Brazil - RX_R8 | ecosystem: Host-associated > Plants > Roots... | reverse complement strand
ACTTCAAATAGCGCATGACGAATTCCCATTCCTCATGGCTCACATCGCTCGGATAGTGCTTGCGGTTCATAGCCGCAAAGTTTATATAAGAAGTTCATAACACGCTCTTAGATTTCAAGCACAGAATAGTTTCATACAAGACCGTAAAATGAGAGAAAGGAGCCAGACTATGCACAAACTCAAATTAGGCACATTGCAGGCATTTTCACTGTGTAGTTTAGGCTTGATGGTCAGGCCAGGGATAACTCAACCTATACCCCAAGCTCCATTTCAAAGACTCTCACCGAAAGAATATTTCCAGCAGCTTGAGCAACGAACACGCGCCGAATTTGCCGAGTGGCGATATCCAGGCGCACTTATAGACTTTGGCGACAAACACGGCACTGGTTTTCTACTTAATGCGAGGACAAAAGATGATACGGATAAGGTGTGGAGCTTTTACATGAATAAGCTCTCTACGGATTCTAAGACTTCTCTATCGAATATGATGTCTTGGAACGGGAAGAGTAATCTCCACTTCGGCAAGAATCCTGTTCTTGACATCAGCTATATTCTTTGCCTCACACCTGGTATTACTGGTAGGATACTCTGTCAGAAAGGCCAGGAATCAGTCTGCGTTACCATCTGCCCTATTCAACCTCATCCGCCTGGTTATGCTCAAACTGCTATTGAACTGCTTAAAGTTAAGGCTCTAGAGTTGTCCCAGGAAAATGATCCTTTAGACTATCCACCTAACGTGGCGAGTTTCCCGATAGCGCCTTCCCCCTGGTAGCAGACTTCAGCAGATGATAGTGTTCAGGGAGCAACCTTTATGATTTGCCATTGCTGGGTCAAGTTACCTTTATAGACTGATTGCTGTATGATTGCGCTCTGCTTGTTGTCCATCACGCTATCTAATGCGAGACCGCTGTTGGTGTTAATCAACTCATAATAGCCGTTGCCTAAAGAAATGAGGCTCCATTGCTGATTAGACTTGCCCGGTGGCTCTGATTTATCATGGTAGAGATCAACGGCGGCTCCGGGCTGCGTTGCGTTGCTGCCAACTTCCATTAGAAGGCCATCGTTGCGGTTGACGACTTTATAAACCCCGTTGCCCTGCCCGACCAAGCGCCATTGCTGGGTTGAGTCGTTAGCTGTCTCTACACCTTGAGTAATGGGTGTAAAATCTTTCAGGTCATGACCTGACTGTTGGAGGAGCAGACCACTCTGGCGGTTGATGATTTTGTAGTAGGCGTTTGGATTAAAGCCTAAAGCGCCTCGATAAACTACCTTCCTAATGACGTAAGTTGTCACTGATTTGGCCCGTGCCACCGCGTGGAATTCCTGGCCTGTAATAGCAATGGGTGGCAGTTGCGCTAAATCTTCGGTGGGGGAAGTGCGATAGGCCGTTACAGAGCGGCCCAGGCGGGTGAACTGCCTCAGATCATAAGTAACTTCAGTATCTCTATCTTCCCGGTTAGTCGTGACAATTATCAGGCGACGTGACCGGGCATCATAAGCGGCGAGCGAGTGTGGGTCGTTGATGGCGATGAAGCGATAGCCAGGGCGAATAAATTTGCTATAGTTGCCCATCACATAATACTTCTTGTTGACAGTGTAGGCAGTAGTTGTTGCATCGTGGAGCGGGTTCTTGAGAAAGCCCCAACCACCAGCACTATCTACCACCTGCCAGTACACCCAGGCGGAAGGGTGCAGACCACTTATATCTTCGAGGATGCGCCCCGACATGGTGAGACCAGAAGCATCGCCGTCGCCATATTCCGACATCCATAAATCTTTGCCCTTGGAGAGTGCAAAGTTAGCAAGTTGGGTGCGGTCACCGCCACCATAGCTGTGTGTATTGATCCTGGAAAGAGCTTTTAAGGCGGTGCTGTCATAATAGGCAAAAGTTTTGTCGGCATCTCCAATGGTGTTCTCATCCGAAGCGGCAACCGTTGTGGACAATCCACTACTGGCTAAAGCCGCGCCAGTGGCTTTGACTAAGCTGTTCTGATTCGGGCGATCTACATGGCAACCTTCCTGGTGATTACCAATTTTCCACCAGTTGCCCGTCGGCTCATTCAAGGGTTCCAACTCGCGGAAGGTGATACCCCACACATTGTGGAAGTGCTTGACCACTTCGGTGAGATAGCTGGCAAAGGCATTATAAGCCTCTGGTTTGAGGTTATCCGCACCATTCTGATTGCCCGTCACACTGCCGCTTTTGGTCATCCAATAGGGCGGCGAGTTAGAGAATGCTTCCAACTGCTTTGCGCCCTTCGCCATCGCCGCTCGCAATACCCAACGTTGATTGGGGTCAGCGTTCCAGTCCCACTGGCCGGGAGAAGTTTGATAACCAGGCACAGCAGTACGGTATTCCAGAAACTGCTTGTTGGGAGATAGATGTTGCGGGTTCTCACCGCCGCCAATGTTATAACGCACCACATTGAGACCTAATCCCTTGGCCGGGTCAAAAGCCTTCTGTATATAGTCCCGGCGGGCTGACTTAGGAAAGCCACCTATGACATAAGCCCACCAAGCCAGTGACGTGCCCCACCCCTGAAAAGGTCGGAATTGAATGGAGGGATCAACAGTTGCTGTATAATCGGCCCGTGCTGGCGCAGTGCGACAAATTATGAAAGCGAGAAAGATAATACTGGCCCGCAAGCGGGCCGTGGGAAAGAATCGTTTCATATAGCTTTTAAAGGTTGTACGTCAAGGTTATAAAGGTCGCTGCTTGGGCAACCCAATGCGGCGGGGAAACTGCGAGCGAGTCGGTGTAATTTTGTTGATAGTGATGAGATGATATTTGAGAGTGTGACCCGGCAGGTCGTAAGGCAAAACATCGCCTGGTGCACCACCCAATTGCTTGATCGCGCCGTGTGCCACGGCTAATTCTTCGGGTGCTCGCTCGCCACGCCAGAGGACTAAATGCCCACCCACTTTCACGAGGGGCAGCGCCAACTCACAAACTTCAGCGACGGAACCAACGGCACGGGCAATCGCTACCTGAAAGCTTTCCCGATACATCTTATTCTGCCCAATTGTTTCAGCACGGTCACAGATCGTCTTGGCGTTGAGGTTAAACTTGGCTCCGGTGGCCGCGATAAAATCACATTTTTTACGCGTCGCTTCCAGCGAGGTCAATTTCAGTTCTGGTCGCACCAGGGCCAAAGGCAACCCTGGAAAACCCGCACCCGCACCAATATCCACCACCCGCCGATGCCCTTCAAAAAGGCCAGTTTGTAGCCCTTGCAGCGAATCCAGAATATGCTTGTTCCAGGCTTCCTCCGCATCACGCACCGCCGTCAAATTAAATTGTTGATTCACACGCAGCACTTCTACGATGAGCAAGCGCAACTGCTCAATCTGCTCCGGGATTAAGCCATCTAAAACATCTTTCATCTTGTTTATGTTGAACCACAGAGACACAGAGGAGAAAGAGGATGGGAGGGTGGGGGTATGGGCGTGAGTTGGTTGCCCTACAAACTCCCATCCTCCCATCCTCCCATACCTACTCTCTCCCCTTTCTCAGTGCCTCTGTGTCTCTGTGGTTCACTAAAAATCAATCACAATCCACCTCGACCTGCAAGCGGATTTCGCGCAGCACGCGGGCGACACGTTGGCAATCTTCGCGGGAGCCGTGATAGCAAGGGGCACGCCCTTTGGTGTGCGCTTCCAGCATGATGGACATGGCTTTCTCGATATTACAACCTGTCGCCTTCTGGAGTTGGAAGATGACTTCATCCATTGAATGCCAATCGTCATTATAAAGGATGACGCGGTAGCCACTGAGATTCGTCTCCTCTGGTGCAGCAAACTCTCGCTCCCAGGTTTTGGGAATGGTTAACTCTTCCACTTCGGCGTTTTCCAGATAAATACCTGCGCGCTGAATCCGCACTAAGTTGATGTCCATACGGCTGTTTCCTTCCTCGTCCCGGCTCATTTTGCCTGCTCTTGCCCTGTGCTGCTTTCATGCCTTTGCCCGACGGCTTTAACCCATTCCCGGTAGTCTCACCGTTGGTTGTCGCACTCCAGAGGCTGCATTATACTCCCTTACAGGTGCTATCAGAGTGTATGCAGAGTGAGGTGGCACCTCGGCGGGGCCGATTTTGCGTCGGCCATAAAGCACCCATAATGAGAATTTCCACGCGCGGCGAATACGGTCTGCGGGCCTTAATGGAGTTGGGGATGGAACCTGACAAGGGTCTCTCCCTCCGTGACATCTCGCAACGCCAGCACATTTCCCTTGATTATCTAGAGCAAATTGTACCAGCTTTAAAAGCTGCCGGGTTAGTCAAAGCCAAGCGCGGTGCACAGGGCGGCTATATGCTCGCCAAGCCAGTGGCGGAGATCACGGTTTTTGATGCCTTAGTCGCCCTCGAAGGCCCCCTTGACCCCATGATGTGCCTTTCTGAAACCGTGCCCACCGAGCAAAACAACTGCATGGCCAGTGGTAGTTGCGCCGTGCAGGAAGTCTGGCGCGAGATGCGCGATGCCCTGGAAATCGTGCTCAAAAGGCTCACTCTGGGTGAGTTGGTCGAACGCCAGAAGCGTCAATATGGAGTGCCGATTCGCACCTATTCTGAACATGAGATCATGAAATTAGTGGTATTGAATTGAGATTTTTGGTCATAGGTGATGGGTAATGGGTAATCGGTTATAGGATAACGACAACTTTCCTATAACCCATCACCTATAACCTATAGCCTATGACCTTTTTTATGAGGAGAACAAATTAAATGCAGACGGAAATCGCGCCTCACGGTGGGAAATTAATTAATGCCTTTGTCAGTGGCGATGCAGCGGCAGCCTTGCGCGAGCGGGCGCAGAGCTTGCCAAAGATTCACTTAGCCGACCGCCGCTTGAGCGACCTGGAAATGATCGGCTGTGGTGCCTTCTCACCACTCAATGGCTTCATGAATCGCGCGGATTATGACAATGTCGTGGTCAACAAGCGGTTGGCCAATGGCCTGCCGTGGACGATTCCCATTACTCTGGCTGTCACCTCCGATGAAGCGGAATCACTCAATATTGACGGTGAAGTCGCCCTTGTAGATAAGTTTGAAAATATCCTCGCCGTAATGCACTTAGAGGAGATTTACCGCTACGACCGTGAGCGCGAAGCCCGCCTGGTTTATCGCACCACCGATGAAGCGCATCCGGGTGTGCGCAACCTCTACCGGCGTGGTGACGTGCATTTGGGCGGACGCATCCAGGTGCTGCAAGAGCGCGTAGACACCACTTTTCCAGAATATCGCCTCACCCCGGAGCGCACACGCCGCGCCTTTGCCGAGCGTGGCTGGCGCAAAATCGTCGGCTTCCAGACCCGCAACCCGATTCACCGCGCCCACGAATATATCACCAAGTGCGCCCTCGAAACGATGGACGGCCTGTTAATTCACCCGCTCGTGGGAGCCACCAAAGACGATGACATTCCCGCCGAAACGCGCATGAAGTGCTACGAAGTGTTGATGCAGCATTATTATCCGAAAGACCGTGTGATGCTGGCCGTGTTGCCTGCCGCCATGCGTTATGCTGGCCCCCGCGAAGCGATTACGCACGCCCTGGTGCGCAAGAACTATGGCTGCACCCACTTTATTGTAGGCCGCGACCATGCGGGCGTTGGCAACTATTATGGCACCTTTGACGCCCAGTATATCTTCGACGAATTTCAGCCCGCAGAACTGGGTATAACCCCCCTGATGTTTGACCACGCCTATTACAGCCCATCCGTCGGCTCAATGGGCACGGATAAAACCATGCCACCAGGAGCCGAGAAAGTCACGCTCTCCGGCACCAAAGTGCGCCAGATGTTGATGGATGGCCAAATTCCCCCCCCAGAGTTCACCCGTCCTGAAGTTGCTCAGGTTTTGATTGACGCCATGCGGGCGAAGAAGCAGAGTTGATTTAAAGCCGGGCATTGATGACTTTTGACAACCTAATCCGTTAGTGAGTAAAACCCTCCCCTCACCCCTCCCGTTGGAGGGGCACTGGCTCCTCCCCCGCTGGGGAAGGTTGGGTGGGGGTCACACTAACGGATTAGATTGTCAAAGATCATCAATACCCGGCTCTTATTCCCCACTATGCTACACCTAACAACCGAACAGTTTCAGCGTATTGTTGAGCAAGGCCGCGCTGGAAAACCACTCGAAATCTGCGGCTTGATGGCGGGCACCCGCACGGGCGATGCTCAAAACGAAGTCACGCAGGTGATCGAGGTTTATCCCATCGAGAGCGAAGATAAAAGCGCCTTGACTTATACGATGAATCCTCTGCAACAGTTGCGCGTCGAAAAAGAGGTTCAGGCGCGCGGATTGCAAGTGGTCGGTATCTATCATACGCATCCGGCAACGCAGGCTTATCCGTCGCCCACCGATGTTGCTCAGGCGCACTGGGGCGAATGGGATGATCTCCGGTTTCCCGGCTATTCCTATCTCATTGTGTCGTTGCGCGACCCGGAGCAGCCCGAGCCACACTCGTTCAAGATTATCGGGCGACGCATCCCGGAAGATATTTTGGAAGAGCCAGTCGTGATTGCGTAGCAGGGATTGCCTGAGAAAGACTGAGGATCAGACCATTGAGTAGCATTATCACGAAATCAACGATGCCGGACTGCGTGACCGACCGCGTCAACGCCACTGTCAACGGCCATAGGCCACCGCCACCAGAGCGTGCTGCTGTCAATGCCATCTGTATTCTCGATTATATCGGCAATACCCCTCTCTTCCGCTTCAAGCGCATTACAGCGCACCTCAAGAACGTAGAAGTCTATGGTAAAGCGGAATATCTCAACCCTGGAGGCAGCGTCAAAGACCGCGCTGCCATGAGCATGGTGCTGCGGGGGGAAAAAACCGGGGACTTAACACCGGATAAAATTATTCTCGATTCCACCAGTGGCAATACCGGCATTGCCTATGCTATGATCGGAGCCGCGCGCGGTTACAAAGTAAAGCTGGTCATGCCCGGCAATGTCTCGGTCGAACGCAAAAATATTGTAGCAGCTTACGGCGCGGAAGTCGTGCTGTCAGATGCCCAACAGGGTAGTGATGGGGCTATTGTCCTGGCACGCCAGATTTACGACGAAAATCCCAGTCTCTATTTCAAGCCCGATCAATATAATAACGAAGCCAATGTCTTAGCCCATTATCAAGGCACTGGCCCGGAAATCTGGCGGCAGACACATGGCCGCGTGACCCACTTCTTAGCCACCATTGGCACCACCGGCACGCTCATGGGCACCGGACGTTTTCTAAAAGAGCAAAATCCCGATATTCAAATCATCGCCGTCGAGCCAGACAATCCGATGCATGGCATTGAAGGCTTGAAGCATATCGCCACTTCCATCAAACCGGGCATTTACCACCCAGAAGAACACGACGCTAAAATCCCCGCTGTCACCGAAGACGCCTATGATATGCAAGATCGCCTGTCTAAAGAAGAAGGCGTTTTTGTGGGCTTTTCCGCTGGCGCTGCCGTAGCTGCCGCCATTAAAGTGGCCGAACAACTCGAAGCCGAAGGCCGCGAAGCGGTTGTCGTGACTATTCTCTGCGACCGTGGCGACCGCTATCTTAGCCAGTTATCACACATGAATCTCTAAGCTGGAGCCAAATCCGCATGGTCTCAGCACAACGCCAACCACACTTCTATACTACAGACGAATATCTGCAATTAGAACGCGTCGCAGATTCTAAAAGCGAATATTTTAATGGTGTCATCTATGCAATGGCTGGGAGCAGCCCAGAGCATAGCGCGATTACAGCGAATGTCACTATTGCGCTGGGCGTTCAACTGCGTGGCAGACAATGTCAGGTATTTTCCAGTGATTTGAAAGTAGCTACAGCACCAACGGGTCTCTTTGCCTATCCTGATTTATCCATCGTCTGTGGGAACCACGCTTTCACGACGAGCGCCGCGATGTGCTGACCAACTCCACCGTGCTTATTGAAGTGCTGTCACCTTCGACCGAAGCTTACGACCGAGGCCGTAAATTTAGTCAATATCAACGTATTGCATCGCTCACCGATTATCTTTTAATTGCCCAAGATGAGCCCATTATACTCGCCAAGTCAATGAACAGTGGCTCCTATCCTCTGCCGAAGGACTGGACGCCAGCCTGAGCCTGCCTTCCCTGAACTGCATTTTGTATTTATCCGAGATCTATAATCGAATAGATTTCATCCTGCCGCCCATCACATCAGTTTGAAATATCTGCGCCATTAGGCTACTCTTCCGCCGCCTGATCTAGAGATCCCAACTGTCCCACCTGGGGCCAGATCAGCATCACAGCAATGACGGTGATAATGGTGCCGATGCCGCCGCCGACAACGGAAGCCACCGGGCCAAACCAATAGGCGACCTGACCCGATTCGTAGCCGCCGATTTCATTCGAGGTGCCGATAAAGACGCTGTTGACGGCGGAGACGCGGCCTCGCATGGCATCGGGCGTCAGCACTTGCACGAGGGTATGACGCACCACAACGCTGATGTTATCTAACGCACCAGTGAGGGCCAGCATAAACATCGAAAGCCAGAAATTACGAGAGAGGCCGAAGCCGATGGTGGCGAGACCAAAGCCAATCACCGCCCATTGCAGGGTTTTCCCGGCACGACGCATCGGTGGCAGGTGAGCTAATGCCAGGGCCATAAGCAACGCCCCAATCGCCGGGGCCGCACGCAGCCAACCTAAACCACTGGCCCCAACATGCAGAATCTCCCCCGCAAAAACTGGCAACAGCATGGTCGCGCCGCCCAGGAGAACGGCAAACATATCGAGGGTAATCGTCGCCAGAATAACCTTGGTATCGCGCACAAAGCGCAGGCCAGCCACTAAGGTTTGGAAATTTACAGGTTCCCGCGCACTCTGCTGGTGTTGTACATGAATGGCAGCCATAAAGCCAAAGTAAGCGGCCACACAGATGGCATCAAGCACATAGATAAGAGCATAACTGTGTAAAGTCGCCACCAGAAAGCCGCCCAGCGCCGGGCCAAGTGTCGCCGCCATTTGCCAGCGTGTACTGTTCCAGGTGATAGCGTTGCTCAACAACTCGGCGGGTATCAGTTGCGGCAAGATGGCCGAACTGGCCGGGCCGCTAAAGGTGCCCGCAATGCCCGCCAGCAGCAGAATGACATAAATCCAACTGATAGGGCCTTGATAGTAGGAGAGTGCCGCCAGTGCCATTGAGGTCAGTGCCATGCAAGCTTGGCCAATCAGCACTATCTTCTTACGACTATAACGATCTGCCATCTGTCCGGCAGGCAGCACCAGGAGGATAACAGGGATCGCCAAGACCAACCCGACCAACCCCAGGGCGAGTTCCGCCTGGCGCACGCCTGCGGCGGCTTTGACGCGGTCGTAGATTTCCCAACTAATCGCCACCGCCTGCATCTGGCCGCCAATCGCCGCGATGCCGCTGCCCAGGGCATATAGCAGATAATCCCGGTAGCGAAAGGCAGCATACGGGTCATGGCTACTGGGGGCTTCGGCCCCCGGCAGTTCATGCTCTAAATCGCCTTCAGTGGGCGATGCCGAAGCTGGTCGCTCTTCTGCGGGTAGCTCATAAGCGGTGGCGGTTACATTTTGGTCGGGTTGCGCGGCAGTTTGAGGCGTGGAGTGGGGTGAATCGGGAGGCGACGGCATGAATTAAAAGCATTATTGGCGTTTAACGCTTGACGTTAAGTGCCTGTTCAATGAGAACAGTCGCTTTGCTCCGATTCAGAGTATAGAAGTGCAAACCTGCCACGTCATTGGCCAGCAAATCTTCACATTGATTAATGGCGTGCTCCACTCCCGCCGCATGGACGGCCATTGGGTCGGATTCAAGGCTTTCCAGTTTGACGAGCAGCGATTGAGGAATCTTCGCGCCGCACATGAGGACGAACCGCTTAATCTGCGCCACGCTCATAATTGGCATAATGCCTGCCACAAGCGGTGCAGAGATGCCCATCTTCTGCGCGGCATCACGCCAGCGATAGAAGTCGGCATTATCAAAGAAAAGCTGGGTGATGACGAAGTGGCTGCCGTTATCTATTTTGAGCTTGAGATACTCTAAATCGCGGGTCAGGTTAAGACACTGCGGATGGCCTTCGGGATAACCTGCGACGCCGATGCAAAAATCATGGCGCGAGCGGATAAAGGGCACGAGATCACTGGCATAGCAGAAACCATTTTCCGTGTCCGTAAGCAGTTGTCCCCCTGGTAAATCACCGCGCAATGCAATGATATTGCGGATACCCGTGTCCCACAAACGGTCGAGATATTCAGCCATCTCCGGTTTGGTATGGCCCACACAGGTGAGGTGCGAGGCCCCACGAAAACCCAACTCATTTTGAATGCGGGCCGTGAGGTCAAGGGTGGGCAGAGTGCCGCCACCAGTGCGGGTGATAGACACAAAATCAGGCCGCAACGGACGTAATTCCTCTATGGCCTGAAATAACTGCTCTGAACCAGCTTCGTTTTTCGGTGGGAAAAATTCAAAAGAGATAAGCGGCTGACCTGCCGCAAAAAGATTATCAATACGCGCGTCTTCAGGAGCTAATCCTGCTGCAGCCCAGCCGTTCTCTTTACTCATGCTTTAGAATTAACCCTTCTTCGCTTTGTTATGCGCAGCCACCTGCATGTTGTAGCGGATAGCGGCCCGGTTGGGGTCTTTATCAAACATCTTCTTGCACTGCTTGCAGCAGAAGTAGTAGGTTTTGCCATTCACGACAGAACTGGTTGCCTTGGCCTTACTGACATTCTGCTCCATGAGCGGGCACCAGATCGTAGCATCCTTAGCAGGCTTGGCAGTGGCCTTTGGCGCGGCAGTAGCGGGCAAAACCAAGCCCAGCATAACAGTGGCACAAAGTCCACGAGCAATCGCATTACGAATCATCTTAAACAGTCTCCTTGAATAAACTGCACTTTTTGATTCTACGGTGTGACTCAAAGTTGCGCAACACCCACCGTGATTTTCAACACAAAGGAGGCACAAAGAGCACAGAGAAGATGGAGGATAGAAGATCGAAGATAGATAGTAATCACTTGCTCTTGCGATTCTCTATCCTCCTCTTCTATTCTCTTTTGTGTCCTTTGTGTTGAAAATCCCAGAAGAGGTGAGGGCTAAACTTCCGGGCGATTACGATTGTTATTACCGCCCAGGCGGTCAGAAAGTGGTGTGCGGCGACTGGCGTTTAAGAGACGTTCGCGGATTTCGCTCTGTTCGCTCACCTGTCTATGGCTGTGCAGCGTCCAGAGATAGGCCCTGAAGGTACCACGTTTGCCCTTGACCTGGACATCCATCTGCTGGAGATTGCGTTGCATGGAATAGGGCAAACGCGTGAACGTATCTTCCGCGAGCAAGATGGTATGAGGTTGCGTCGCACTCTGTAATCGCTGGGCAAAGTTGACCACATCGCCTAACACCGTGCGTTCACGGTGTTCTGGCACCCCTAAGTTGGCCACGGCCACCAGACCAGTATTCAGCCCCACGCGCACTGCGACGGGCACTTCCATCAGGCTGTTGACGCGTACCTTGCGCGATTCACGCACCATCTTTTCTGCGGCCATGAGAGCATCCGCCGGGCTGCTATTGGTGTGATCAAACACGGCCAGCATCGCGTCGCCCATAAATTTATCAATCCAGCCGCCGTGCGCTCGCACAATGTCATGTAAGCGGGAGAAGTGGTCATTGAGAATGGCAGCGACTTCCGTAGGATTAAGCCGTTCACTCAGCGGTGTAAAGCCAACCAGGTCACAAAAGCAGATGGTTAATTCTTCGCGCCAGTCGGGTAATACTGAATGGCCAGTCTCCACTGCTTCTTGCACGTCTTTCCAGGTTTTGCCTCCCACGTAACCGCGCATCAAAGTCTGCAAACGGCGGTGTTCATCTAAGAGGGTTTCCAGTTCACGAGTATGTGCCCGCAGTGCCAACTTCTGGCCTTCCAGCGTTTCCAGAAACCGGGTATTGAGGCGCGAATACCAGGAAGTCACAAGGTTGGAATCAAAGCGCCGCGCCGCCGGTTGCGGCAGTTGCAAAAGGGTGCAGAGACGCCGCGAGGCCATTTCGAGGGCTTCTGGACGCACCGTCAGGAATCCTTCAAAGTAAGTGGTAGCATTGCTGGCCTCCGTTTCTAACTGGCCCGCCTCATGCACGAATAACGCTGCGCCGAAGGCTGCGCTATCAATGATCACAGTACGCTCTCTGGCCAACATTGAGCCAGGCTTAATGGGAATAACCTGCACGCCCTGCACTAAGGGAAAAGTTACATTGGGCGTGGCAAATACATAAATGTCCGCGCATTGAGCAACCTCTTTATAATGTTCCGCCAGAATGTCTATGTCCGATTCCGGCAGTGAATTGAGTATGAGGAACAGGCGGGCACGTTCACCCGTGCGGGCACCGCAGACCTTGGGCATTAACTCTAACTCGCGCTGCACGAGGGTGATCGTGTCTTCGAGAAACAAGTTCAGCCCTGGGTCTTCGCCCCACTCCTTGGCTTCTGCCTGAGCCGTCGTTTCCGCGATGTCGAAGAGCTGAAACGTGTCGGTCAGCAGCGGCAATCCGGTGCGTTGCGGGGGGTCAGCGGCAGGCCATGAATTGTCGGGTACCATTACCATTTAAGTTCCACACAGCGGCTATTGCGCAGGCCATTTAGACTTTTCATGCTTACAGCAAGTTTTAAATGGACGCCAAAACCACTTATTATGGTTGCGGCTTAGCTCAATTTTTGTTAAATTTTCAAAGCTACGCAACGCGAAAGCTTCACGGGAGTCATTCAACAGGGCTGCTTTAAGGCTGCTTACGAAGCGAATACTTATTTAAATCATAGCAATTCATTGTCCATTATGGTGCAGGTTACTTATCCTGACGGATCAATCAAAGAATACGAAGATGGTGTTACACCACAACAGATTGCGGAACGTATTGGCAGCCGATTAGCGGCAGCGGCGCTCGCGGCGCTCGTTAACGGGCAGCCCTGGGATCTTAGACGCCCTTTGCCCGGTGATTGCTCCCTTCAAATTTTAACATGGAATGATATCCAGGGGCAGGAGGTCTATCGCCACTCCTCCACCCACCTGATGGCCCAAGCGGTGCAAGCCCTGTACCCGGAAGCCCGGCTAACGGTTGGGCCACCCCTGGAAGACCGCTTCTATTATGACATTGACATGCCGCCCATCGGAGAGGACGACTTTGCCAAAATCGAAGCCAAGATGCGCGAATTGGCTGCCGCTGATTATCCGATTGTGCGCGAAGAAGTTTCCCGCGACGAAGCGCACGCGCTCTTCGAGAAGTTGGGCGAGCCTTACAAACTCGAAATCTTACAGGACATTCCCGCCAACGAAACCGTCACGCTGTATCGCCAGGGCGATTGGGTAGATTTATGTCGTGGCCCGCATGTGCCCTCTACGGGTCGCCTCAAAGCTTTTAAGATATTGTCCGTTGCTGGAGCTTACTGGCGCGGTGACGCTAACAATAAGCAGTTACAACGGCTTTATGGCACCTCGTTTCCTTCGCAAAAAGAATTGGACGCCTACTTAGAGCGTCTGGAACAGGCCAAACTGCGCGACCACCGTAAACTGGGGCGCGAACTGGGCCTGTTTATGATTTCCAGCGAAGTGGGGGTGGGCCTCCCGCTCTGGTTGCCCAAGGGCGCACAGGTGCGGCGCACGCTCGAAGATTACATTCGCGGTGAACTGCTCAAGCGCGGCTACCAACCTGTTGTCACCCCCCACATCGCGCGCACGGAACTGTTTAAGATTTCGGGTCACATGACGGCTTATGCCGAGAGCATGTATCCGATTATGCACGGCGAAAATGAAGAGTTCGTGCTCAAGCCGGTGAACTGTCCTTTCCACATTGAGATTTATAAGAGCGCGATGCGCTCCTACCGTGACCTGCCCTTGCGTTATGCGGAATTCGGCACCGTTTATCGGTGGGAACAAAGCGGCGAAGTCGGTGGCCTGACGCGTGTGCGCGGCTTTACGCAAGACGATGCCCATCTCTTTATGGCACCAGAACAGATGCCAGAAGAGTTTAAGAGCAATGTTGACCTCGTGCTGCTCATCTTGGGTCGCCTGGGCTTAACCTATACAGCACGAGTTGGCTTGCGCGACCCGAACAAGCCGGACAAGTATGTCGGCAGTGACGAAGCGTGGGAGCAGGCACAAAGCGCATTAGTTCAAGCTGTTCAAGAGTTGGAATTAGAACACACCATAGCCGAGGGCGAAGCCGCTATTTACGGCCCCAAACTCGACTTTATGGTGCGCGATGCCATTGGCCGCCAGTGGCAGTTAGGCACGGTGCAGGTGGACTATGTCCTCCCAGAGCGGTTTAATCTTGAATACATTGGAGCTGATGGCAAGGCCCACCGCCCGGTGATGATCCATCGCGCGCCCTTTGGTAGCCTGGAGCGGTTCATCGGTGTGCTGATTGAACACTTCAATGGGGCTTTCCCCTTCTGGCTCGCTCCGGTGCAAATCACGGTGCTACCGATTACAGAGCGTCACAACGATTATGCCCGTCAAGTGGGAGCCGAGTTAGAAGCGGCAGGTTTCCGGGTGGAAATGAACTTGGAAAATGAAAAGGTGGGAGCCAAAATTGCCATTGCGGAAACGCAGAAGATTTCTTACATGGCAGTCGTGGGCGACCGTGAAGCCGAAAACGGCACTGTCGCCTGGCGCGGTCGGGGTCGCCGCGACCTGGGTGTAGTGGCACGCACCGAACTCATTCAGAAATTGCAGGCTGAATTAGCCGAATAGTTTAGCTTGTGTCGTAGGCTGAGCTATAGAGTAATAGACGCTAAACACTCAGCAGCATTTGATTTTTAGCAGGAAAGTAGGCTGTGAGGAAAACAGGAAGAGATTGGTTCTAAACTGCGCTTAAGTAGCTACGGAGTCCCTGTGAATCAATGCACGGGCTGCAAAACAAGTCGCCCTGTGGCGACTAAAGCGTAGTCCGCGTAGGCGGACTTTGTCTTGCAGCCCGTGGTTAAAACCACGGGCTTGCGTTAAAGCTGCATCTACGCTCCTGCTCTCCCTATTTCCCATTCTCCTGCTAAAAAAGCTTATCTAATAACACATCAGCAGTTGACTAATGTCATAGATACAGGGATAATTTAAATTTGGGCTGCTTTTCATATTGAAAAGAAGTTAGGGTTGTATGACGCGTGGGAATGGGGAGCCGTCATTACATTTATCGAAAGTAAGAATTTATGGGGAATAAAAGCGAGGCAGCCATAACAAGAGGTGATAACGTATAGGACTTCAGCGCAATAACAGGCAGCCCATGCGTGACCCGCGACGCGATCAGACCATGATAAATGATCGCATCCGATTTCCGCAAGTGCGTCTCATTGATGAGCATAACGCTCAGCTTGGAGTGATGCAAACCCGCGATGCTCTAGACTTAGCACGCGACCGTGGTCTGGATTTGATTTTGGTAGCGCCCCAAGCGCAACCTCCGGTCTGCCGGATCATGGACTACGGTAAGTTCAAATATGAGAAGAGCAAGCGTGAGAAAATAGCGCACAAAAAGGGGGCCGCGTCGGAGATGAAGATGGTACGGCTGCATCCCCCCACAGGAGAGCATGACCGGGCCATTCTGATTCGCCATGCCGAACGCTTTTTGCGCGAAGGTCACAAGGTGCGGGTAGTCTGCCAGTTCCGTCGCCGCGAGAATGCCTACCCGGAGTTAGGGCGACAGCAGTTAGATACCGTTGCCAAAGCGTTAGCGGACATCGCCACGGTTGAAGGCACCATTATTAAGCAGGGCCGTGACATGACAATGAACCTCGCGCCCCGCCCCGGCGTGAAGCCCTTGCCCAAGCCAGTCAAGGAGAAGAAAGGCGGACGCGAGGATCAAGTCGTCGAGGATGTGGATGAAGACGCCGAATTTGAAGCATTCCAACAGAGCATTATTGATGAGGATGCCGAGGACGATCATGCTGCTGTGAACGGCTCAGCCCCGGATGATGTAGCCGCGAATGGCACCTGAGTTTTAAGCATCTGAAATTAAGTTTTTATCTGCGTTTAAATATTAAAACAAAATCTAAAATTGACAGAGAAGGAAGAGGAGAGCCAAGCAGTGAGTAAAATGAAAACCCGTAAAGCGGCAGCCAAGCGCATGACGCTGACCGCCAGTGGTAAGATTAAGCGTCGCAAGTGTGGTCTGACCCATTTGCAAAGCAAGCGCAGCAGCCGTACCCAGGATCGCAACAACGATGCGTCCCAGAGTGTAGCCAAGAGTGATTACAGAGCGGCCCGCCGCATGATGCCTCACGCTTAGTGAATGGTTAGTTGTGAGTGGTTAGTAGGTGTGTTGGGGTTATAACCCACCACTCACCTTTAACTCCTCACCAGATTAAAAGGAGTAACAAATGGCACGCGTTAAACGCGGCATGACGGCTTCGGCCAAGCACAAGAAGATTAGAGATTTAGCCAAAGGTTATTATGGAGCCAAGCATCGCTGGTTCCGCACCGCCAATGAAGCGGTAATGCACGCCGGACAATACGCCTACCGTGATCGTCGCAACAAGCGTCGCGCCTTGCGCAGCCTGTGGATCACCCGCATTAATGCCGCTGCGCACCAAAATGGGTTGTCCTATTCGCGGCTCATCAACGGCTTGTTGAAGGCTGGCGTTGAGATTGATCGCAAAGTATTAAGCGAGTTGGCCATTGCCGACGCTGCGGCCTTCTCTCAAGTCGCCGAAGTCGCCAAAACCGCCCTCGCCACCGCTGAAGCCGCTTAACCAACATTCATCGCAACAATAAAGCCGCCGTATTTGCTTATAGCAAATACGGCGGCTTTATTTAAATCTTAAGCAGTGGTGGCACTTATAGGAATCGTATATCTGCTCCCTGATGCATGATTAATGCAGCTCAGAGCGTGTTATGAACTTAATGGAACAGATTAGTGAGCATAAGGCAAACGAAAGCCAGCAGATGGAGTGCCTTGACGGTTTCCGGCAAGCGTTCGTAGTCTTTGGCCAAGCGCCTAAAGCG
>Ga0213875_10001267_pt1 | contig 16965 bp, 15 predicted proteins | sample BarmaccomBMRX_R8_FD_160105 | JGI IMG/M metagenome (GOLD analysis project Ga0213875, IMG submission 160105) | Root-associated microbial communities from Barbacenia macrantha in rupestrian grasslands, the National Park of Serra do Cipo, Brazil - RX_R8 | ecosystem: Host-associated > Plants > Roots... | reverse complement strand
TAGCGCCGGCGCCGTCGAGCGGGCGAGGATGAGCAACGGATAGTTCCACGGCACGATGTGGGCAGTGACCCCGAGCGGCTCGAGCAGCGTGAAGTCGAGCTTGTTGCCCGGCACCTCGATCGTCCGGCCCCCGACCTTGTCGGCGAGCCCCGCGAAGTAGTCGAGCCACAGCGGCAGCGCGCCGATCAGCTCCCGGGCCTTGGCGAGATAATGACCGGAGTCCATCGCCTCCAGGTGCGCGAGCTCCTCGGCGTTGGCGGCGATCAGGCCACCGAGCGTGCGCAGCAGCGCCGCGCGCGCGACGGCGTCGGTGAACTGCCACTCGACCGCCATCGCCTTGGCCGCGGCGACCGCTCGGTCGATGTCGGCCTCGCCGCCGCGTGGCACCTGGGCGATCGTCTCGCCCGTGCTCGGGTCGACCGCGGCGAAGGTCTCCCCGGAGGCGGCGGCGACCCACTCGCCGCCCACGAACATCTGCACGTTGCCCACCGTGCGGGCATCGGTGTCAACGGTCAACAGCTGTGGCATGCGGTCTCTCCTCTTCGATCGTGCCGTGGGCGGCCGTGCGTGATCCGAGAGGATGATGCCCTACAGACGCCACTCACAGTCGCGAGCCGTGCGGGCGGTTGCGCCACGCTCATCCACGGGATGATCCCCTCGCCGCGCCGGGCGCGTCAAGATCGCCGGCCGCGTCGCACAATCTTGAAAAACCGGCCGCGGCGACGGCGCTGCAGTCCTCGGGGTCTCGGGGCATGGTCATACTCTGCGCCCGTGGCCGACGATCGCCCCACCTCGCCACCCCCCGCGCCCGGAATGCGCGACCGCCTCGTCATCGAGGCGGCGCGGCTGTTTCGCACGCACGGCTACGCGGGCACGAGCACGCGGACGCTGGCCGAGTCGCTCGGGCTGACCAAGGCAGCGCTCTACCACCACTTCCCGAGCAAGGACGCGCTGCTCTACGAGATCTGCCTGGAGAGCATCGCGCGGATCGACGTCGCGGTCAGCTCCGCGCTGCACGGGCTCGGCGACTCCCTGCAGCGCCTGCGGGCCGCCGTCGTCGCCCACGTCGCGTCGGCCCTCCAGGACGCCGACATGCACGCGACGATGCTGATCGAGATGCGCGCGCTCGCGCCCGAGGATCGCGCCGAGGTGCGCGAGATCCGAGCCCGATACGAGGCGCGGATCCGAAACCTCATCGAGGCCGCGCAGCGCGATGGTTACGTACGAGCGCAGCCGAGCTCACGCTGGCTGACGCTCGCCCTGCTCAACACGCTGAACTGGTCGATCTTCTGGTATCGCCCCGACGGCGGTTCGGCCCCCGAGGAGATCGGTCGCGTCCTGCTCGACGTCTTCCTCAACGGCGTCCAGATCTCCGCCGCCGACGACGATCTCGCCGTCGCCCCGCTGGACCCGCGCCCGGCCACGACCCAGCTCGATCGCGTCGAGGCCAAGCTCGACGCGCTGCTGGCGACCGGCGCGACCTTCGCGACGCCGCACCCGCGCGTCCCCGCCCAGCGGCGACCCCGCTAGCGCTCCCCTTCGCTCGCGCATCCGCGTCGACCGCGGACGCGTGGCCCTGGGCATGTGGTAGGCTCCTGAACGATCGTTCAGGCAAGTCCCGACCGTCCGCTCAGGCGCCGCCCAGGGTGGTCGATCGCGGAAGGAGAGGTCATGCAATCGGGAGGTTCGAGCCCGGATTTCGTGGCCGCCTCGGGGAACCGGGACGGCGCGGGGTCGATGTCGCATGATCGCGGGCTGAGCACGGCGCGGGCGGTCCTCTGCGTCCTCTCCTATGTCGCCGAGTGCCCCGACGGGGTCTCCGCCCGTCAGGTCGCCGACCGGCTGCGCAAGAGCCGCTCGACCGCGTACCACCTGCTCGCCAGCCTCGAGGCCGAGGGGTACGTCATGCGGACGGGACATTCGGGGCGCTATCGCCTGGTGGCCTCCAAGCCCGGGGCCCCGCGGCCCGTCGACGTGCCCGAGCCGGTCGATCCACAGCGGCGACGGGAGCTGCGCGACGCGATGCTCGAGGCCTTCCGCCGCACCGGACGGCGCGCCTGCATCGGGATCTTCGACGCGGCGACCGTCCGCGTGATCGACGAGGTCGGTCGCCAGGGCATCCCGCGGATGACCAGGCTCGAGAGCCCGCTCATCCGCCGGACCGCCCATGGGCTCGCGATCGGCAAGCTGGCCCTGGCCAATCTCGACGAGTCCGCTCTGGAGCGCTACGTCGACCAGACCGGCCTGGCGCCGCTGACCCCGCTGACGATCTCCGACGCCGCGCGGCTGCGCATCGAGCTCGACGACGTCCGCCGTCGTGGCGTGGCGACCGACCGGTGCGAGTACGACCTCGAGTTCGGGTCGGTCGCCGCCGCGGTGACCGACGCATCGGGTGCGCCGGTCGCCGGCATCGGCGTCACCGTAACCCGCGCCCAGTTCGCGGCCGAGCGCGACGAGCTCCAGCTGACGCTGCTGGACATCGCCCGCGGGCTCGACGGCGCGCTGGCGTCAGCCTGACCCGCGCTGGGTGTGCTCGCGCTCGTCGGTGACGCGGCGCGACTTGTGATCTGAGCGGTCGAACGTGTTGACCTCCACGACCTCGATCGCGGGCCGCAGGCCGAGCACGTTCTGCAGACCGGAGGCCACCTCCTTCTCAAAGCCGTCGGTCTCCGACCGCCCGCACTCGACCTTGACCAGCAGCTCGTCCATCGAGCCGCTGCGCGACACGATGACGCGATGCTCGCCGCCGTAGCCCTCGACGGTGCGCAGGTAGTTGTCGATCTCGGTCGGATACACGTTCTCGCCGCGCACCTGGAACATGTCGTCGATGCGGCCGTAGACGCCCTCGGGCAGGCGGGGATAGGTGCGCCCGCACGGGTTGTCCTCCATCACCCATCGGGTCAGGTCGTTGGACGCCAGCCGGATCATCGGCTGCGAGGTGCGCTCCAGGTGGGTGTAGACGGGCGTGCCCTCCTCGCCGTAGGGCACAGTGCGGAAGGTCTCGGGGTCGCACACCTCGTGCCACACGATGTCCTGCCACAGCAGCATGCCCTCGGGGGTGCCGGCGCTCGCCGCGGCCGACATGAACGGGGTCATCTCCGCCATCGTGCCGGTGTCGATCACGGTGGCGCCGAACGCATCCTCGATCTGCTTGCGCACCGACGGCACCGACGCCCCCGGCTCCCCGGAGAAGAACATCACGTCCAGCCCGAACTCCTTGGGGTCGATCTTCTCCTCCTGCGCGACCTCGGCGAGACGGAGCGCATAGGAGGGGGTGGCGTAGAAGCCCCGGGGCCGGCAGCGCGCCAGCCACTGCACCGCCCGGGCCGTCATGCCGCCGCCGGCGCCGGCGCCGAACGGGAACACCTGGCAGCGCAGGCGCTCGGCGCCGGCCATCGCGCCCCAGGAGCCGAGGTAGAGGCTGAAGATCGCCGAGACGAAGACCCCGTCCCCCGGGCGCAGGCCCATCCCCCAAAGGATCCGGGCGTGGTTGTTGGCGATTGCCGCCCAGTCGCCGCGGCCGATGGAGAACGCCGTCGGCGTGCCGGTCGTCCCCGAGGTGCCGTGGATGTGGTGGATCTCGGAGCTCGGGACGCAGACGTAGTCGCCGAACGGCGGGTGCTCGGTCTGCGAGGTGCGCATCTCCTCCTTGGTGATCACGGGCACCTGCTCGAACGCCTCGAACGAGGTGATGTCATCCGGGTTGACGTCGGCCTCGTCGTACTTGTTCTTGTAAAAGCTCGAGTTGTCGTAGGCGTAGCGCATGACCTCGCGGATGCGCTCGAGCACCGCGGCGTCGCGCTCCTGGGGGTCCATCGTCTCGCGCTGCTCGAACCAATACGGGGACTCCGGGTCGGGCAGGTACTCCTCGTCGTACTGCACGGGGAACGTCCACTCCTCCATCCTGCACCTCCGCTCGCTGGATTTGCGCTACCCGTCGCTCGGCGCGGCGACCGCCGAGCGACGCTTGATCTCCTTCTCGTCCCACGGCGTCAGTGCCTGATAGTCCGGCACGTAGCCGAGGCCCTTGCCGGCGTCGGGCGACGGCGCGTCTCGGCTGACGACCACGTCGATGAGCGCCGGGGCGTTCTCGAGCGCCCGCGCCAGCGCCGCCGGCAGATCCTCGGGATCGGTGACTCGCTCGCCATGGGCGCCGAGGCCGCGGGCCATTGCCGCATAGTCGCTGTACGCAAGCTCGGTGCCGACGACCATCCCATAGTTCTCGAGCTGGTCGTAGCGCTCGATGTTCCACGCCGCGTTGTTGGCGACGATCACGACGATCGTGGCGCCGTGGCGCACCGCGGTGTCGATCTCCATCGCGTTGATGCCGAACGCGCCGTCGCCCGTGGCCACGAGCACTCGGCGCTCGGGGTAGGCCAGCGACGCGGCGATCCCGAACGGCACCCCGATCCCCAGGCAGCCGAACGCGCCCGGGTCGAGGAACCGCCAGCCCTGGAGCGCCAATCGCGCGAAGCTGAGGAAGTCGCCGCCGTCGGCGATCACGATCGCGTCGTCGAGGCCCGCGTCGGCGACCGCGCCGAAGATCCGGTTCGGGTGCATGTTCCCGTCCGCGCCCGGCGGGCTGTCGCCAAGCTCGGCGCGGTACTTCTCCGAGCGGCGCACGTGCTCGGCGCGGGTTTCGGCGAGCCATTCGCGGTCCGCCGTCTCGTCGGACTGCCCGAGCGCCGTGGCGAGGGCGTCGAGCGCCGCCGCGGGGTCGGCGAGCAGCTCGACCTCCCCGCGCCGGTTGTCGATCAGCTCGGAGGCGGTGTCGGCGATCCGGATGAAGCGGGCCTCGGGGAACGCCGCGGGCGACCCGAAGCCGACCTGGAAGTCGAGTTGGCGGCCGACCGTGATCACGAGGTCGGCCTGGCGGAACACCGCCGAGCGCATCGCGCCGACGACCGAGGGGTGATCGGCCGGCACGAGCCCGCGGCTCTCCTGCGTGTCGAGATAGGCGGCGCCGGAGGCGTCGAGGAAGCGCACCATCTCCGCGCCCGTGCCGACGCGGGCGCCCCGGCCCGAGATGACCGCGGGCCGGCGCGCGCTCGCGATCATCGCCGCGGCGGCGCTGACCCCGTCGGGATCGGGCTGCGGCCGGCGCCGCGGTTTGGGCCGCAGATGCTCAGAGGTGACCAGTGCCGGCGCGACCGCCTCGCGGAGCACGTCGGTGGGGATCTCCACGTAGACGGGCCCGGGGTCGCCGCGATCGCCCTCGGCCCGCGCCCACGCCTCGTCGAGCTCCCGCAGCACCTGATCGGCGACGGCGAGGGTTCGCGCCGTGCGCGTGACCGGCCGCAGGATCTCGACGTGCGGGATGCCCTGCAGCGGCCCCATGTTCTCCTGCGGCCGCGGCGGGCAGCCCCCGATGACGATCAGCGGCATGCGCGAGACCGACGCGTTGGCCACGGCGGTCACCGTGTTGGTGACGCCCGGACCCGCGGTCACGATCGCGATGCCCATCGCGCCGGTCAGCTCGCGATGCGCGTGCGCCATGTGGACGGCGGCGCCCTCGTCGCGGACGTCGACGATCCGGACGCCGGCGCGGGCGAGCTGGTCCCAGATCGGCTGGATGTGGCCTCCCTGCAGACCGAAGACGCGATCGACGCCGCGCTCCACGAGGAAGCGAGCCGTCAGGACGGCCGCGCTGTCAGCCACGGCGATCCGCGGGCGCAGCGCTGACCCGACCCGCTCCGTCGTTGTGTCTCCGCGCCGCGGTGACCTGACACCTCCCCCTCGTCATGGCCGCGGACTCTACCCGATCGGCGCGGTGCGCAAGGGCCCTCGCAACCGCGTCGCACATGTTGCGAAAGTCCTTGGAAATCTTGACTGGGCGACCACCGTCGCGGATCATCGCGCCGCGGCCCAGCGCGAGCGCCGGGTGTCACATTCGTCGTGTCATCCGACTGTCGGCCGCTGGCTTTTCCGGGCAGCAAAGGAGAGGAGATTACCGATGCGCAGGACCCTGCCCTGGTGGGGCTTTGGCCTGGCCAACCTGGTCGTCGTGTGCGTGCTGTCACTCGGCCTCTGGTACCTATTGGTCGATCCCCACTTCCATGTGGTGCACGACTACCCGGAGCCGTTCGACGAGACGCTGTTCTGGGCGATCATCACGGTCGTGTTCCTCGGGTTCAACCTCGAGTTCCACTGGTTCGACCGGCTCCCGCAGCCCCTGCGCGGCGTGGTGCTGATCCTCGTCACCGTGGCAGTGGCGATCGGGCTCACGGCGGTGTTCGCGGCCTGGGGCCGCACCGACCCCGCCTTCTCCGCCAAGGTCCCGATGGGCATGGGCTACCTCCTGCCCGCGCTGTTCGTGCTGTTCGGCTTCTTCACCTACCTGACCGCCGTCATCAACTGGGATCACTGGCCGTGGCGCCACCTGGGGCTCAAGCAGCCGTGGCTCGGCATCGCCGAGATCGGCGCGCTCACCGGTCCGACCGTGGTGCTCTTCGCGTTCTTCGTGCTGCCCAACCTCGCCACCTGGGCCAAGCCCGGGCACACCGACATCATCGACCTGCCGACGACGATCGGCGTCGTGTACTCGATCATCGTCGTGGCCGTCGTCACCGGGCTGCTGACCGAGAACTGGCCGTGGCGCCTCGCCGGCCCCGGCGGGCGCACGGCCGTGGCGTCACTGGTCGGCAACATCGTCCTCGGGATCGGCCTCTACTTCCTGTTCCGGGCCGTCGTCAAGGCGTTCATCGGCGCGCACGCCGCGAAAATGCTGGCGCCGATGATCAACCAGTACCCGGCCGAGCTCGGCGTCTGCTGGGTGTTCTGGATGATCATGTGGTCAAACGGGTTCTACAACTGGCCGACGGGGCTGAGCGTGGCCGCCAACTACGCGGTCCGCATCGTGGTCACCCTGGCGCTGGGGATCGGCACGTTCTTCCTGTACTACTACGTGCTCGCTCAGCACGTGCTCCACGAGCCGGTGGTCGCCGGAAAGCTGGCGGGCAACGCGCTCGGGTGGATGAACTGGATGGTCCTGATGACCCTGTTCTTCGTCGTCTACCTCGGCTCCTTGGGCATCCCCGGCGAGCCCGAGGTCTCCGCCGACGAGCCCGAGCGGGTCGACGAGGTCTTCGACGATCACTCCGCGTCGACCGGCCAGACGGTGCAGACCCGCTGACCGGTCGTCAGCGGGCCCGCGGGGGCGCGCTACAGGCGGTCCAACTCGCGGCGCAGCGCCGCGAGGTGCTCGGGGGTCGACCCGCAGCAGCCGCCGACGATCCGCGCACCCGCCCGGGCGAGCTGCGCGACCTTGCGCGCGAACGAGTCGGGATCCTCGGGGTACACGACGCCCTCGGCGACCACCTGCGGGACGCCGGCGTTGGGCTTGACCCACAGCGCCGGCGCGGGAGCGGCCTCGACGTACTCGGCGACGTTGCGCGCGGTGTCGGCCAGCGAACGGCCGCAGTTGGCGCCGATGCCGGCGAGATCGAGCGGCGCCGCGGCCGCGCTGACGTCGCCGGGGCTCAGGCCCATCATCGTCCGCGCGCCCTGGTCGAAGCTGAACGACATGACGAGCGGCAGGTCCGAGATCGAGCGCACCGCCTCCGCCGCCCATAGCGCCTCCTCGAGCGCGAAGAAGGTCTCGAGCACGATCAGGTCGACGCCGCCCTCGGCGAGGGCTCGAGCCTGCTCGGCAAAGGTCGCGACGGCGTCATCCTGGGTCAGCGTCCCCAGCGGATCGGGCAACTGGCCCGTCGGTCCGATCGATCCGGCGACGAGCACGTCGGCGCCGACCGCCTCGCGCGCGAGCCCCGCGGCGCGTGCGTTGAGCTCCGCCGCTCGACCGGCGAGCGGCCCGTCGAGCAGGCGCAGCGGCGAGCCGCCGAAGGTGCAGGTCAGCACGAGGTCCGAGCCGGCCTGCGCGAACCGGCGGTGCAGGTCGCCGACGCGGTCGGGGGCCTCGAACACCCACTCCTCGGGGGCGACACCGGGCTCAATGCCCATCTCCTGGTAGTTGGTGCCGGTCGCGCCGTCGGCCATCAGCACGCGACCGGTCCGCAGACGCTCGGTGAAGGACGGCATCGGCCGGCAGGCTAGTGCCCCCGTCCGCACGTCGTCCCGACGCGGACGTGGGCGTTGCTGGCTTTGCCGCGATGAAGCTCTACTACAGCCCCGGCGCCGGACGACCGATGCGCGTGGCCTGGGCGCTCGAGGAGATCGGCGCCGCCTTCGAGCTCGTCCGCGTGGAGCGCAACGAGCGAGGCCGCCGAGCATCGCGAGCGCCCGCCGCTCCGCCGGGTGCCGGCGCTCGAGATCGACGGCACGATCCTGTTCGACTCGACCGCGCTGCTGCTGCACCTCGCCGACGCCTATACCGACGCCGGCCTGATCCCGCCGGTCGGCTCCCCCGGCCGCCCCGAGGTCTACCAGTGGGCGCTCACCACGATAACCGAGCTCGAGGGTCCGGCGGTGACCGTCATCCTGCACGGCGAGCCCGACCCCGACCGGGCCGCCGCCGGTCGTCAGCAGTTCGCCGCCGCCGCGGCGGTGTACCGCGACGCGGTCGACGGCGCGAGTCATCGCCGGCGACCGCCTGACCGTGGCCGACCTCGTGACCGCGGGGGTGCTCTCGCTCGCCGACCTGACGGACCTGCTCGACGACCAGCCGCAGCTGCGGGCGTACCTCGACCGCCGGCGGACCCGGCCCGCCCATCGCAAGGGCGGCCGACGACACCGAGGCGCTCTTCCGCCAGCGCGATTATCGGACGCCGTGCACCGCGACGGTCGGTGACCCGGTGTGCACGACGCAGCCCGTGGCCGACGTCGCGCCCGGCGCCGGGAACCCCTTGGCCAGCGCGTTGGCGATCAGCTGCGCGCGCGCCGCGTAGCCGGGCGAGTAGAAGTGGATGCCGTCGGCGATGAACCAGCGATTCTTGACCGCCGCGGCCCAGTCGTAGATCCGCATGTCCGGGTACCGCGGGCAGGCCTGGACGAGCGCCCGGTCCCAGTTCTCCATGTCGGTCTCCGAGTACGGGCCGCCGGAGACCAGCGACTTGACGTTGACCCACATCACCGGCTGGTTGCCGATCAGCTTCATCATCTTGGCGATCCGCTGGCCGGCGCCGACCGATGAGCCGACAGAGATGTCGGCGGTGTCGTTGGTTCCGAGCGCGAGCACCCAGCAGCCGTGGTACCCGCTCTGGATCAGGCCGCGGGCGACGGTCTGGGCGTTCGTGGTGCCGGGCAGCGATTCGACGATCGAGGTCGCGGGCGTGACCTCCATGCGCGTGTCGGTGACGCCGACCCGGTGGTACTGAGCGGGGATGCGCTGGGCGGGATCGGGCAGGTAGTCGCTGGAGTCAAGGCCCTCGGAGGTCGAGTCGCCGATGTGGACCACGGACCGGCACGCGCTGTGCAGCGGGCGCCGGCGCGACGCGCGAGCGGTCGTGATCGGCCCGGGCCTGCGGTGACGCCGACGGCCCGAGGTCGCGTGGGGCGAGTTCTCGGAGCGCGGGCCGACCTCCGCGCTCTGCGGCGGACGGTGGCTCGATCCGCCGAGCGACGGCGGGCGTACGCCGGCGATCGCGAGGCCGGCCGACAGCAGCAGCGCCGCCGCCCCGGCGGTGACCGCCCAGGTGAGCGGCGGCAGGGCGCGCGGGCGCCAGTCGACCGATCGGGCCTGGCGCCAGAGCCGGCCGAGCGCTCCGCGACGGATGGGCTCCTCGACGAAGCGCCACGAGAGCGCGGCGATCAGGATCGCCCCCGCCACCTGCGCGGCGGCGCGCAGCGTGTCGACGCTGTGGCTCGACGCCGGCGTGGTCAGCACGATGATCGGCTCGTGCCAGAGATAGATCGCGTACGAGCGCACGCCGATCCAGCGCAACGGCGTTCCGCCGAGCACCCGGCCGAGCCGGCTGGCCGGGTGCGCCCCGGCGGCCACGACCGCCGCCGTCGCCACCGACAGCAGCACGAGCCCGCCCCGATACATGAACGGGGAGTACTCGTTCGTGCGCCAGACGAGCAGCAGGATCGTCACCAGGCCGGCCACCCCGACCCCGTCGATGATCCGCCGGCCCCCCGGGGTCACGCGCTGGGTCAGGGCGCGGCTCGGCCATACCATCGCCAGCGCCGCCCCGATCAGCAGGCCGAAGGCGCGCGTGTCGGTGGCGTCGTAGATCCGGGTGGCGTCGAAGCTCGGGTGGTAGAGGATCGCCATCTCCACCGCCGAGATCGCCGCCAGCACGAGCGCCGCAGCGGCGAGGCGCGGCCGCGCGGGCACGGGCCGCCGGCGCTCGACGATGACGCGCGTGCCGAGCAGCAGCAGCCACGGCCACAGGAGGTAGAACTGCTCCTCGACCGCCAGCGACCACAGATGGTTGAGCGGCGACGGCGGGCCGAAGCGGGCGAAGTAGGAGAGCTTCTGGGTGATCTGCCACCAGTTGTTGACGTAGAGCACCGCCGAGATCGTCTGCCCGCGGATGTCGCCGATCCGGTGGTGGCTGGCGATCGCCACCCAGACGGCGACCACCGCGAGCATCACATACAGCGCCGGCAGCAGCCGCCGCGCGCGGCGCATCCAGAAGTCGCGCAGCGACAGCCGGTGCTCGGCAAGCGCGCCGAGCAGCAGGTCGGTGATCAGATAGCCGCTGAGGGTGAAGAACACCCCGACGCCGAGCAGCCCGCCCGGGGCCCAGCCGAACCCGAGGTGAAACGCGATCACCGACAGGACCGCGATCGCGCGGAGGCCGTCGAGTCCGGGCATGTACCGCCCGGCGGGCAGCGTCGGCTCAGGCATGGATCATCGGCACCGTACGCGTCTCGAGCCCCCTCCGCCGCGCGGCGAGGAGCGCTCGCCGTCGAGCCGGGCTGTCGCCCTGGTTTCTACCTGTTTGGGCGGCGGATGCGTAGGACGGTCAGGGCTCGACCCCGACGGCCGCGGCGGCCGCCTGCCAGGTGAGGTTGCCGAGGTAGGCGTCGGCGAGCTCGCGGCGCTCCAGCTCGTCGAGGTGCGGCGCGCCGGCGGGCAGCTCACGGGCGAGCGTCGCGGCGTCGGCCCCGGGCAGCGGCGTGCGGGAGAGCACGAGCGACGCGAACCGCTTGCCGTCGGCCAGCCGCCGCGCGGCCTCGAGCCCCCGGTGCAGCTGCGAGCGCGGCGGATACCACTCGGTCGTGGCCTCGAGGCGATCGCCGCCCGGCGCCTGCACGGTGATCGCGAGCCGATCGGTGATCAGCACGCAGTCCAGGCGCGTGACCGCCTCGAAGCGCCACCATTCGCGCGACAGCGCCGAGCGTCGCGACTGGAGCTCGTGCGCGCGCTCCTGGGCGCGGGCCTGCGATCCCGGCGGGTCGTCGTCGATGAGCGCCCGGCGCAGGCGCAGGGCATCGGTCGACATCCGCGCCCCCGGCGGCCAGGTCAGCGCGCTCGGATGGTCGATGAACCAGGCCTCGAGCGCCGGCGACGGCGCCGTCGGATAGTCGAAGCAGCCGAGCCGGCCCTCGGCGCCGCGCACCGCCAGCTGGCTCTGCAGCCACCCGGGGGCCTCGACGAGCTCGCCGAGCGTGGCGGGACCGTAGGGCGTGGCGGCGAGCAGCGGGCGCAGCCATGAGCCGCCGGCGGCGTCGCGGGTCAGCAGCGCGTCGAAGAACCGCTGCACCGCCGACGGCGCGGCTCGGGTGTCGGCGCCGGACATCTCGGGACACCGTAGCGGCGACGCCCGCGCGTCGCGGGCATGCCGTGCCGCATCCTTGAGGCCATGCGCCACGGTTACGCCGAGCTGTCCTCGGTGCGCCTGCACTACGTCGAGTCCGGAACCGGGCCGCTCGTCGTGCTCCTGCACGGGTTCCCCGAGTTCTGGTTTGGCTGGCGCGCCCAGATCCCGGCGCTCGCCGCCGGCGGCTTCCGGGTCGTGGCGCCCGACCTGCGCGGCTACAACCTCTCTTCGCGGCCCCGGGGACACCGGGCCTACGCGATCGATCGACTCGCCGGCGACGTCGTCGAGCTGATCGCCGAGCGCGGGGCGCCGCGCGCGCACATCGTCGGGCACGACTGGGGCGGCGCGATCGCCTGGGCGACCGCGATCAGCCACCCCGCCGCGGTCGCGCGCCTCGCCGTCCTGAACCTCCCCCATCCTCGCCGCCTGCGCCGCGCGCTGCGCGACCCCCGCCAGCTGCGCCGCTCCTGGTACATGCTCGCCTTCCAGCTGCCGTGGCTGCCCGAGCGCCTGCTCGCCGCCGGCGGCTGGGCGCCGCTGCGACGCAGCCTGACGCGCGACAGCGCGCCGGGCGCGTTCTCGACCACCGACGTCGGCCGCTACGTCGACGCCTGGGCGCAGCCCGGCGCGCTGACCGCGATGCTCGACTACTACCGGGCCGCCATGCGGGCGCGCGCCGGCCGTCCGCCGCTGGCGCCCGTCCAGGCTCCGACCCTGGTTGTCTGGGGTCGCCACGATCGCTATCTCGGCGCCGACCTCGCCCGTCCCGACCCCGCCGACGTCCCCCGCCTGCAACGGGTCGTCGTGCTCGACTGCTCGCACTGGGTCCAGCACGACGAGCCCGCCGCGGTGTCGCGGCTGCTGATCGACTTCTTCGCCGAAGCGTAGGCTCCGCGTGCGATGGGCTCATCCTCGCCGCACGGCCGCGCGGCGCTGGGGACCGGCGCCTCCCGGGGAATCGGCGCGGCGATCGCGACGGCGCTCGACCGGGCGGGCGCGCGCGTGGCGCTGGCGGCTCGCGACCGCGCGCGGCTGCAGGAGGTCGCGGCGACGCTGGGCCACGACCCGGTCGTGCTCGAGACCGAGCTGTCCGATCCCGCGGCCCGGCTGCGCTCGCCGCCGAGGCGCAAGCCCGCCTCGGCGCGGTCGACATCCTCGTCAACGACGCCGGCCTCGGCGCCCGCCTCCCGCTCGCCGAGATCGACGCCGAGTTCATCGACCGCCTCCACGCGATCAACGTGCGGGCCCCGCTGCTGCTGATCGCGGCGCTCGTGCCCCGGCATGGTCGCGCGCGGCCGCGGCTCGATCATCAGCCTGGGGTCGATCTCCGCAGTCTGCGGCACCCCGAACCGCAGCGCCTACGCCGCCTCCAAGGGCGCGATCGACGCCGCGTCGCGATCGCTGGCGATGGAGCTGGGACCTCGGGGGATCCGGGTCAACACGGTCTCGCCCGGCGCCGTCGACACCGACATGTGGGCGCGTAACCGCGAGATTCCCGGCGTCATCGAGTCGATCGAGGCGCAGACCGCGCTGCGGCGCTGGTCGCAGCCCGAGGACGTCGCCGACGCCGTCGTCTTCCTCCCTCCGACGCGGCCCGCTTCATCACCGGCGAGACGCTCTGCGTCGACGGCGGCATGGCCCGCACCCTGGACCTGTACGGCGGCGGCGTATAGCCGCGCCGCGCGGGGCGGCTAACCGCGCGGGGCGGGTAACCGCGCGGGGCGTAACCGCGCGGGCGCCCCGAAGGGCACCGGTATGCTGGCCGGAGACGATGGCCACGGGTTCGTACCGCCGCACGATCATCCGCGGTGTCGGACGGGCCGGCGCGCTGCCGATCGCCGGCTTCGCGGTCCACCAACTGCGCTATCTGCTCGCCTACGGGAGCGCCGCGAGCGCGATGCTGCAGCGCCAGGGCCACTCCTATCTGCACTCGGTCGTGCCCTGGATGGTGCTCGCGCTCGGCCTCGCCGTCGGCGGCCTGCTCTCCTCGCTCGGTCGGGCGCTGTCGGGACGGACGACGCTGCCGCGCCTCGGCCTGTCGCTGACCGGCCTGTGGCTGAGCTGCTCGGTCTGCCTGATCGCGATCTACTGCTCCCAGGAGCTGCTCGAGGGGACCTTCGCGACCGGCCACCCCGCCGGCCTGGCCGGCGTCTTCGGCTCCGGCGGCTGGTGGGCGATCCCCACCGCCCTGTGCGTCGGCCTCGTGCTGGCGGCGGTGCTGCACGGCGCCTGCCGGCTCGTCCGCGAGGTCGCCCTGCGCCACCGCGCCGGCCGCGCGGCCGGCCGGCGGACGCGGATCGATGTGCCGCGCCCCGCGCCCCTCGCGCTGCCCCGCCTCGCCCCGCTGGCCGCGGGGTGGTGCGACCGCGGGCCTCCGCGCTGACCGCGAGCCGGTCGTCCGCATCGCGCGGGCCGCCGGCGCGACCGCATCGTCAGCCAACCAAGGAGAACTCGATCATGAAGCTCACCGCTGCGCTCAGGCGCGCGCGGCTGGCCGGGCCCGCGGCGCTCGCCGCGATGCTGGTCTGGCCGGCGCTCGCCCAGGGCCACGCGCGGGTCAGCCCGGCCGTGTCGGTGTCGGGCAAGCTGCAGCTCTACAGCCTGGCCGTCCCCACCGAGAAGGCCGACCTCACCACCGAGAAGATCGTCATGACGGTCCCCAGCGGCTTCGGCATCGACTCGTTCGTGCCCCCGCCGCCGGGCTGGACCCAGCGCATCCAGCAGACCGGCTCGGGCGACTCGGCGGTCGTGCAGAAGGTGACGTGGACGGGTGGCCGCACCCCGACCGGCGAGGACTCGCTGTTCCAGTTCCTCGCCCAGCCGTCCTCGGCCACGACCTACACGTTCCAGGTCCAGCAGACCTACTCCGACGGCTCGATCGTCGACTGGGCGGGCCCGGAGGCTTCGGCCGCGCCGGCGCCGACGATCGCCGTCAAGGACTCGCTCGGCGGCGGCGGGGTATCGCTGTTGACGATCATCGCGCTCGTCGTCGGCGTGCTCGGCCTGCTCGCCGGGGGCTTCGCGCTGCTCTCGGGCACGCGGTCGGGGGAGGGCAGCGACACGCGGCGCCTCGTCGCATGAGGCTGCGATGGCGTGCCGCGGTCGCCACGGCCGCGGCCGCGGTCGCCGTCGCGCTCGCGCTGGCGGCGCCGCCGGTCGCGGCGGCGCACGCCTACCTCGTCCGCACCGACCCGGCGGCGAGCCGGGTGCTCGAGAGTCCGCCCCACACCGTCGCACTGACCTACGACGAGGCGGTCGAGCCGAGCTTCGCGATCATCTCGGTCACCGACGCCGACGGTCATCAGCAGACGACCGGGCCGGTCCGCCGGGCTCCGGGGAACCCGGACACGCTCGTGGTGCCGTTGCGATCGCATGTCCCCGAGGGCTGGTATCTCATCTACTGGCGCGCGATCTCGGTCGACGGTCATCCGGTCCAGGGCGCCTTCACGTACGCGGTCGGCCCCAATCCGGGCCCGGCTCCCCGGTTCGCGGTGCCGAGCATCGCCCAGTCGGCGACCTCGCCGAACCTGCTGATCTCGCGCTGGACGATGTTCCTGTCGACGATGATCGCGATCGGGCTGTTCGCGTTCCGCTTCCTCGTCGCGCGCTCGCTGCCCCGGCGGGTGCCCGGGACCAGCCTGCGCGCCGTCTCGGTCGCGTTCGTCGTGGCCTCGATCGTCGGGCTGCTGGCGATCCCCGTGTATCTCGAGATCAATGCGTCCGCCGACTCGCTGCGCTCGGCGTTCGACGTCGACGCGCTCGTGCCGCTGTTCCGCGTCACCGCGTTCGGCCGCGACTACGTCGACATGCTGCTGTGCTTCGGGCTGTTCGCGCTCGCCGGCTGGATCTCCCTGTACCTCGACCGGCCCGATCGCGAGCGACGCTCCCTCGCCGAGCTCGCCGCCCAGGCCGGGGCGCTGCTGGCGGCGGCCGCGGTGCTCGTCTTCCCGGGCAGCGCGGGCCACGCCGGGCAGACCTCGCCGCGCGGGGTCTCGGTCCCGGTCGACTGGCTGCACCTCATCTCGGGCTCGCTGTGGCTCGGCGGCCTCATCGGGCTGCTCGTGCTCTGGGTGGCGCTCGGATCCCGGCGGCGGGCGCCGGCGCTGTCGGTCGTCGTGCCCCGCTTCTCCAACCTCGCACTCGCCTCGGTCGCGACGCTGCTCGCCACCGGGACGATCGCGACGATCGATCACATGCCCGCGCTGGACGCGCTCTGGGACACCGGCTACGGCGTCGCGATCCTGGCCAAGATCGCGATCCTGCTGGTCGCGGTCGCGGCGGCCTCGCAGAACCTGCTGCGGGTCAGGCCGAGGCTCATCGCGGGGCCCGATGTCCGCGCCGCGGGGCTGCTGCGGCGCCTGGTCACCACCGAGGCGGTGCTCGTCGTCGGCGCCGTGTTCGCGGCCGCGCTGCTCTCCAGCCTCGCGCCGCCGCCGCCCGCCTTTGCGGAGCAGAACTCGGCGGCGGCCTCGGTCGGGCCCGGACGCGTCGTGCAGACGCTGCGCCGCGACGGGTTCCTGCTGCAGGTCCTCGTCACCCCGAACAAGGCCGCCGCCCCCGATTCGTTCGCGTTGCGCCTGACGCGCGGCGGACGGCCCATCCGCAGCGCGCAGATCACGCTCACCCTCAACCACCTGGAGATGGAGATGCCCCAGCAGGAGTACCAGCTCGCCGAGACCGCCCCCGGCGTGTACTCGCGCCGCGCCCCCGCGCTGATCATGGTCGGGCGATGGGGCCTGGACTACACGATCACCCCGCCCAGCGGCCGTCCGTTCCAGGCGCTGATCGTCGACCAGGCCGACGGATGAGCTCGCCGCCCCCGTCCACCCGGATCGCGCTGCGCCTGGCGCTCGCGGCGTTCGCCCTGGCGGCGGGCATCGCCGCCGCGGTGATCGCGATCGCGGTGGTCCGCGGCGTCATCTGAAGCCCGGTCGGGCCCAGACCCGGCGGTCCTCAGGCGCGAGCTGATTTCGCGTGCCGCGGGCGCGCGTCCGACGGCGAGGGCAACATCCGCACGGGCCCGGCGGACCGCGAACCTGGCCGCAACGGTCGCCGACCGTCGACGGCCGCTCGCTTCGCGCCCCCGATGCGACAAAACCGAACCGGGCCGCCGGATTTGCCCGATTCGTCGGGCTCAGCGTCGGTGATGCGACAAAGCCTCCTATGTCAAGAGCAGACGGTCTGGGGCACCAACTTCGGGCTATGAAGGAGGGTGAAGACGCGGCGGACGAGATGTCGCTTGAGGCAGCGCAGGGCTTCGGGGGTGGTCTTGCCGGCGTGGCGTTGTTTGGCGATGTAG
>Ga0213875_10001266_pt1 | contig 16976 bp, 14 predicted proteins | sample BarmaccomBMRX_R8_FD_160105 | JGI IMG/M metagenome (GOLD analysis project Ga0213875, IMG submission 160105) | Root-associated microbial communities from Barbacenia macrantha in rupestrian grasslands, the National Park of Serra do Cipo, Brazil - RX_R8 | ecosystem: Host-associated > Plants > Roots... | reverse complement strand
CGGTCGCGATCGCGTCGCGCGCCGCGTCGTCGATCTCCATCAGCTCGTAGACGCCGGTCCGCCCGAGATACCCGCTCCCCGCGCACGCGCGGCAGCCGCCGGCGACGAACCACGCGTCGTGCGGCGTCGCGAGCGCGGCGCGCAGCGCCGGCGGGATCGCCTCGCGGACGCGGCAGCGCTCGCAGAGCGCGCGCACCAGCCGCTGCGCGAGCACGGCGGTCAGCGCCGCGGCGAGCGAGTGCCGCGCGACGCCGAGCTCGACGAGCCGGTCGATCGTCCGCGGCGCGTCGTTCGCGTGCAGGCTCGTGAACACGAGCTGTCCCGCGAGCGCGGCCGACACCGCCACGGCGGCCGTCTCGACGTCGCGCATCTCGCCGACCATGACGACGTTCGGATCTTGCCGCATGAACGCCCGCAGCACGAGCGGGAACGTGACGCCGGCGCGCGGGTTCACGTGCACCTGCGCGGTGCCCGCGATGCGCATCTCGACCGGATCCTCGACGGTGCAGACGTTGCGCTCGCCGGTGTCGATAGCGGCGAGCGATGCGTACAGCGTCGTCGTCTTTCCGCTGCCCGTCGGACCGGTGACGACGACGAAGCCCCACGGCGCGTGGACCGCGGCGCGATAGGACTCGAGTAGCGCGGACGGCATGCCGAGCGACGCCAGGTCCGGCGTCGTCGCGAAGCGGTCCAGCAGACGCACGACGAGCTTCTCGCCGTCGACGGTCGGGATCGACGCGACGCGCACGTCGACGTCGCGGCCGTCGAAGGGAACGCCGTAACGGCCGTCTTGCGGCGTGCGCCGGTCGGCGACGTCCATCCCGGCGAGCAGCTTGATGCGCGATACGAACGCCGGAAAGAGCGCGCGCGGAACCGTGTCGAGCTCGTGCAGGATGCCGTCGATGCGCAGTCGCACCCGGCCGCCGCCGCCGCCCGCCGGCTCGACGTGAACGTCGCTCGCGTGCGCGGCGATCGCGCGCGCGAACGTCGCGTCGACCGCGCGGACCGCCGGCGCGTCGTCGCGCGCGCTTTCGCTGCGCGACGCACCGTCGGCGTACGCGGCATGCAGGTGTGCGCGAATCGCGTCGCGCGGCATCGCGAGCGGACGGACGCGCAGCCGCGTCGCCGCTCGCAGTGCGTCGACGACCGACACGTCGGACGGATCCGCGACGCCGACCGAGAGCACGCCGCTCTCGACGTTCAGGGGCAGGGCGTCATACCGGAACGCGACGGCGCGCGGGACGCGGGCGACGGCCTCCGGCGTGGCGGCGAAATTTGCCATGCGTCACGAATCGGAAGCCTCCGCACGCGAATGGAGGCAACATTCCGGCGCCCGTCTTAAATTCGCATAATGCGCGCGGAGTTGTTCCAAACTCTCCACGCGAACGGAGAAACGCTCTCGAATACGATGGAAGCGACGACCGCCTACACCGACTACCTGACGATCACGACGGCCTCACGGTACGAGATCCGCGACATCACCGAGCACGTCGAGCGCGTGCGCGCCGCGGCGCAGCTCGGCGACGGGATCGTGCTCGTGAGCACGATGCACATCACGTCGAGCGTGTTCGTGAACGACCACGAGTCCGGGCTGTGGCGCGACATCCTCGCATGGGTCGAGAAGCTCGCGCCTGCCGGGCTCGACTACGCGCACCACGCGACCGGCGAGGACAACGGCGACGCGCACCTCAAGCGGATGCTGCTGGGACATCAGGTGCTCGTCCCGGTCACGAACGCGCGCCTCGACCTCGGCCGGTGGGAGCGGATCCACTACGGCGAGTTCGACGGGATGCGGCCGAAGCGCGTGCTCCTCAAGGCGTTCGGCCTGCGGGCATAGTCGCTCGGGAGTACCGAGGGCGCCAGCGTCGTATGTTCGCAGCGCAATGGAGAAGGACACGATATGAGCGGGCAAGCGAACGGTCAGGCCAAGACGGACGGTTTCCACCTCGTTCTGGACGCGCTGCGCCTCAACGGCGTGCACAATCTGTACGGCGTCGCCGGCATCCCGATCACAGACCTGCTGCGGCTCGCGCAAGCCGAAGGGATGCGGTACGTCGGCTTCCGACACGAGCAGTCCGCCGGCAACGCGGCGGCGATCGCGGGCTTTCTCACGGGCAAGCCGGGCGTCTGCATGACGGTTTCCGCACCGGGCTTCCTCAATGGCCTCGTTGCACTCGCGAACGCGACGACGAACTGCTTCCCGATGATCCTCATCAGCGGTTCCAGCGATCGGAACGTCGTCGACCTCGAGCAGGGCGATTACGAGGAGATGGATCAACTCGCCGCGGCGCGTCCGTACGCGAAGGCGGCGTACCGCGTGAACCGTCCGCAGGACATCGGCGTCGGCGTCGCGCGCGCGATCCGCGCAGCGGCTTCGGGCCGTCCCGGCGGCGTGTACCTCGACCTGACCGCCGACGTGCTCGGCTCGGTGATCGACGTCGACACGGCGAAGAAGTCGTTGATCGAGGTGGTCGACCCCGCGCCCGCGCAGCCGCCGACGCCGGAGGCGGTGACGCGCGCGCTCGATCTGCTCGCGTCCGCGAAGCGGCCGTTGGTGCTGCTCGGAAAAGGCGCGGCGTACGCGCGCGCCGACGACGAGATTCGCACGTTCATCGAGACGACGGGCGTGCCGTTCCTTCCGATGTCGATGGCGAAGGGTCTGCTGCCGGACAACCACGCGCAGTCCGCCGCGGCCGCGCGCTCGTTCGCGATCGGCCAAGCGGACGTGATCCTCGTGGCCGGCGCACGGCTCAACTGGCTGCTCTCGCACGGCAAGGCGCCGCTCTGGTCGGACGACACGAAGCTGATCCAAGTCGACATCTCGCCGACGGAGATGGACAGCAACCGCGCGATCGCGGCGCCCGTCGTCGCCGACATCACGTCCGCGTTCGCGGCGTTCAACGCGGCGCTGAAGCCGGGTCGCATCACGCCGGATCCGGCGTGGATCGACGAGATCGCGTCGCGCAAGCAGAAGAACATCGAGAAGATGGCGGCGCGGCTCAACGCCGACCCGAGCCCGATGAACTTCTCCAGCGCGCTGCGCGCCGTGCGTGACGCGCTCGCCGGCACGCCGGACGTCTACGTCGTGAACGAAGGCGCGAACACGCTGGACTTCGGGCGCAACATCATCGACATGTCGTTGCCGCGCCACCGGCTCGACAGCGGCACATGGGGCGTCATGGGCATCGGCATGGGCTACGCGATCGGCGCAGCGGTGGAGACGGGCCGTCCCGTCGTCGCGCTGGAGGGCGACTCCGCGTTCGGGTTCAGCGGCATGGAGATCGAGACGATCTGCCGCTACAAGCTGCCCGTCGTCACGGTGATCTTCAACAACAACGGCATCTATCGCGGCGACCCGTCGGGCTCGGAGCCGTCGCCGACGGGCTTCCTCGCGGACGCGCGCTACGAGCGCATCATCGAAGCGTTCGGCGGCAAAGGCGATCACGTCACCGACACGCGCAGCCTGCAGCAGGCCGTGAGCGAAGCGCTCGCGTCCGGCAAGCCGGCGCTGATCAACGCCGTGATCGACCCCACCGCGGGCACGGAGAGCGGCCACATCCAGAACCTGAACCCGAAGAGCGCACTCGTCACGGCGTAGGCCCGAACCGCTCGGTCGTGAGGCAACCTGTACGACCCGAGCTGCTAGAGCTCGCGCCCGCGGACTCGCTCCTCGCGTACGCCGGCGACACGCGCTTTGGCACGATTTACGCCGACCCGCCGTGGCGTTTTCAGAACCGCACGGGGAAGATGGCGCCCGAGCACAAGCGGCTGTCGCGTTATGCCACGATGACGCTCGAAGAGATCTATGAGCTGCCGGTCGCGACGATCGCCGCGGAACAGAGCCATCTCTATCTGTGGGTGCCGAACGCCCTGCTGTCGGAAGGCCTCGAGACGATGCGGCGATGGGGCTTCACCTACAAGTCGAACATCGTCTGGTACAAGGTGCGCAAGGACGGCGGCCCCGACCGCCGGGGCGTCGGCTTCTACTTTCGGAACGTCACCGAGCTCGTGCTGTTCGGCGTGCGTGGAAAGAACAACCGCACGCTGCGGCCGGGCCGCACGATGCCGAACATCGTGTGGACGCGAAAGCGCAGGCACTCGCAAAAGCCGGACGAGATGTGGGACGTCGTCGAAGCGTGCTCGCCGGGACCGCGGCTCGAGTTGTTCGCACGCCACTACCGCCATGGCTGGCACCAGTGGGGCGATCAGGTTCAAGCGCCGCCGCTGCGGCTCGTCAAAGGCTGAGGTGCCGCCGAGGGGTCCAGCGCGAACGCCGTCGCGAGCAGCTCGTACGAGCGCGTGCGCGACGCGTAATCGGGCGCAATCGTGAGGATCATCGCTTCGTCCGCCTCGTGCGCGCGCGCGAGCGCTTCGATGTGCATCCGCACGCCGTCGCCGGTCCCGAGCGCGAGGCGCCGCCGGTTGTACGCGATCTCTTCGCGCTCGTACGGCGTGTACGGATACGCCCGCGCCTCGTCGAGCGAAGGCACGGGCAGATCGATGCCGCGCCGGATTCGCAGGCGCCACAGATCCACCGTTGCGGCGAGCGTCTCCGCGACGTCGACGCTCTCCGCCGCGATCGCCGCGACGGCGAGCAGCACGCGCGGTGCGTCGAGGCGCGCGGAGGGACGGAAGTGCCGGCGGTACATGCGCGTGACGCCCTGCGCATCGCCGCTGATGAAGTGGGCGAACGCAAAGGGCAGCCCGAGCTCCGCTGCGAGCGCGGCGCTGTAGTCGGACGAGCCGAGTAGCCACACCTCCGGCGCGGTCTCGCCGGCGGGCATCGCGACGAGCTTCGCGTACGGATGCGCCTCGGGCAGCGTGCGGTCCAAGAACCCGACGACGTCGACCACCTGGCGCGGGAACCGCTCGATCTCCGCCGTCTGCAACGCCGCCGAGACGAGCTGGGAGCCGCCGGGCGCGCGGCCGATTCCGAGGTCGACGCGCCCCGGTGCGAGCGCGTCGAGCATGCGAAACTGCTCGGCGACCTTCAGCGGCGCGTAGTGCGGCAGCAATACGCCGCCGCTGCCGATGCGCATCCGCGACGTCTCGGCCGCGACCCGTGCGAGCAAGACTTCCGGCGCCGGATCCCCCAGGCCGCGCATCGCATGGTGCTCCGCCAGCCAGTAGCGCTCGTAGCCGAGGCGTTCGGCGTCGCGCGCGAGCGCGACCGTCGCCAACACGGCTTCGCGCGGCGACGCGCCGGCGAGGACGGGCGACTGATCGAGGATGCCGAGCGGAAGCGTCATGCCGCCGCCCATGACGGCGTTGCGGCATCGCGCGGATGCGCCGGGGCCGCGCATGGGCGGCAGCCGGCGCGCCGGCTGCCGCGATGCTTACGGACGGATCGCGACGGCCAGGATTTCGGGCGACGCGTGCGACGCGAAGCGCGTGAAGTTCTGCGCGAAGAGCGTCGCGAGGTGTTTCGCCTGCTGGTCGTACGCCGCCGCGTCGCTCCACGCGTTGCGCGGGTTGAGGACGTCGGCCGGCACCTCGGGGACCTCGGCCGGGACCGCGAGGCCGAAGAACGGCTCCTGCTCGAAGCGCGCGTTCGCGAGACGCCCTTCGATCGCGGCGTTCAGCATCGCACGCGTGTAGGCGATCTTCATGCGCGATCCCACGCCGTAGCCGCCGCCCGTCCACCCGGTGTTGACCAGCCAGCAGTCGACCTTGTGGCGCGCGATGCGCTCGCCGAGCAGCTTCGCGTACACCGTCGGGTGGTGCACCATGAACGGCGCGCCGAAGCAGGTCGAGAACGTCGCCTGCACGCCGGAGACGCCGCGTTCCGTGCCGGCGACCTTCGCGGTGTATCCCGAGAGGAAGTGGTACATCGCCTGTTCGGGCGTGAGCTTCGCGATCGGCGGGAGCACGCCGAACGCATCCGCGGTGAGCATGACGATGTTGGTCGGGTGTCCGGCCATGCCCGACGTCACGTAGTTCGGCAAGAAGCCGATCGGGTACGCAGAGCGCGAGTTCTCGGTGAGCGACGCGTCGTCCACGTCGAGCTGGCGCGTCGCGGGATCCATCGCGACGTTCTCGAGCACGGTGCCGAAGCGATGTGACGCGGCCCAGATCTCCGGCTCCGCTTCCTGGCGCAGCTTGATCATCTTCGCGTAGCACCCGCCCTCGAAGTTGAACACGCCGTCGGCCGACCAGCCGTGCTCGTCGTCGCCGATGAGCGGCCGGTGCGGATCCGACGACAGCGTCGTCTTGCCGGTGCCGGACAAGCCGAAGAAGATCGCCACGTCGCCGTCGCGTCCGACGTTCGCCGAGCAGTGCATCGAGAGCACGTTGCGCAGCGGCATCAAGTAGTTCATCACGGTGAAGACGGACTTCTTGGTTTCGCCCGCGTAGCGCGTGCCGCCGATGAGGATCATGCGGCGCGCCAGGTTGACGAGGATGAACGTCGACGACGCTGTCCCATCGCGCGCCGGGTCCGCTTCGAAGAGCGGCGCGTTGAGGACGGTGAACTCGGGCTCGAACGACTCGTCGCCGTCAGCCGTGTCGATGAAGAGGTCGCGCGAGAAGAGGCTGTGCCACGCGAACTCGGTGATGATCCGGACCGGCAAGCGGTAGCGCGGGTCGGCGCCGACGTAGCAGTCGAGCGCGAAAACGTCTTTGCCCCCGAGGTACTGGCCGACGCGCCCGAGCAGCGCGTCGAACGTCTTCGCGTCGATCGCCTTGTTGACGGACCAGTCGATGTGCGTCTCGCTGCCCGGCTCGCGCACGAAGAACTTGTCGTTGGGCGAGCGCCCCGTGTGCTTGCCCGTCTCGACCGCGAACTGGCCGGCGGCGGCGAGCCGGCCTTCGCCGCGCCGCAGCGCGTGCTCGTACAGCTGCGCGACGCTCTGGTTGCGATAGACGGTCCCGAGGTCGCCCAGTCCCAGGGCGCCGAGGTGCGCGTCGAACGACTGCGAGGGGTTCGGTAAGGTGATGATGGTCGTTGCTCCTCGGGGCGGCCGAAGGGGAATCGACGTTCGCTTGCTCGGCGTTCGCGGCCTCGTCACCAACGCCGGCGAGAATGGTTTGAAAGAGGTCGGTGCACGAGCTCTTCACCGTCTTGGCGCCCGGCGAGGCGTTCGCGTCCTTTAGCCGCGCTTTTTCCCCGATCGCACGGACGGAAATCGTTTTGCTCGACGCCGCGCTCGGGCGGGTGCTCGACGCCGCCGTCGTCGCCGGCGAGACGCTTCCCGGCTTCGCGCGCTCGACGATGGACGGCTACGCCGTGCGCGCCGCCGACACGCACGGCGCCTCCGAGCAGGCGCCGGCGTACCTGCGCGTGGTGGACGACGTCCCGACGGGCGTCGTTCCCCGCCGCGCCGTCGGCGCGCGGGAAGCGATCCGGACGCACACCGGCGCGATGCTGCCGGCGGACGCGGACGCCGTCGTGATGGTCGAGGACACGAACCTCGTGCCGTCCGGCGCCGGGCCGGGGAGCGACGAGATCGAGGTCCTCGCGGCGGCCGCGGCCGGTGAGAACGTCTTGGCGGTCGGTGAAGACGTCGTTCGCGGCGCCGTCGCCGTGCCCGCCGGCCGCCGCTTGCGTGCGGCGGACGTCGGCGGCCTCGCCGCGCTCGGCCAGACGCGTGTCGCCGTGCGCGAGCGCCCGCGCATCGCGATCGTGTCGACCGGCGACGAGGTCGTCGACGCCGGCACGCGACCGGCGCCCGCGCACGTGCGCGACGTGAACGCCGCCACGGTGGCCGCCGTCGTGCGCGACGCCGGCGGCATCCCGGTGCCCTGCGGCATCGCGCCGGACGAACCGCGTGCGCTCGAGTCCGCGCTGCGTGCGGCGCTCGACGGCGCCGACGCCCTCGTGCTCTCCGCCGGATCGTCGGTGTCGGCGCGCGACCTGACGGCCGACGTCGTCGGCCGGCTCGGAGCGCCCGGCGTGCTGGTGCACGGGCTCGCCATCAAGCCCGGCAAACCGACGGTGCTGGCCGTGTGCGACGCCACGCCGGTCGTCGGGCTGCCCGGTAATCCCGCCAGCGCGCTCGTCGTCGCGTGGCGCATCGTGCGCCCGATGGTGCGTCTGCTCGGCGGCGAGGATCCGGCGAACGTCGACGGCGGCGGCGCCGAACGCGACGCCGTCCTCGACGTGCCGGTGCCGTCGCGCCCGGGACGCGAGGACTTCGTCCCGTGCGCGCTCGCGCGCGACGTCGACGGCGTCGTGCACGCGCGCCCGCTGTTCGGTGCGTCGAACCTCATCTTCACGCTCGTGCGGGCCGACGCGCTGATCGCGGTGCCGCTCGACCGCAGCGGCCTCGCCGCCGGCGAGCGCGTGCGCGTCGTCGTGCCGTAGCGGCGATGCGGAACGTCTTCCTCTCGGACATTCCCCTCGAGGCGGCGCGCGCGCGTTTCAGCGGCGCGCTGCGCGACGCGGGCGTACGGAACGACGGGGTCGACACGCTGGCGCTGGACGACGCGCTCGGGCGCGTGACGGCGCAGCCCGTCGTCGCCCGCCTGTCGTCGCCGCACTACCATGCCTGCGCGATGGACGGCGTCGCCGTCGACGCCGCGCGCACGGCGGGGGCGCGCGAGACGCACCCGGTCGAGCTCGATCCGGCGCAAGCGGTCGTCGTCGACACCGGCGACCCGCTGCCCGACGGCTGCGACGCGGTGATCCCGATCGAACAGATCGAGCCGCGCGCGAACGGGCGCGTCGCGATCCGCGCCTCCGTCGCGCCGTTCGAGCACGTGCGCGCGATCGGCGAGGACGTCGTCGCGAGCGAGATCGTCGTGCCGGCGCTGCGCACGCTCACGCCGGCCGACCTCGCGGCGTGCGCGTCGGCGGGCGTCGCCGAGGTCGCGTGCGTGCGGCGCCCGCGCGTCGCCGTGATCACGACGGGCGACGAGCTCGTCGACGTGACGACCGGCGCGCCGCGACCCGGCGCGATCCTCGACTCGAACGCGGTGCTGCTGCGCGCGTGCGTGCGCGACTACGGCGGCGCCGTCGCGTTCGACGCGCGCGTCGACGACGACGCCGACGCGATCGCCGATGCCGTGCGCCGCGCGATCGCCGCGAGCGACGTCGTGATCGTGAACGCCGGCTCGTCGGCCGGGCGCGACGACCACACCGCCGCCGTGTTCCGGCGCTTCGGCGAGGTCGTCGTGCACGGCGTCGCGATCCGTCCGGGCCACCCGCTCGTGCTCGGCGTCGCGCGCGACGGCGAGCGCGCGACGCCGCTGCTCGGGATCCCCGGCTATCCGGTGAGCGCGGCGATCTGCGCCGACCTGTTCTTGCGCCCGCTGCTCGAACGCCTCGGACGCCGCGACGCGCCGGACCCGCGCGAGATCGACGTCGAGCTCGCGCGCAAAGTCTTCTCGCCGCTCGGTGAGGACGAATTCGTGCGCGGCGTCGCCGCGCGCGTCGACGGCCGCCTCGTCGCGACGCCGTTGCGCCGCGGCGCGGGCGTCATCACGTCGCTGTCGCGCGCGAACGTGCTCGTCACGATCCCGCGATTGAGCGAAGGCGCACGCGCCGGTGCGCGCGTACGCGCTCGCGCGCTCCGCCCGCTGGCGCAGATCGAGCGCACGCTGCTCGCGATCGGCAGTCACGACGTGGCGCTCGACGTGCTCGCGGGACGCCTCGCGACGCACGACGTCGAGCTCGTGTCGGCGCACGTCGGCAGCATCGCGGGCCTCGTCGCGCTGCGCGACCGGTCGGCGCACCTCGCCGGCACGCACGTCCTCGACCCGGTGACGGGACGCTACAACGACGCGGCCGTTCGCCGGTACGGCCCGCGCGAGCGCGTCGCGCTCGTCCGCCTCGCCGAGCGCGAACAGGGGCTCGTCGTCGCCCGCGGCAACCCGCTCGGCATCGCGTCGGTCGCGGACCTCGCGCGCACGCGCGCGCGCTACGTGAACCGCCAGTCCGACGCGGGGACGCGCATCCTCTTCGACGCGCTGCTGGCGCGCGACGGCATCGCGACGCCGGCGATCGACGGCTACGATCGCGTGGAGTTCTCGCACCTCGCCGTCGCGCAGCTCGTCGCGAACGACAGCGCGGACGCCGGGCTCGCGATCCGTGCGGCCGCGCGCGCGTTCGGCCTCGACTTCGCGTTCGTCGCGTGGGAGCCGTACGAGCTCGCGCTGCCCGCCGCCACGCTCGAGGAGCCGCGCATCGCGCACGTCCTCGCGCTGCTGCGCGAGCCCGCGGTCCGCGCGGAGATCGAAGCGCTCGGCGGCTACGACTGCGCGCACGCGGGCGACGTTCGGATCGTCGACCCCGTCGTCGCGGAGGCGTCGTGACGGTCGAGCTGTTCGGGATGGCGCGTGCGCTGGCGGGTGCCTCGCACGTCGAGCTCGCCGTCGACGAGCCGGTGACGCTTCGCGAGTTCGTTCGCTCGCTCGCGGACTCGGTGCCCGAGCTGGTGCCGGACGTCATCGCGCCGGAGCGCGATGCCTTCGTCGAGCCCAACCTGCTGCTGCTCGACGGTCGCCGCGCACCGTCCGGCGACGACACGTTCGGATCCGCCGATCGCCCGTGCGTGCTGTTTCTCGCGAGCGGCGGATGAACGGGCACGCGCCGCGGTACGCGGGACCGCGCGACCTGCTCGAGGTCGATCTCACGACGCGGACGTGGCGCCGCTCCGCGCTCGGCGACGACGTGTTCGCGGATGCGCTCGGCGGCGTCGGCCTCGCCGTGCGGCTGATCGACGAACGCGTGCGCGGACCGCTCGACCCGCTCGCGCCCGAGAATCCCATCGTCGTCGCCGCGGGACCGTTCGCCTCGACGCCGGTGCCGGCCGCGAACAAGCACGCGCTCGCGACGATCTCGCCGCTGACGGGGCTTCTGAACGAAGGGCTTTCGTCGAGCCACTTTTCGGCGGTGCTGCGACGCTGCGGCCTCGCCGCGATCGCGATCACGGGCGCCGCGGACGCGTGGACGATGCTCGTCATCGACGGCGACCGCATCGCGTTCGAGGATGCGAGCGACCTCCGCGGGCGCTCCGCGCGCGAGACGACGAAGGCCGTGCGAGAACGTTTCGCCGACCGTTCCGTGCGCGTGTGCGCGATCGGCGTTGCCGGCGAGCGCGGCGTGCGCTTCGCGTCGGTCGAGAACGACGGACGTCAGGCGGGACGCGGGGGAACGGGCGCGGTGTTCGGGGCGAAGCGGCTCAAAGCGATCGCGCTGCGCGGTCGCGGCGACGTGCCGGTCGCGGACGCCGCCGCGACCGCGTCGCTCGCGGCGGGGCTGCGAGCACGCGCGCTCGGCCCGAAGACGGCGAAGTACCGCGTCCTCGGCACGGGCGCCAACCTTCGCGTGCTGCAGCGCATGGGCCAACTGCCGACGCGCAACTTCACCGCCGCGCAGTTCGAGGGCGCCGAGCGCGTGACGCCCGAGCGCGCGCGCGAGGAGAAGGACGCGTACACCGAGCTGCGCGCGGGCTGCGCGGGATGCCCGGTCCAGTGCGAGCACATGTACGTGCGTACGGCGCGCGACCGGCGAACCGCCGCGGCGAGCGAGTACGAGTCGGTCTGGGCGTTCGGCCCGAACTGCGGCGTCGACGACCTCGACGCCGTGCTCGACGCGATCGCGCGCTGCGACGCGCTCGGCCTCGACACGATCTCGACGGGCGGCGCGATCGCGTTCGCGATGGAGTGCGCGGAGCGCGGCCTCGCCGCGCGCGACGCCTTCGGCCCGGAGCTGCGCTTCGGCAACGGCGCGGTGCTCGTGCCCGCGATCGACGCGATCGCGACACGACGCGGCTTCGGCGACGTGCTGGCCGACGGCGTGCGCGCCGCGGCGGCGCGCATCGGCGGCGGTGCGGAACGGTTCGCGATGCACTGCAAGGGCCTGGAGCTGCCGGGCTACGAGCCGCGCACGCTGCCAACGTACGCGCTCGGGCTCGCGACGTGCACGCGCGGCGCATGCCACAACCGCGCGGCGACGTACGACAAGGACCTTCGCAACCCGTCGAGCGTCGCGGACGACGCGGCGCGCGCGAACGACGCGATCGAGGCGGAAGACCGTGCCGTCGCGTGGGACAGCCTCGTGCTCTGCAAGTTCGTGCGCGACTGCTTCGACGACTTCGAGACCGAAGCTGCGGCGCTGTGGAGCGCGGTCGCCGGATTACCGCTCGACGGCGCGATGCTGCGGTCGATCGCGCAGCGGACGTGGGAACGGAAGCGCGCGATCAACGCGCGACTCGGCTGGACGCCGGCGGACGACACGCTTCCGGCCCGGCTGTTCGACGACGCGGTCGCGGCCGGCCCGCACGCCGGCCGCCGCATCGACCGCGCCGGTTTGCGTGCGCTGCAGTCGGCGTACGAAGCGCGGCGCACGGTGCGCCGCGATCAGGTCGCGATGCGCTCGAGCGCGTCGACGGCCGCCGCCCTGCGTCCGTAGCGCGCCCAGTCCAGCGGCGTCGCGTCCCACAGCGCATCGCGCGCGCCGGCGTCGGCGCCGTGGTCGAGCAGCACCGCGATCAGCTCGCAGTCGTCGTCGCCGGCGGCTTGGTGCAGCGCGGTGCTGTGATCGTGGACCGGTAACGGCGCGTCGACGTCGGCGCCGGCGCACAGCGCGCGGCGCACGCACCCGACGCGGTGATTGATCACCGCGAGGCCGAACGCGTCCTGCACGTCCTCGCGCGACGACGCGGCGAGCAGCCGCGCGAGCGCGTCCTCGTCGCCGAGCGCGGCAGCGAGCGGCGCGGTGAGCGGCACGCCCTGCGCGAGCGCCTCGCGGACGGCATCGAGCTCGCGATACGCGGCCGCGACGTGCAGCGCGCGCCGCAGCGGACGCGCCCCCGCGTCGAGCAGCGCGCGCATCAGTGGCCGCTGCAGGCCCTGCTCGCGGAGCGCGGCACTGCTCATCACGAGCTCGAGCGCGTAGTCGACGTCGCCAGGGTCGACGCCGCGCCGCAGCATGGCCTGCGCGACGGCGACGAGATTCTCCGGCATGCGGGCCGCGAGCCGCGGGTTGTTGGCGACGTACCAGAACAGCTTCGGGTCGCGGAAGTAGTCGTGCCGCTTCGCCCGGCGGTACGCGTCGGGACCGGTGTTGCGCTCGTGCAGGAGCGAGGGCCGCGCGTCGAGCGCGCGCTCGAGCGCATCGACGTCGCCGCGGACGATCGCGTCCACCGCATTCCGGAACGACGGCTCGGCGATCGCGCCGCGGTCCAGAAGCGCGAGCATCGCCGCGCGATCGTGCACGCATTCCGCGCGCGCGACGTCGAGCGCGCTCCGGCCGCTACCGTCCGGCTGCCACACGAGAGCGCCGGACGCGATCAGCAGCTCGCACACCGCGCGGTCTCCACGTCGCGCCGCGACGTGGAGGGGAAGATCCACGCCGTCCCCGATCCGCGGGTTCGCGCCGCCGTCGATGAGCCGCCGTACGGCGTCCAGCTCGCCGGCACGGACCGCGTCGAGGAGCGCGGGCCGCACGGGTGCGTCGTTCTCGTTCACGTCAGCTTCTCCGCGACGATCCGGCAGCCGCGGTGCAGCTCGCGGGACGCGCCGTCGTGCGATGCGAGGCACGCGTCGACGCCGTTCAACGAGAACACCGTGGTGACGTCGTTCCGCTTGAACCCGGCGGCGTACACGCCGAGGCCGTTCGCCGTGCCGCCCACCGCTTCATCGCCGGGGGTCGGTCCGCGACGGCGTCTAACAGCGGCGGGATGCGCCGAACGCCGATCGCCGCCGCGCTCGTGGTCTGCATGATGCTGCCGGCCGCGGCGCGCTCGCCCGTCGCGGTCGGCACGTTCGCGCGCGGTCCGGTCGACGGCATCACCGACGTCGCGGGCGTGCGCGTCGCGCACGTCACGAAGGTGCAGGGTTCGGACGTCCGCACGGGCGCGACCGGAATCGTCCCCGACGACGACATCTGGGACGATCGCGTCGCGGCTGCGACGTTCGCGCTGAACGGCAACGGCGAGATGACGGGCGCGCATTGGGTCGACCAAGCCGGCTTCCTCGAGGTCCCGGTCGTGCTGACCGACACGCTCGACGTCGGGCGCGCCGACGACGGCGTTGTATCGTGGCTGATCGCAAAGCATCCGGCGATCGGCGTGCGCGACGACGTGCCGCTTCCCGTCGTTGCGGAATGCGACGATCAAGGCATCAACGACATCCCGGCGCGCACGGTGCGCGCCGAGGACGTCGCCGCGATGCTCGACGCCGCGAGGCCGGGCGATTTCGCCCGCGGCAACGTCGGCGCCGGAACCGGCATGCGCGCGTTCGGGTTCGCCGCGGGGATCGGGTCGTCGTCGCGCGTGCTGCCCGCGGCGCTCGGCGGCTACACCGTCGGCGTGCTCGTGAACGCGAACACGGGTTCGCGCACCGAGCTGCGCGTCGACGGCGTCCCGGTCGGCCGCGCGTTCGAGCACGAGCTCCTTCCCGTGTATCCGCGCCGGGCGGGATACGCGCCGCCCACGCGCGGGCGCGCGGCGGACGGCAGCGTCATCATCGTCGTCGCGACCGATGCGCCGCTGGACTACGCGCGCCTTCGCGACATCGCGAAGCGCGCCGGCATGGGGCTTGCGCGGGCCGGCGCGACGTCGCACGTCTCGAGCGGCGACCTCTTCATCGCGTTCTCGACGACGCACCGGTATCCGCGCGCGGGCGGCATCGCCGGACCGCCGCTCGTCACCGACGAGGACCGCATCGACGCGCTGTTCGCGGCGACGGTCGACGCGACGGAGTCCGCGATCGACGATGCGCTGTTCAGCGCGCACGACGTGCGCGGACGCGGCGGCGTCACGTACTACGCGCTGCCGTACGCTCGCGTCGCGCCGCTGCTGAAGCGCTGAGGAACGCGCGCAGCGCGCGCACGTCGTCGTCGTTCAGCCGTAGGGACGCGTGCTCCGGCACCGCCGCGAACCGCGCGGAGCCGGCGTCCCGCAGCGAAGCGAGGAGCGGGCCACGGTGCTGCGTCGGAAGCGCCGGCGGCGCACCGGCCGCGGCGTGACAGCGCATGCACCCCGCCTCGCGGGCGACGGCTTCGCCGCGCGACGAGAGCGCGTGGGGCGGCGCGTCGCCGATGCGATCCGCGTCGAACGCGAGCGCGCCGTCGACGACGTCGAGCCGGCCGAGCGGTCCGAGACGAAACTCCGCCGCGGGTCGTGCGACGGGCGGCACCGCACGCAGGTATGCGACGAGCGATGCGACGTCGGCATCGGACATGCGCGCATAGTCCCACGACGGCATCGCGAGCAGACGCTGTCCGTTCGGGCGCACGCCGCGCCGGATCGCGCGCTCGAAGTCCGCGTCGGAGTAGCGCTGGCCGACGCTGGGGTCGTCGGGCGTGCTCGCGTTGCCGCGCGTGAGGTTCGGTCCCCACAGGATGCCGAGCAGCGCGTCGTGCAGCACGTACGCGCCGCCGGCGTCGGCGCCGTGACACGACGCGCACCGCGCGGCGCCGCCGAAGAGGTATGCACCGCGGGCGAGCGACGCGCCGCCGCGCGAGAGCGTGATGCCCGGACGCGCAGCGATGCGTAGCTGTCCTTCGTAGCGGCTGCGCAGGACGACGTACGCGCCCGCGGCGAGCGCGAGCGCGATGCCCGCGACGACGACCGCGGCGATCAGGCGACGGCGCATGGCGTCATTCGGAGAGGGGGAGATTCGAACTCCCGATACCTTTTACAGTATGCTCGCTTTCCAAGCGAGTGCATTCAACCGCTCTGCCACCTCTCCGCGCGGCCGCCCGACCACTACACCGCGCGCGCCCGGATCGCCTGGAACGTCAAATGCGCGCCGGGTGCCAGATCGTCTTCAGCTCGGTGAAGGCGAGCACGCGGTCGAGATCGTCGTAGCGCGCGTCGAACCAGTCATCGCGTGCGGGCGCGTCCGCGAAATGCGTGCGCTTGACGTTCTCCGATGCGAGCTCGCCGAGCCGGCGTTCCGTCGCGGCGTCGAGCCCGAACGTCGCGATCGCGTTGACGTCCATGTGTGCGGCGAGCACCGGCGCGAGCTCCGCGCGTGCGCCCGACAGGACGTTCGCCGCGCCGGCGGGCAGATCGCTCGTCGCGAGGCATTCCGCGAACACGATCGCCGTCCGCGGATCGCGCTCGCCGGCGACGACGACCGCGGCGTTGCCGCTGACGAGCACGGGCAGCAGCGCGGTCACGATGCCGAGCAGCGCGGGCTCGTCGGGCGCCACGACGGCAACGACGCCCGTCGGTTCCGGCGTCGAGAAGTTGAAGTGCGGCCCGGCGACCGGGTTTCGCGTCGACGCGAGCGCGAGGTACTTGTCGCACCAGCCGGCATACCAGACGGCGCGGTCGATCGCCGCGGCGACCTCCGCCCGCGCCGCGTTCGCGTCGACGGTGCCGCCGACGGCGAGCTGCTCGGCCAGTTCCGCCGTGCGCGCCTCCATCATCTCCGCGAGGCGGTACAGCACGAGCCCGCGCAGCGCCGGCATCTGTCCGCCCCACGTGGCGACCGCGCCGCGCGCCGCCGTGACGGCGTCGCGGACGTCCTTGCGCGACGCGTGCGCCACGTTCTCGCCGTCGATCGCGTCGCTGCGGCCGGACTCGCTCCGCGCGAACGCGCCGTTGATGTAGAGCTTGTACATCTTGCGAATCGCGACGCGGCCGTTGGCCTTCATGCGCCGAAGTCTTCCGGGATGGCGGCGTGCTTCCTCGGGCTGGATCTGGCGTGGGCCGACACGAACCCGTCGGGGCTCGCGGCGCTCGACGAGCGCGGTACGCTGGTCGATGTCTGCGCCGACCGGCGCTCCGATGCCGACGTGCTCGCCTGGGTTCGCGCACACGCGGGCGAACGCGGCGCGATTGCGATCGACATGCCCACCATCGTCGCCAACGCGTCGTCGCAACGCGCGTGCGAACGTGAGCTGCGCGCCGATTTTCAGGATGCGCGGACGCCGCCCGGCGGCCGCGCGGCGGCGCTGCTCGACGCGCTGCGTGACGACGGTGTCGTGCACGCGTGCGACGTCGCGCCGCACGACGCGCGCACGGTCGCCTTCGAGACGTATCCGCACGCCGCGGCGGTCGCCCTCTTCGGGCTCGCGCGCA
>Ga0213875_10001265_pt1 | contig 16980 bp, 19 predicted proteins | sample BarmaccomBMRX_R8_FD_160105 | JGI IMG/M metagenome (GOLD analysis project Ga0213875, IMG submission 160105) | Root-associated microbial communities from Barbacenia macrantha in rupestrian grasslands, the National Park of Serra do Cipo, Brazil - RX_R8 | ecosystem: Host-associated > Plants > Roots... | reverse complement strand
GCGCGGGCGCGGGCGACGGGCACGACGGTGTCACGCTCGCCGTGGACGATCAGCAGCGGCATCCGCAGGGCGGCGAGACGGGCGGCGTCCAGGGGGTTTTCGCTGAGGGCGCGGAGCTGCACTTGCAGGGCGGCGTCCGTGTTGGACGTCAGATACCAGCGCGTGCGCCGGGCGTAGGAGCGCCAGTAGCCGCCGGGGTGGTCGTGGGGGACGCGCGCGCCGACGGCGGCCAGCGGCAGGGACGCAAGGCGCATCAGGCGCAGGGCCGCCAGGCCGTAGCGGGGGGAAAGGGGCAGACGGGAGCGCGGGGGCAGGTGCTCCGGCTCCAGCGCAGCATCCACCAGAACCAGGCGGCGAACCAGGGCCGGATGGTCCAGGGCGACCTGGGCGGCGAGGTTGCCGCCGAGCGAGTGACCGACCAGGGTGACGGACTCCAGGCCCAGGCGGGTGCAGGTCTCGCGCACCCAGCGGGCCAGGTCGGCCATCGTGGCGAGGCCCGGCGGCAGGGGCGTGCCGCCGGTGCCCGGCAGGTCCAGGGCGATGCCGCGAAACTCGCCGGCTAGGTCGGCCAGCGCGTTCCACCACAGCTCCTTGCAGCCGCCCCAGCCGTGCAGGTAGACCAGGGTTTCGGCGGCATCGGCGGGGCCGGCGGAGAGGGTTCCGACGCCGGGGAGCAGAGGCCGCTCGGAAACGGCCGCCTCAGAAATCGCCGCCGCCACCCGAATCCCCTCCCCCGCCAAAGTCCCCTCCCCCGCCGAAGTCGCCGCCGGAGTCGGAGCCTCCCCCGAAATCAGAGCCGCCGAAGCCGGAGGCATCAAAATCCCGCGTGTCCGTCGCGGAGCCGCCGAAGTCGGGCACGTTGCCGGTGTCGAAGCCGCTCAGGTCGTTGCCGCCGCCTCCGAACGCCCCGCCGCCATAATCCGCCGCGATGGGGACGTCGGGCGAGAAGGCATAGGGCGCGTAGCCGCCGTACCCGCCGAAGCCGTAGGCGGGCCGCGTCAGATCGTTCAGCAGTTCCGCGCCGACGAAGCCGGCCAGCGCGCCGCCCGCGAAGCCGCCCCAGCCGCTGTTCTCGTAGCGCCAGTAGTCCCGGTAGGGATCGTAGGCGTTGTATTCGTACCAGGGGACGTAATTGCCCCCCACGTTGAAGGCGCGCACCTGGGGCATCCGGCCCCGGCGCAGCTCCTCGGCCTCCTCCGGCGTCGCGTAGACCTGGCGCGGCTGGCCGCCGACGGTGAGGGTGACGGGAACCAACGCGCCCAGGGGGGCCGGCTCGCCGGAGAAGAAGGAGACGCCGCGCTGGCCGGTCGGGATGGCGTTGACGTCCTCCTGACTGCGGGGCAGGGGCGGCGGGCGGAAGGCGTCATCGCCGGGGATGTGCGCGGTGCCGCCCAGGGCGCGGTCCAGCGCGCCGCGCGCCTGCTGGATGTCGGCCTGAGCGCGGTCGAGCAGGCCCTGCGCCCGGTTCAGGTCCGTCAGCTCGGTGGCGCGGGCCAGAATCTTGGCGGCCTGGTCGTACTTGTCCGAGGCGGCCTGGCGGGCGGTGCCGGCCAGCTCCGAGTCGGGGTTGTTGCGGGGCAGCACGTCCATGTAGTGGTCAATGTACTCGATGCCGGCCAGGACGTTGGCACGCAGGGCCTCGATCGGCCCGCGTGCGGCGGCCAGCGCCTGCCGCTTGCGGCGCGAGGCCGAAATCAACAGCCAGGCGACGACGGCGACCATGACCAGGAAGACGATCCAGAGCCAGGCCGTGCTGCGGTACTCACGCCCGTTGATGTCGGCGGCGACGGCCTGGGCGAGTTGCGCGGTGCCGTCCGTCGGGTTGGCGATGATGCGCGGCCAGTATTCCTCGGCGAGCCTGATGCGCTCGTCGCTGCTCAGGCCCGTCGTCCAGACGGCGCAGCCCTCGTATTGGCCGGACGAGATGACGACGACCAGGCCGTTTTTGCCCAGGTTCAGCGCCTGGTGCAGACGGAAGGCATAAAACTCGCGCTCCTTGCCCCGCGCCTGCGGCGGCACTTTGGCCAGAAATTGCGCGGGCAAATCGCGCCGGACGACGATCTTGACGTAGGTGTGGGGGTTGCTCTGCCCCTGCAAGGCCGCTTGCTGCAACACGCTGGGGTCAACGCGGCTCAACAGATTCGGGTCCACGTAGACATAGCCCGTGGAGAGTGTCTGAAACACGGTCTCGCCGCTCTCGGGGGCGGGGCTTTGGGCCTGCGCCAAGCCCGCTCCTCCGAGCGATAGCGCGGTCAGCAGCAGAAGCAGGACGCCGAAGGTGCGTCGTGTCATGATGAGTCTCCTAAATTACCATACCCCGTTTGGCGCTGTTTCGTCTCCGGGGAATGCCTCTTGTCATACCGTCCATTCCGTGAGACCCGAAATGTCCCGGAAAGTTGCAGTTTGAGGTACAATCGGCCTAACACTGATTTCCGCAGGAGAACATGCGATGATCCCACGGCGATTCCCGAAGGCGCTCGCCGGCCTGCCGCTCCTGGGCCTGCTGCTGGCCTCGACGCTCCCCGCGCACGCGCGTCCCATCCGGCGCCAGCGGTCCGCACGCCCACACCGCCCGGCCAACCCGCCTGCCGCCGCGACCCCGGCGTCGTCGGATGCCACCCCCGGCTCGACGCTGAACGAGGTGCTGGTGGGCGGCACGCTGATCCACCGCGTCCGCACGTCCTGGGCGGGCCACAGCCCCCGGCAGCGGGCGGACCAGATGCAGCAGCGGCTCAACGCGGCGCTGGCTCAGGGGCCGATGCACCCCAAGGACTTTACGGTCGGCCGGGTGCAGGGCGACTGGTGCGTACTGTTCCGGGGCCAGCGCCTCGTGACCGCGGACCCACTGACGGCGGCGCAGGATCATACGTCGCCGCGTGTGCTGGCCAGTCGGTGGGCGACCCGTCTGCGCCGGGTGCTGCCGGAACTGACCCGGACGAAGGGGAAGTGAGGCCCCCACCCTGGCCTTCGGCCACCCCTCCCCCATAGGAATGGGAGAGGGGCCAATCACTTCAAGTCAACTGCCTCTTGGCCTGTGGCCAGTGACTGGGGTAATGCGAATGACTCTGGGCCAGATTCTGAACGTGCTGCGGGGGATGGCGCCGGAGGAGACGGCGCTGGAGGATGATCCGGTCGGGCTGCTGATCGGGGGCGACCTCGACGCGCCGGTGACGAAGATCGGCGTCTGCCTGGACGCGATGCCGGAGACGGCCCAGCGGGCGGCCCAGGCAGGTGTACAGCTGCTGGTGGCGCACCACCCGCTGATCTACCGCCCGCTGCGGCGCATCAACCCCGCCGCCGACCCGGTGGGGCGCGCGGCGGCCCTGCTGGTCAAGGGCGACGTCGCGCTGTACGCGATGCATACCAACTGGGACCGCGCCCCCGGCGGCATCAACGACACGCTGGCGGCGGCGCTCGAACTGGGGAACGTGCGGCCCCTGGGCGCGGACGGGGCGGCGGCGCTGCCGCGCCTGGGCGACCTGACGCCGCCGCGCCCGCTGGCGGACTTCGCAAGATTCGTGGACAATGCCCTGGGCTGCGCCGGCACGAGCGCCCTGCGCGTCAACGACGTGACCGGGACCAAGATGGTCTCCCGCGTGGCGGTCTGCGGCGGCGCGGGCGCGTTCCTGGCAGGGGACGTTCTGGCGGCAGGGGCGGACGCCTACGTCACCAGCGACGTGCGCTATCACGAGTTCCTGGACGCCGCCGCGCGCGGCCTGCCCCTGCTGGACGCCGGGCACGACGCGACCGAGACTCCGGGGATGCGCGCCCTCGCCCACCGGCTGCCCCAGCAGTTGGCCGGCGTGGAAGTCGTCTGGGTCGGCGGTGGCTAGTCCAGTCGCACAGGCAAAGACTGGAGGGCGCGGAAGGTGAAGTTGGCGTGCCAGCGCACGGAGGGGGACTCCAGGCGCAGGCGGGGGAAGCGCCGGAGCAGGGCGCCGAGCGCCATCTGGCCTTCCAGGCGGGCCAGAGCGGCGCCCAGGCAGAAGTGAGGGCCGTAGCCGAAGGCGACGTGGCGGTTCCCGGCGCGCGTGATGTCCAGCCGGTCCGGGTCCGGGAACTGCGCCGGGTCGCGGTTCGCCGCCGCCAGCCCGATGCTGACCTGCTGGCCCCCCTCGAACCTCCGCCCCTTCCATTCAAACGGCTCGCGCACGACGCGGCTGGTCCACTGCACCGGGCTGTCGTAGCGCAGCAGTTCCTCCACGGCGGGGCCGATGCAGTCCGGGTCGTCGCGCAGCAGGCGCACCTGGTCCGGGTGGCGCAGCAGGGCGAGCAGGCCGTTGCCGATAAGTTGAGTGGTGGTCTCATGGCCGGCGGCCAGCAGCAGCAGACAGTTGGCGATCACCTCGTCATCGGTCAGCCGGTCGCCCCCCTCCTCGGCCTGGATCAGCAGCGTCAAAAGGTCGTCCTGCGGATCGCGGCGGCGCAGGGGGATCAGCGCGCGGAAGTAGCCGGCCAGGTCGTGCAGGCTGTGGTACGCGGCCAGGTCCTGCGCCAAGGAGGTCTCGCCGCCGATGTAGGCGATGAAGTCATCCGACCACTTCTTGAACTGTGCGGCCTCGTCCATGCGGACGCCCAGCATCCGGGCGATCACGGTCGCGGGCAACGGGAAGGCGAGGTCGGCGATGACGTCCATCCGGCCTGTCGGGGCGACGGCGTCCAGAAGCTCATCCGTGACCGCCTGTATTTGGTCGCGCATCCGGGCGATCACGCGCGGGGTGAACTGCTTGGCGACCAGCGCCCGCTGGCGGGTCTGCTCGGGCGCGTCCAGGAACAGCATCTGCCGCCCGAGACTGCCGTTGAGGCGGCGGAACTCACGCCCGACCAGCGGCGGCAGCTCCTCCATGCCCCAGGAGGACAGCGTGAACTGCCGGTGCGAGAAGCGCGACTCGGCCAGGACCGCGACCACGTCCTCGTAGCCGGTGACGACCCACTGGTTGATGAGTTCGTCCCAGTAAAACGGGTCGCGCCGGAGGCGGGCGTAGAACGGGTATGGGTTGTCGGTCGTCCGCTTCCGAAAGAGCAGGTAGGGCATGAACGGCTGGCGGGAGTGCGTGAGTGCGTAGGCGAGTTGCCCCACCCGTTTCTTTGTCTCCCGCGCCCGCGCCTTCAGACGCCGGGCGCGCAGGCCGGGGACGGTAATGCCCTCCGGCGGGCGCGTCCGCCATTCCTGCACCGCCATCAGCGCCCGGCCGGCCCGCTCCCAGGTGACGCCTAGCCCGGCCAGGACACGTCCGGCGTCGCTGGCCTCCGGCTCCCGGACAAAGGCGAGCAGCAGGTGCTCCCCGCCGATCTCCCCGTCCCCCAAGTCGCGCGCCAGCGCGTAGGCCCGCTCCACCGCGTTCCGCGCCTCCGGCGTCAGGGCCGCCTCCGGCCCGCGTCCCGGCTTCTCGCAGGGAACGGCGCGGGCGAGCGCCTCGCCGAACGCTTCGGCCGTGACTCCCAGGCGCGTCAGGGCCTGGGCCGCAGGCGCGTCGCGGACGGCCTCCAGACCCATCAGCAGGTGTCGGGTGGAGAGGTCCCGCTCGCCGGACGCCTCGGCCCGCTCTACGGCATGGAAGATCGCCGCCTTCAGTCCCTGACCGATCCGGTGCCACATTTGTGTTGATTTTCCTGCTTCTGCTATTCTTGAGAGGCCCGGCGGGCGAAATGCCCAGCCGCGGGTAACATAATACCCCTACTCCGTGGGCTTTTCTGCAAGGCGTCTCTCCCGCAAATACCCCGCGATCAGCACGAAGCCCTGGGCGGCCATCATGTTGGTGACGAGGTAGAACACGGCCTCCTCCAGCGGCAGGGGGCCGAAGCGGAGGCCGAGGACGCGGCGCGGGTCCACGCGCTTCAACCGCCACTTCGACGAGGTGATCGGGTACGCCTGCGGCAGCGGCGCCAAGATCGCCGGCCCGCCCCTGGACCTCTGGCTCGACCGCGACATGCCCCCGCACGACATGAGCGTGGAGGCCTGCGCCCCGATCAGCGCCCCCGTCCCGCCCTCGGACCGCGTGACGGTCTACGGGCTGCCCGGCGTGCCGACGGTGGCCTGTACGGTCCACCACGGCCCTTTGACACCCTCGGCGACGCCCACCAGGCCGTCATGCGCTGGGTGGAGTCGAGCGGCTACCGCCTCGCCGGCCCCGGCCGGGAGGTCTACCTCCAGTACGAGCGCCAGGGCAACCCCGCCGACTACGTGACCGAGATTCAGTACCCGGTGGAGAAGGCGTAAGCATATTTAGCGGCCACACGGCGGGGCAGCCACGCAGGGTTGCCCCTACGGAGTGATGCCCTGCCCAACGCCCGGCGTAGGGGCGGCCCTAAGTGGCCGCCCTCCTCCCCTCCGCATCCGCCGTATCTGATGACTGACCTGCCGGCTTGTACAACAGGTCTTCACATCAGGCCCGGCGCTGACCCGCCGGGCCTTCTTCACGCCGGCTAGGCTTCTCCCCCTTGCACAAGGGTGTCACGAAAATTCTTGACTGATCTTTGTGTCAGCCATTGACAAAAAAACAAACGTTCATAATCATTGTGCGGCGTCCGCAGTACCTCCGCCGCAGGCAATCGGGCCTGTCCAAGCACTACCCACGTCTCACCCTGTTCGCAAAGGACACGTTCATGCGTGTTGCCGCCAGAGTTCGCACCGAAACGGCGTTCATCGCCGGATATGACTGGCTCTGCTCGTAATTCCCTGCGCTCAAGGCGCAGAAAGGCGCATCCATGAAATCCCAAGTTGCTCTCTTCAGGAACGTCGGTCTCGCGCTCGCCGTCCTGGCGGGCCTGATCTTGACCAGCCTCCACGCCCGCGCGCAGGGTTCCTGGTCTGAGGCGGCCCCACTGCCGGGGGCGGGCCGTTATGGCCTAGCGGCGGCCACGGCGCTGGACGGCAGGATCTTCGCCTTCGGCGGCGGTGAGGAACTGCCGTATGGGATTTACAACGACACCTATGCCTATGACCCGACGACCAACACGTGGTCGGCGGAGGCGCCCATGCCAACGGGCCGGGTTAACTTTGGGGCCGTCACCGGTCCGGACGGCCGTATTTACATGATCGGTGGCGAAGCCCCTGACGGGAGTTTCCCGAACGCCGTTGACGTGTACGACCCCAGCGCCAACACATGGACCAGTGGGCCTCCTCTTCCGGCAGGCCGTAACGGCGGCACGGCGGTACTTGGTCAAGACGGCAAGATATACGTGTTCGCCGGTGCCACCAATGGCGCACTCACCAACACCACCTACGCCTACAACCTGCGGTCCCGCTCCTGGTCACCAGTCGCGCCCATACCGACCGCTCGGTTGAACGTAGCGGCGGCCCTCGGTCCCGACGGCAATATCTACGTGTTCGGTGGCGTCTCTGGTCCGAACAACACGCCCACCTTGAACACGGCGGAAGCCTACAACCCGGCGACGAACACCTGGTCCACGAAGGCGCCCATGCCGACCGCGCGCAGCGCGATGGCGGCGGAGACCGGTGCCGATGGCAGGATATACGTCTATGGTGGGTACAACCCCAATCCAGAACTCAGTAACCTCGCCGTTACCGAGATCTATGATCCGCGTACTGACACCTGGGCCAGCGGCCCCTCCCTTGTTTTCTGGCAGTCCTACTTCGCAGGCGCGGCTGGACGCGACGGCCGTCTCTACGCGATTGCTGGTTTCGACCCCTCTTCTTCTTTCTCCAGGAGGGTCCAGGTCTTCACGCCTTCCAGCGGCTCCGGCGGAGTTGGGGGGCAGACAAGTCTACAGATTTCCAACGTGAATGCCTCGACCACGTCCACCTCCGCGACCATCACCTGGAATACCAACGTGCCGGCCGATAGCGCCGTTACGTATTCACAGGGGAACTTGGGTCTGGTGGCGCGAGCATCAACGGTCCCCGACCCCACTCTGAGAACTCAACACAGCATCACGTTGCAAAGTCTTTCCGGGGGAACGCTCTACAGCTATATTGTCCAGTCCACCGATGCATCGGGGAACAAGGCTTTTGGACCTCTCAATACATTCGTCACCAAGCCAGAAGCCCCCGGCCCCGGATCGGGCGGCTACAGCGCCGGGCCGCCCCAGCAAAACGTCATCAAAGTAACCTTCCAGGATCAGATGTCTGGTCCCTACTTCGGTCCCTACTTCTGGACCGTCACCTCCGCGACCCTCAACGGCGTGAGCATGATTACTACCAACGGCCTACCCAACGCTATTGGCGATTCCGTTTCGATCACGATCCCGTTCCCGGCTTCGGCCGGGACGCCCGGCACTCAGGCGCTGTTGGCCGTCAATGGAACTGTCTACGAGTCGACTTCCATCGCGTTCTATAAGTACGTCCCCTTCGGCGGGTCCGGCCGGGTCACGATTCCGGCCGTCAGCCAGTCCAGCAAGACCAACTCAAAGAAATAAGGTGCCGACCCGGAGGACCAGCCCATGAAGAACCGCTCATTTCTCTTGACCTTGATCGCCGTTATGCTTCTGGCACCAGGCGCGGCACGGGCGCAGCTGCTCTTCAGCCTCAACCCCGCCGCGCTCACCGGCGGGCCGGGCCAGACGCTTACGTTTAACGGGACTCTGACCAACACCGGCACCAGTCCTGTTTATCTCAACGGCCTCTTCCTGACGGGGCTGACGACCGACTTCACGATGGACCCTTCCTTGTTTCTGAACAACACGCCGCCCTTGCTGGCGAGCGGCGCATCCATCACGGACGATCTCTTCACCGTTGACTGCGGCCCCGCGCCTCCGGTCGGAGACTGGGTCGGCTCGGCCACTGTGATCGGCGGTGCGGACGCCAATGCGCAGGACGCGGTAGCGACACAGAACTTCCTGGTCTCGATCCCCCCGAACGTCCAGACAGTCCCCGAACCGGGCACGCTGTCCCTGCTCGGCCTGGGGCTAGGCGGGGTGGTGATGGCAGCGCGGCGGCGACGGCGGGCTTGAGCCTCCTCATGTCTTCAACGCGCAAGCGCCCGCCTCATGTTCTGAGGCGGGCGCTTGTGATGTCTGTCCGGGTTTCCGCCTACGGGGAGGCCCGCCGGAGTGCGGCGAGGGCGTCGGGGTCTTCGATGATCTGTAGCAACCGCGCGGCGGACTGGCCGGGGACGCGCGTGCCCTGCTCCCAGCTCTGCACCGTCTTGGGCGAGACGTTGAGCAGCCGGCTGAAGTGCGGCTGGGTCATGCCCAGCCGCGTCCGCAGGCCCCGCACCCGCTCCGCCGAGTAGGCCGGCGGTGGGTCCGGCAGAGTCAGCGTTTGAGTCTTCAGTCGAGTCTTTCCCTGGGCGTGGACCAGGGCCTCGTTGAGACCCGCCTCCAGCCGCTCGAACAGGGAAGGCCGCTCAACCTCCCCAGGCCGTTCCGTCGTCATGTCGGTCTCCTTCCGCCGCTCCTCTGCGGCCTGAGCAGTTCTTCACGGATGGCGTGCGCGAGCTGCGCGAGCTGCCTCCGCTGATCTTGCGTCAGGTCGTCCGTCTCGTCCTTGTCGTACACGTCCAGCAGCACCACCGTCTCGGCCTCCGGGACGTGGAGGTAGATCAGGCGCAGACCGCCGCGCTTGCCCTTGCCGCGCCGCGGGTCAGGCCAGCGGACTTTGCGCAAACCTCCACAGCCCGGCATGACATCGCCGCGCGCCGAGTTTTGCAGCAAGGCCTCCTGGAAAGCCGCATAGGCGGCATCATCCGGGAAGTACGCCCGCACCGCCTGCGTGAAGCCGCTGGTCTCAATGAAGGTCAGCCTCATCCGCAGCAATTATCCCACCGTGTCGGAGTTTTGTCAATGGCCGACGTCATTCCGCTGCCCCCTCACACTCAACATCACTCACGCCGGGCAATCTCCGCCTGGGCCTCGAACGCGAAACTCACGTCGCTCATCTCCGCATCAGAGCCGAGTTCGGTAAAGGCGTCGTAAAGCGCCTGCGCTTGCACGTCGTGTACCTGTACCCTTTCCACCGAGGTCGAGGACTTGTTGTCTTCTCCGGATGAAGCCATCGCATGTCCCTCTCTTTCACAGTTTCCGCACAGTACGCTTTTCCCGCAGATACCCAGTCAGCATCACGAACCCCTGGGCGGCCATGAGGTTGGTGACGAGGTAGAACACCGCCTCCTCCAGAGGCAGGGGGCCGAAGCGGAGGCCGAGGACGCGGCGCGGGTCCACGCGCCAGATGCCGTGCCCCAGGGCGAAGGCGTCGCAGGCGGCCAGGTAGAGGGTGGCGACGGCGACGGCCAGGCCGAGGACGCGGCGGCGTCGCCACAACTCGCGCCCGGCGACGAGCCACTGAATCAGGATGACCGGCAAGGCCCAGGAAAGCTCGTAGAGCAGGTAGGTGGCGCGCATCACTGGTCCTCGCTGCGGCGGGAGAGGGCGATGACGAGCAGACAGGTCAGGAGGCCCTGCAGCCCGTAAAAAGCGTATTCCTCCCACGGCAGATGCAGAATGAAATGGGACGGCGGGGCGAAGTGAGGGTCAAAGGTCCAGAGCCGGGTCGCGGCGGCGTGGTTGTCCCAGGGCGACGTGTAGAGGAGGGCCAGCAGGCAGACGGCGGCGCAGGCCAGCCCGTGCCGCCGCCGCCATCGGTGTCGGAGCAGGACACTGAGGAAGGCGATGGGGAGGACGAGGAAGACGAGGAGGAACTGGGCGTAGGTCATGCGTCTATTATAGCCGCGCCGGGTATAATACAGGCGTTTAGAATTGGGGCGACATGACAACCAGGCGGGTGGTGATCGTCGGGGCGGGGATCGGGGGACTTGCGACGGCGATGCGGCTGGTGGCGTCCGGGTTCGCCGTGACGGTGCTGGAAAAGAACGCGACGGTCGGCGGGCGGGCGAACGTCCGCGAAGAGAAGGGGTATCGCTTCGACACGGGGCCGTCGCTGCTGCTGATGACGGACGTGTACCGGGAGCTGTTCGGCGTCTGCGGCGAGGACTTTGACCGCCTCGTCCCCCTCATCAAGATGGAGCCGAACTACCGGGTGCAGTTCGGCGACGGCTCGACGCTGGAGATGTCCAGCGACCTGCCGACCATGATCGCCAACCTGGAAAGGATTGAGCCGGGGGTCGCGCCGGGGTATTTTCGGTTTTTAGAAGATGCCAGCCACAAATATCGCCTCGGGCGCAGGCAGTTCGTTGAGAAAAATTTTGCCCGTGCCTCGGACTTCTTCACGGCCGAAAATCTAGAACTGCTGGCCCGGCTGCACGCGCTTAAGGGGATGCACGCGCACGTCTCGCAGTTTTTCCAAGACGAGCGGCTGCGGCAGGCGTTCTCGATGCAGTCCATGTACCTGGGCATCTCGCCGTTTGCAGCCCCCGCCGTCTACACGCTGCTGCCGTACACGGAACTCGCCGAGGACGGGCTGTATTACCCAAAGGGCGGCCTCTACGCGCTGCCGACGGCGATGGCACGGGTGGCGCAGAAGCTCGGCGCGGACATCCAGACCGGGCGCGCCGTGACGCAGATCGTGGTCCAGGGCGGCAGGGCGCGCGGGGTCTGCGCGGACGGGGAGATGGTCCCGGCGGACATTGTGGTCTCCAACGCCGACCTGCCCTACACGTACACGGACCTGCTGGCGGAGCGCCCGGCGAAGTACGAAGAGGCCGCCTGGAAGAAGCAGCCGTTCACGTCGTCGGCGTTCATGCTATATCTGGGCACGGACAGAGTCTATCCCGACCTGCGGCACCACAACTTTTTTCTCGCGCGCGACTATCGGCGCAACTTTGAGGAGATTTTCGACGCCAAGGTGCCGCCCCGCGACCCGTCGTTCTACGTCAACTGCCCGGCGCGGACGGACCCCTCCGTCGCGCCGCCGGGAGGAGACAATCTTTTTGTGCTGGTCCCCGTCCCGCACCTGACGGAGCAGCAGCGGTGGGACGCCGGGCAGGTCGGGCGCTTCCGGGAGAAAGTGTACGCGGCACTGGAGGCGCGGGGGCTGGCGGACCTGCGCCGGCATGTCGTCGTGGAGCAGGTCGTGACGCCGCACGAGTGGCGGGCGCAGTATAATCTGAAATACGGTGCGGCGTTCGGCCTCTCGCACGGCATCTTCCAGGTCGGGTACTTCCGCCCGTCGAACAAAGCGCCGGGCGTCGAGAACCTGTACTTCGTCGGCGCGAGCACCGTGCCCGGGACCGGCGTGCCGCTGGTGTGCCTGGGGGCCAGGCTGGTGACGGAACGGATCTTGGCAGATTGGCCCACATGAGAACCGCCCCCCGCCCCCCAATCCTGGGGGAGTAGGAGGAGCTACCGCTGTGTCCCTCTGGTTCCCCCAGGATTGGGGGCGAGGGGGCCACCGCTTAGAAAGCCCATATACGTATGGCACTGTCGGAGTTGGACGCGGCCTACCAGTTGTGCAGGCGCGTCAATGCTCACCACGGGAAGACGTACTACTTTTCCACGCTGTTCTTTCCCCCCGCCGTCCGGCGCAGCGTCCACGCGCTCTACGGGTTCGTGCGCTACCCCGATGAGATGGTGGACAACCCCCCACCCGGCTCCGATTCGGCGCGGATGCTGGCCGACTACCGGGACGCGACCCTGGACGCCCTGAAGACGGGCGAATCGGACGTTCCGGTCCTGCACGCCTTCGCCGACACGGCCCGCCGGCACCGCATCCCGCCGGAGTACCCCGCCGCCTTCCTCGACGCCATGGCGATGGACCTGACGCGCACGCGCTACGCCACCTTCGAGGAGTTGCAGACCTACACCTACGGCAGTGCGTCCGTGGTCGGGCTGATGATGTGCCGCCTCATCGGCGTCTCGGATGAGGGCGCGCTGCGGCACGCGCACGACCTGGGGCTGGCGATGCAGCTGACCAACTTCTGGCGCGACATCGGCGAGGACTGGGAGCGGGGCCGCGTCTATCTGCCGCAGGAGGACATGGCGCGGTTCGGCTACACGGAGGCGATGCTGGCGCGCGGGGAGGTCAACGACGGCTTCGTGGCGCTGATGCGGTTCGAGATCGCGCGGGCGCGGGACTACTACACCTCCGCCGACCGAGGAATCCCCGCCATCGCGCCGGAGTGCCGGCTGCCCGTCGCGCTGGCTCGCACCCTGTACGCCAAGATTCTGGACAAGATCGAGGCGAACGGCTACGATGTGTTCCGCCGCCGCGCCCGCACGACCGGCCTGGAGAAGGCCGCCGAGGTGGTCCGGCAGAGGTGGCATCCGGCGGTGCGGTAGACAAAGAGGACGCGGACACGGCGGGGAAGACGATTACTTGAGGCCCACCGGCACGTCCGGCTTGCGCGTCACTTCCTCGCCCGCCTCCACAATCGGCGCGACGAAATTGAACAACTTCAGGACCATCTCGCCGTGATGCCCGGCATCGGGGTCGAACTCATACGCCGTCACCGAGCAGTTGGCGATCTGGTGCTCCCGGTCCACCGCCAGGATGTCCGCCTCGGTCATCCGCTCCAGGAGGTAGCGGAAGCAGAGTACGACGACCTGATGGCTGACGATCAGCACCCGCTCACGGGCGTATTCGCGCGTGATGGTGTCCACGACGCTGCGAAGGCGCAGGATCACGTCGCACCAGCTCTCGCCGCCCGGAGGCCGGTGGTAGAACTTGCCCAGCAGCCGCCGGAACTCGGCCTGATCCGGGAACCGCTCTGCGATGCCGAAATTGGTCAGCCGGTCCAGGATGCCGAATTCCTTCTCCCGCAGCCGCTCGTCCACGATCAGCGTATCTTCCGCGCCCGCCGCGTCCAGCGCCAGCATCGCCGTCTGCCGCGCCCGGATGTAGGGCGACGCCAGCACGACGTTGGGCCGCTCCGAGGGCGGTAGCCGCCCGATCCATTCTCCCAGCGCCTGCGCCTGCCGCTCGCCCCGCGCCGACAGCGGCACGTCGGCGTCCCGCGTCGCCAGCTCAATGATCACCTGCCGCGCCGCCTCCGCCGCGTCCCGCGCCACGTTGCCCGCGCTCTCGCCGTGCCGCGCAAGCATCAGCGTCTGCGGCCACTTCTGCCGTTCGCTCACCGTCTCTCCTCCAGTGTTCATCAATACCACAGCGCGTGGCGAAAGAAACACGGCCATGCCGGGAAAACTCATTTTGCGACAATTGAGAAACTGCACAGGGGAGGAATTGGCAATACGTTGCCACGGAAAGATTGGAGAAATACTTTGGAACGAGTAGTTCAGGCGAAAAAGCCGAACTTTCGCGTGACAAACGGGCTGCCGGGCCGTCCTTGACAGAACGCCGGCCATGCCGTATAATAGACTCACGTTCAAAAAATTGGGCGATGGCGAGGAGCAGACGCTCCCCGCTTTTTTGTTGCCTCAGCCGGGACCGAGCAGTTTCATGAACGATCTGGAGGATGAACGGCGTTACCTGGCAGTCTACCGGCATGCGCCGACAAAGAAGGGGGCTGGACGGGGGCGCGGTTCGCATCTGTCCGCCGAGGGAGTCGCCCTTGCCCGCCGGATTGGAGGGGACCTAGGCCCCTTCCACCGCGTCTATGTCAGCCCTGTGCCCCGAACCTTGGAAACGGCCCTGGCGATGGGGTTTGCCGTGGATGACGTTCTGGAGTTTTCCTGCGGCTACGTCAGCGGCGAGTTCGAGCATCACGACCAGTGGGACTGGGAGGAGCCGTATGTCCGCTTTGCCGAGTTGCTCCGTTCTGGGGGAGCCTTGGCGAAAAGCGCGGCGACGGACGCCGTGTTGTGGGCGCATCTGCTCGCCGACGTGCCGGCGGGCGGTCGTGTGTTGATCGTCTCACACGGCGGTTCCATTGAGCCGACCCTGGTTGCTTGCTTGCCGCAAGCAGAACACCGCACCTGGGGAAGCCCCTTCTCGCACTGTGACGGCGTGATCCTGACCTTTGCCGGTCCCGGTGTCGTCGGCGATCCGGGGTGTTTCATCGCGGCCGACTTCCGGCGGGCGGCGACCTCCCAGTAAGACATCGGTACTCCCTGTTTGCCGCCTCAGTGGGGGCCGAGCAGCTTGAGGAGGTTGATCAGCCCCGGCCCCAGCAGCACAACGAACAGGGCGGGGAAGATGAAAAGGACCAGGGGGAACAGCATCTTGGTCGGCAGCTTCGCCGCCGCTTCGCGGAGGCGCTGCATCCGCTGAGTGCGGGCCGTCTCGCTCTGCACCCGCAGGACGCCCGATACCCCCGCCCCCAGCCGATCCGCCTGCGTGATGGCCGCGACGAAACTCGTCACCTCCGGCACGTCCGCCCGCGCCGCCATGTCCCGCAGCGCCTCGGCCCGCGTTCGGCCCAGCCGCATCTCCTGCAATGTCCGCCGCAGCTCCTCGGCCAGCGGCCCCGCCTGCTTCTCGGCGACCTGCGCGACGGCCCCATCGAAGCCGACGCCGGCCTCCACGCTGACCACCAGCAGGTCCAGCATATCAGGCAGGCTTTTCCGTATCCGCGCCTGCCGTTGGGCGATCTTCCCTTGCAGCCACGCCTCCGGCAAGGCGAGGCCGATCACGATGTCCAGCAGGGCCGCCGCCGCCTTCATCGGCAGGGTCGTGCCCAGGACGCGCACGGCCAGCGGCACGAGCGCCATGAAGACGAGGCCGCAGAGCACCCGCAGGCCGAGGAACTCCGCGACGCCCAGCCCCGCCGGGCGGCCCGCCCGTTCCAGCAGCGTCCGCGTGGACTGGGCCGTCCCGCGCGACACGACGCGCCCAGCCACCGCCGCCAGGCGCCGCAGCACGGGCCGCACCACCCGCTCCGTGAGCGGCGCGTCCCAATCCTCCTCGGATGACGGCCCGGCCTCCGCCGCGTCCGGGCGCGCGATCCGCTCCAGCCGCGCGGCGAGGGCGCTCTGCCGCGCCGACGGCGTCGCCAATCCCAGCGCCAGCAGCGCCCCTGCGAAGAAGGCCAGAACCACGATAACCAGCAGCATCTCGTTCCTCGCCAACACGTAGGGGCGATCAGATGTCCAGCCTCACCATGCGCCGGATGATGACCGCGCCGATAATCTGTCCCAGCACCGCCCCGGCGATCAAGACTCGCCCGAGCGGGCTGCCCAGCAGCGGCGCGAAATAGTGCGGGTTGCGCAGCGTCAGCAGCAGGGCCAGGGCAGGGGGCAGCAGGCTCAGGATCAGGCCGGACAGCTTGCCCTCCGCCGTCAGTGTCTGTATCTCCCCCTGCACCCGCACACGCTCCCGGATTGTGTCGGCGATCCGGGTCAGTATCTCGGCGAGGTTGCCGCCGACCCGCTGCTGCGTCGTCACCGCCGTCACGATCAGATCCAAATCCGGCGACCCAACCCGCTCGGTCATCCGCGCCAGCGCCGCCGCCAGCGGCAGACCCAGGGCCAGTTCCCCCAGCGCCACGGCGAACTCCTCCGAGACCGGCGGCGGCATCTCCTCCGCAACCATCTGCGCCGCCCGCGCCAGCGAGTAGCCGGAGCGCAATCCGGACACCAGCAGCGTCAGCGCGTCGGTGAGCTGGCCGTCAAACCGGCGTCGCCGCCCGTCCTCGCCCACGCGCAGGATCAGCGGCGGAATCACGGCCCCGATCAGGGCGAGCAGCAGGGCGAGGGGAGGCAGGCGCGTCAGCAAAGCACCGATTGCGCCCAGGCCGAGAGGGCAGCCTGCCCACAGCAGCAGGAATTCGCCCGGACGCAGGCGCAGGCCCGCCCGGCGGAGCCTTCGCCGCAGCCGCGCCTCCCAGGGCGCGACCGCAGGCGCTGGTGCCGACTGAGTCGGCTCTTCCTCCGGGGCGACTTCCGCCGGGAGCATCACCTGCGTCAGCCGCGCCCGAAACCGCCCGCGCCGCGCCCGCCGCTCCAGCGCCGCATACGTCCCCCCGCCGCAGACGGCGAACGCCAGCAATGCCCATGCCAGAGGTGTCATACGTCACCCGAACAGGCCCGGCGGCAGCGTGACCCCCTGCGCCTCCATCGTCTCCATCAGGCGCGGGCGCAGGCCCGTCGGCCGGTTCTCGCCCAGGACGCGCCCCTCGCCATCCACCCCGCGCGGCTCCCAGCAGAAGATGTCCTGCAGCGCGATGACCTCTCCCGCCAGCCCCTGAATCTCCGTGACGTGCGTGATCTTGCGGCTGCCGTCGCGCAGGC
>Ga0213875_10001264_pt1 | contig 16983 bp, 10 predicted proteins | sample BarmaccomBMRX_R8_FD_160105 | JGI IMG/M metagenome (GOLD analysis project Ga0213875, IMG submission 160105) | Root-associated microbial communities from Barbacenia macrantha in rupestrian grasslands, the National Park of Serra do Cipo, Brazil - RX_R8 | ecosystem: Host-associated > Plants > Roots... | reverse complement strand
GACGCGAAGCTCGAGCTCATCGCGCGAATGCCGCAACTGACGTTCGCTTTCCTGAAGAGCCGAAGTCCGTTCATTCACGAGTCTCACGAGGCGTTCCTCGCGCAGCTTCAAATGGCTGACGCGCATGCGATAAGCAGCACCGAACAGGCTGAGCAAAGACAGCGTGACGAGAATGTAGAATGCCTTCGTTTCGTAATAGTGCGGTTGCAGCGTAATGGAGAGGGAGGTATCTGTCGTGCTCCAGTTCTCTCCTTCGCCCGCTCGCACCACGAAACGGTAAATGCCGTGCGGAATGTTCGTGTAATAAGCGACCCGCCGTGTACCAGCTTGTGTCCAGTCTTTATCGAATCCCTCGAGCATGTAACGGAATCGGAGGTTTTCAGGCGCGATGAAGGTTGGCGACGTGAATTGGAATTCCAGTTTGCCTTGTCCCGGAGGAACGACGAGAACCTTGCCAAGCGGAACCTCTTTGTTATCCACCAGCACACGCTCCATTACTACGGGCGATGACACGCCACGATCGATCACGCGTGCGGGGTCGACGATTGCGACTCCACCCATAGTTGGGAAGCACAGACGGCCGTCTCTCCTGCGGCAACCTGCCGGTTGGAAGCCGCCATTGCATTCGCGCGTTTTCATTCCGTCCCCGGTTCCGTACACCGTGGGGCTTACACTCGCGATCTTACCGGCGACGAAAGCATTCAGTTGCTTCTTACCGAGTTCGAAAATTCCTTTGTTCGAAGTCAACCAGAGCCGGCCCAAATGGTCGTCCAACACTTGAAATAAGGAGTCATCGGGCAAACCGTGATCGGCGGTAAATGCGGTGAAGTGCCCGTTGCGAAAGCAATCCAATCCGCCGCCGTTCGTCGCTAGCCAGAGTGTTCCATCACTGTCGGGATAAATCGCTCGAACAATATCGCTCGACAACCCGTCACGCGTGGTGAAAGAGGTAAACTGGCCGTTGTCAAAACGATTCAGCCCTCCGCCTGTTCCGATCCAAAGCTTTCCCCGCCTATCTTGCGCGATGAAAAGCACGTTGTTATTTGATAGCCCGTCGCGTGTGGTGTAGGTAAGGAAGCGGTGTCCGTCGAAGTGGGTGAGTCCTCCGCGGCTGCCGATCCATAGCTCGCCCTTGTTGTCGGTGAACGTGCTAGAAACAAAATCGCTGGGTAACCCGTCCCTCGAGGTGAACGTAGTGAACTGACCTTCACCCAGGCGGCTAAGTCCTTTGCGGGTGCCAATCCACAGGTACCCGTGACCATCTTCTGAGATCGAGAACACCGTATCATCAGCCAAGCCTTGAGCGCGCGAATAGGATGTGAATGCGCCGTCCTTCCAGCGGGTCAAGCCGTGATCGGACCCGATCCACAGCGCGCCGTTGCTGTCTTCGTATGTCCCCAGTGTGACGTCACTCGGCAGACCGTCCTGCTTGGAAATCATGGCGAAGGAGCCGTTCTTAAATGAATTCAGGCCGCCGCGAGCGGTGCCCACCCACAGCGTCCCTTCGCGATCTTCGAATAACGACCAGACATCCCCTTGCGGGAAACCATCTTGCGGTGTAAAGCAGGCAATCCGGCCGTTCGCGAATCGATCAATGCCGGTCGCTACCGTTCCGATCCAGATAGTGTGAGCTCGATCTTCATACAGCGACAAAATGGAATTGCTGCTTAAGCCCTCGCGAGTTGTGAGCCGTGCTGTGCCTTGCGAACCAACCCGAAACAATCCCTCCCCATTCGTGCCGATCCACATTGTCCCAGCGGCATCAACCAAAACAGCACGAACATAGGGGTGAGGCACTGCCGGACTTACATTAACAGCGCTCAACTTGCCCCCGGAGAACTTGTTCAAGCCATTTCGCGTGCCGATCCAGATGTTTCCCTGCGTGTCGCCCGAGACGGAAAAGACAGCGGGGTCGAGAAGCCCATCCGCGGCGGTGAACACGCGAAACCGTCCATGCTCCAGACGGGCCAATCCGCCTCCATCGGTCGCAATCCAAATTGCGCCCCGGGCATCCTGATAAAGAGAGGTAACCGCATCGCTCGGCAATCCGTTCCGTGTGCTGTAGCTCGTGATTTTGCCATCACGCAGGCAAGACAGCCCTCCCCCGTGCGTGCCGATCCATAAATTTCCGGAATTGTCCGCTAACAAAGCATGTATCTCATCAGCGACCAACCCGGGGGTATTTCGCTTATCAAACACCGCGAAGCGCACACCATCGAAACGGGCCAGGCCCTCTTCAGTGCCAACCCACAGATAACCGTCCGGAGTTTGTGCAATGGACAAGACCGAACTCTGGGGCAAGCCTGAAGATGAGTCCCAAACTTGGTGCGTGTACTGCCGTATTGCCTTTGCGGGATCCAGGGTCGCTTGTGCAGCTGGTATCGCCGCCTGCAGCGCGACAACCCAGACCCCAAGCCGCCAAGCCGCACACGGGCGCCTACTGCCTCGATAACACCCGGAAGACAACACGGTGGTAGGCTCGGCGGTGAGTTTTTCAATGCTGCCGAATGCGGCCAATGCTTATCCTTCCAAGGAATGCATCGGCTGAAGCGGCGAAAAAGTTGAGGCTTGGCTTCAAGACCGCCAAGTCATAAGCTGCTCGCCGCCCCCGAGCGCGCCCCTCAGGAAGTATGAAACCAGCGACACAGTCCATTTCGAATTTCACAATAGATCGCCGATCGCCGATACGGTTAATGACGGCGGTAAGGCGTAAATCCTACACACACCGTCCGGAAAGGAAAGTGAAGATAGATGAAAAAGTTGACGCTGGCCTGCTTAGCCCTTGCTCTTACGGGCAATTGGGCACCCGCCGCGCCGAACACGACAGTTTTGGGGCCGTTGTCTAAAATAGCCCGCGATCTCGTGGGCGCCAACCCGCTGGCCCCGGTACAGGTAATTGTGCAATGGAAGCAAGCCCCCTCCCTTCTTCAACACCAAGAGGTAACCAGCCTTGGAGGACAGCTAATCAGCACGCTTCCATTGATTAACGGAGCGGTGTACACACTGCCCGCCGGGTTGGTAAACATTCTCGCAGCCCTACCCGACATAATCTATATTTCCCCGGATCGCGGGGTGGCGGCCAAGCTCGATTACACAGCAGCGGCCATAAATGCCGGTGCGGCGTGGAGCAGCAATTACACAGGTGCCGGGATTGGCGTCGCCGTAATTGACAGCGGCATCAACGCCGATCCGAACTTTGGTAACCGTATCCCTGCCTACTATGACTTCGTGGGTGGAAGGGGACAGGACCAGTATGGCCACGGACAGCATGTGGCCGGGATTATCGCGGCGAGCGGTCAAACCTCGAACTGTCTCACCTGCACTCGGAGCCTGAAAGGCATCGCTCCCGGCGCGACCCTACTCAACGCGCGCGTGCTCGATCAGAACGGTACCGGACAAGTCAGCAACGTGATCACGGCAATCCAGGGTGCCATCGCTCTGAAGAGCAAATACAACATCCGAGTCATCAACCTCTCGCTGGGCCAACCAGTTTACGAGAGCTACACGCTCGATCCACTCTGTCAAGCCGTCGAAGCGGCGTGGAAAGCCGGTATCGTCGTCGTAGTTGCCGCGGGTAACGATGGCCGCGACAACTCATTCGGCTCGAACGGTTACGGCACGATCACTTCGCCCGGCAACGACCCGTACGTGATCACGGTAGGGGCCATGAAAACCGAGGCTACCTACAATCGAGCCGACGATCTCATCGCGAGCTACAGCTCCAAAGGCCCCACGATGGTCGATCAGATCGTAAAGCCGGATCTGGTCGCGCCCGGAAATATGGTCGTTTCGCTGCAGGCCGCGAATTCGACTCTCGTTAACGAGTATCCGGCGAATATTCCTCCCGTTTCCTATTACGAGTACACGCTGAACGTTCCGCTTTTGGGCGCGCTCCCGAAGGACACTGAGTATTTCAGTCTTAGCGGTACGAGTATGGCTGCAGCGGTCGTCAGTGGCGCCGTTGCCGATCTGCTGCAGGCGCAGCCGAGCCTCACACCGGATCAGGTCAAAGCGCGGCTGATGCAAACCGCGTATTCAGCCTCTTTCCCGGCCTCGAGTACGGCGTATGATCCGACAACAGGCCAGACCTATACGGATTACTACGATCCATTTACGGTGGGCGCTGGGTATCTCGATATCGCAGCGGCTCTCGCCGACACAACCGTTGCAACGGGCAACGCAATGTCGCCGACCGCCACATTTAACTCCGCGACCGGAACACTGACATTCCTGTTCGCGGAGGGCTCGGTGTGGAACTCGAGCGCAGTCTGGAGCACTAGCTCAATCTGGGATACCAGCTCGGTCTGGGGCACGGCAACCGTCGGAAGCGCAAGCTCGGTCTGGAGTTCGAGTTCCGTCTGGAGCACCAGCTCGGTCTGGAGTTCGAGTTCGGTGTGGAGCACCAGTTCCGTTTGGAGTTCGAGTTCGGTGTGGAGCACCAGCACTCCTAGCGCGCAAAGCTCGACGGTCCTAATCAACGGAGAACCGTAATTTTTTGTTCACCGCTTTCCGCCCCGGCGCCCACTGGACCGCCGGGGCTTCTTTTTTACCAGATGTATTGCTTTGCCTCTTTACGCCGGTCGTAACTGTCGAGCACGTGTACCACGCGGATCTTCTTGAGCTTCGAAGGCGAAAGCTGGCCCAGAGGCACGTACACGATCTTGCGATTCACACGCGCAGCCATTTGCCGGAATATGCTACGCGGCGGCTTCGCGGCTATGTACACGACATGCCGTTCCATCGAATATTCGAGCGCAGCCATCAATAGCCGCTCCGCCTTCGTTTCGGCCGAATCGTAATCCGGGTCGCTCCACACATCGTAGAGGCGGCGGGGCGGTAGAGTCATCATCAACCCGCCGTATTCGCCGCGCCCGATCCCCGGTCCCACGGTGTGTTCGAAGGGATGTGTCGAGTAGAAGGCCATATCCGACTCGTTCTGGTGCTCGCCCAACCAAGTCGTTAAGTAGGTATACCGATTCGTGCGGTCTTCGTCGAAGATGATGACAATCGCTCCCACGTCGCCAGAGAACTTTCCGAGTTCGCGGACGTACAGCGTGCAGCGGTGCCAGTTCCGCACTGTTTCGCGCAGATCGATGCCGTCAAGCAACGAGGTCGCGAACGGTTCCACGTGGGACCGCTCCTCCGAGAGCATCGTTTTCGCGCGCCGCTTCAAAACTCGCCCGTAATTCTCGATAATGATGTCTTCGGGAGGGTACGAGCAAATCGCGTCACCGTTGGTCTGCGCGGCCCATTCGCCTTTCACCTTCTCGCGTTTGCGAGGCTTGATGCCGGACGGTTTCAGCATCTGCTTCATACGCGGTAGCCGCCGCCGGATGCGCATTTTGCGGGTCCGAATCCACACATCATCGCCCGAAACCCTGATTGTTTCGAGTGGCGGGTCTTCCGCCATTTGGGCCGGGTAGCGATTGGCCATCTGCCAAACTTCATAACCGTAGTTGTCGTCTACGATGGCTCGCGCGGAGAGCGTCAGATCGTAAACTCCCGGGATCAGCCGCGCATCTAGCATTGCCAGATTGCGGCTGAACTTCGCGAGTGCACGGCGCTGCCAGGATTGCATTCGATCGCCTGTGTTGACTGCGTATTCCTTCTCCGCCTCGCGCAGCATACTGAGTTGCGAACGGGGGCGATCAAGCTCAAAACCCGCGATGTCGTGCCGCCTCTGCTCATACAGATTTTGATAGTACGGCGCTTCGCTCGAAACCTCAGCGAGACAATCGGGGTGCAGATTCACCAATTCGCCTTCGCCGAACAGCCGCAAAGGCGCCCCATCAGGCTCGTCCTGAGGGGCCTCCATTGCGTCCAGCAGCGCATTCAGCATGTTCAACGCGATCACGACGCACGTCGACGCGAGCGGGTCCGCCCCTTGCAGCTTCCAAGCCATGGCACGCGCATGCGCCTCGAGCTCCGAATTTCGCATCGGCGGATGCGAGCGATACGCCTCGACGTACTGTTCAATCCCGATGAGTTGGGTCGCGTATGGCTCCGGATACGCGTCATCGACGTGCGGCTTGATGTGGCTCGGCGGTTCGAGGAATACGGCTTCCGCGCCGATTTCCGCGGCAGTTCGCAATGCTTCTACAAACGGATCGCCTGGCTCAACCGGAATGTACGTGCCCTCACGATCCTCAGATGCGTATTCCTCAAGCACAACGATCGCCGACATCTTCGGCATGCGCTCGATGGCTCTGCGGTAGAGCGCCTCGAGCGATGACGGCAGTTCAACCGCAACCACACGTGGCCGGTGCTCGAGCAGAAAGCGGCGTACCTGCGCCGCAAACTCGATGCGCCCGGGTACGACGGCGAGATACGATAAATTCCCCCGGCGGATGGGCATCTGTGCTACCGCCGCACGTGGTAACGGAAAGCTTCCTCGCCTAACACTGCTCGGATCGCCTCCTCTAGAAGTAGGCGGTCGGCAGATGCGGAGCGCTCCTTCAGCTTCAAGAAATATCGCGCGATGTTAATGCCGTCACGAACCGTGTACGTCTCGTCGGCGGCGTGCGCCTGCTGTAAAAAGTCGGTGACGTACTGCAGCAGTTCATCGGGCGAGAAAGGCAGGTTCTCGCGCATGATGGCCAGCTCCTCCTCGCGCTCCGGGAAATCGACGAGAATCTGAGGCTGCAGTCGCGATTGAATATACTCCGGCAAATCGAACGTAGACGAGTCGTCGTTCATCGTCGCTACCAGCCGGAAATTGGGATGTGCTTTGATCTTCACGCCCGCGACGATCGATTCCACGTAGCGGCGATTGTCAAGCAAGGGGGCGAGACTTGCCCAGCTTTTCTCGCTCATACGATTGCCTTCGTCCAGGATCGCCACACCGCCCCGGATCATCGCCGAAACCAACGGAGAAGCAACATACTTCAGCTTCGAGGCGGTCTCAATTACTGGCGTAATGAGGAGGTCCTCCGGCCGGGTGTCGACCGTGGCCTGAAAAATATAAACATCGCGGGCGAGCCGCTTGCCGCCTGCATAGGCGAGCGTCGTCTTCCCAACGCCGGGTTTGCCGAGCAGCCGCGGATTCATCGGAACATCGCGGTCATGAATGACCATCCATGCGGCCATCAACTGCCGCATTGCGTCCTCTTGTCCCACCCAGGAGACGGTCAATTCATCCGGATGCGCGAGATGTACTTCGATACCTTCGATAACAACTTTCATGCGATTACAAAGATTGTTTCCGTCGCGCGAGCGCGCTCCGCCTATCTACCTTTTCATCGTAGAATGAGGAAGCTTATCGGATGACGCCTCAACAGTTACGGCTCGTCTATGCGTTCGAGTTTTTGATTGCGCTGCTTGCGATTTTCGCTGCTTGGTCCGAGATTGGTGGGCAAGCGGCACTCGATCTGATGTATTGGGCATGGAAATTAGGCTTGGGTCTTGCGCTGGCGGGCGCCATCGTCGCGTACACGGCTGCGCTTGTCACAAGCCAGTCCGCATGGACGCTGCAATCCTCTCGTTGGCTGGCGGCGATCATTCTTATAACGGTTGCAATGGGAATCGTCACTTACTATTACGTCGTGCAAGTGGAAGCAACCGACACGGACGAAACCGGAACGATGACCGCTCTTCTGCGGCAGGTCGCGTAAGTCCCTGATGGCGAAATCGGAGTCGGAACACGATTACGCAATCTGGACATCGCCGGTTTCGGGATTAACCGTCGAATATTCTCGCCCGGCTTTTCATGAAATCGATTTTTCCGTCAACGAAGGGTATCGAAGAATCCCTCACGGCGGTATCGAAGTTGGCGGTATTCTCTTTGGGCGCATCGATAAGGAGTCGGTTCGCGTCGACGCCTTTCGGCCGATCGACTGCGAACACGCAGCCGGACCGTCGTTCATCCCGTCTGAACGTGACATCGCGAAGCTAAATGAGCAGTTGACGAATTACAAAAGCGATTCGGAGCTGCAGTCGCTGCAGCCGGTGGGTGTGTTCGTCGCGCACACGCGTAGCGGACTCGAAGTCAACGACCGCGAGTTTGCGTTGTTTGAAGACCTGTTTCCAGGGCCCGGAAAGGTTTTGCTGCTGGTGAAGCCGGAGCGATTTCAACCGACGCGCTTCGCGTTTTTTGTCCGGGCCAGTGACGGCGGATTGGAAGGCGATGTTCCTGAGCAGGCGTCGATTCTGCCGTTGCCCTCGCGAGGGACGGCTCAAGATCCGTTACCGGAACCGGCACGCCCGCAATCAGTGCGGCACGTCGAGTCACCACAACAAGTACCGCCGCGGCAACGCTCGGAACCGGTGGTTCCTACGACACGGGCTCCGGAAGCGAGACCGCTTGTGCCGGCTGGGAGCGCCGCCGGCGGACTGCCCTCGATCGACGAGATCAGGAGCAGGCGCGCACGAGCACAGTTCGATGCACCTGGGTTTCAGGAGCACGACCGCGGCGAACGGTTCGCCTATCCGGCAAAGCGAAAGTGGCCTTCCCAATTCCGTATCACACCGCTGGGGCTTGCGGCGGCACTGCTCGGCTGCTGTGTCGGATACGCGATCTACTTACAGCTACCTTCGGCCGTAATTCCGTTGCAGATCGAACCTCAGACCAACGGGTTGCTCTTATCCTGGTCCGCGGAGCAAACCTCTCACGCGGATCTCGCTGCGATGCGAATAAACGATGGCGACCCGGCGGCTCTATCGAGTGAAGACAAAATTAACGGGCGAACGCAGATTACCGCTACCGGGGACAACGTGAAAATCGAGCTGATTGCACGTCATTGGTTGCGGGATTCGCGAGGAATCACCCGGTATGTGCGGGCCGAGAGGCCGCCTCAAGGCACTCACTAGCTTGCGGGGAGTCGTAGATCGTCGCCCCGCATTTCTTCGGGTTCGTCGATGTTCAAGATTCCGAGAATCGTCGGCGCCACATCTTTGAGCGCGCCTCCCATCCGCAGTCGAACTTTGTCGTTCGTTAAATAGATGAACGGAACCGGGTTTGTCGTGTGGTACGTGTGCGGGCCTTTTGTGACGGGATCGATCATCGTTTCGGCGTTGCCGTGATCTGCCGTCACGAGCCATGAACCGCCTGATCGCTTTAATGCGGAATAAATCTCTGATAGTCCCGCATCCACGGCTTCACATGCGCGTACTGTCGGCTCCATTTTCCCGGAATGGCCGACCATGTCCGCATTAGCGTAGTTCATCACGATGACGTCGAAATCGGCCTGCTCGATCGCGCTCACGACTTTTGCTGTGATGCCTGAAGCGCTCATCTCCGGCTTCAAATCGTACGTTGGGACCTTCGGCGATGGAATCAATTCGCGCTCTTCTCCGCGGTACGGCCGCTCGTTCCCGCCATTGAAGAAATAGGTTACGTGCGCGTATTTCTCCGTCTCGGCGACACGCAAGTTGCTGAACCCGGCGCGCTCCATCACGTCGGCAAGGATGTTGTTTGGATGCTCGGGGGGTAAGACATACGCTAGGTCAAAAGTCTTGTCGAACTGCGTCATCATCGTGTACGCAAGATTCTTCGGAACCTGCGCGCGCGGCGGAATCTCGAGCGTCGAATCCGTGAAAGCGCGTGTGATCTGACGCGCGCGGTCCGCTCGAAAGTTATACATGATGATGCTGTCGTCATCCCGAACGAGCCCCACCGGCTCATTCCGATCGTCGATGATTGTCACGGGCTCGATGAATTCGTCCGTGACGCCGTGCGCGTATGAAGTCCGAACAGCCTCAAGCGGCGAACGAAACCGCACACCGTTGCCTAACACCATCGCGCCGAACGCACGCTCGATGCGATCCCAGCGCTTATCGCGATCCATCGCATAATACCGGCCCGAAACGGAAGCGATCTTGCCGATTCCAAGCTCGTTGAGCTTGCGCTCGACCTGCTCGATGTAACCAGTCCCGCTCTCGGGCGGCGTGTCACGACCATCTGTGAAACAGTGGACGAAGACATCGCGCAAGCCGTATCGCTTCGCCATCTCGAGTAGCGCAAATAGATGCGACAGTTGCGCGTGTACGCCGCCATCGCTGCATAAGCCGATCAGATGCAACCTGTGATGTGCCGCTTTATCCATCGCGTTTACAAGCGCCGGATTTTGGAAGAACTCGCCCGTTGCGATCATCAGGTCAATGCGAGTCACATCCATGTAAATAATGCGGCCCGCGCCCATGTTCATGTGACCGACTTCGCTGTTGCCCATTTGTCCCTCGGGCAAACCGACATACGGGCCCGAAGTGTAAATGAGGGTATTGGGGTAAGTTGCCAGCAGATGATCGTAAGTCGGCTTGTGCGCTGCCGCGATCGCATTTCCCTCGACTACGGGCGAATAGCCCCAGCCGTCGAGAATCGTCAGAACTAGCGGCTTCCGCTTATCTCGCGCCATCGTTCTGTTGACGGAAGGCGTTGCGGCCGAGATACACCGCCGCCGCGCCGAGCTGTTCCTCTATGCGCAACAGTTGATTGTATTTGGCGATGCGATCCGTCCGGCTCGCAGATCCGGTTTTGATTTGTCCCGCGTTGGTGGCGACCGCAAGATCGGCTATAAAAGAATCTTCGGTTTCACCCGATCGGTGCGAAACGATGGCTGTGTAATTCGCCCGCGCCGCGAGCTGCATCGCGTCTAACGTTTCCGTCAACGAACCAATCTGATTCACCTTCACCAAGATTGAGTTCGCGACGCCGCGATCAATGCCCTCTTGCAGACGCGCCGAATCGGTGACGAAGAGGTCGTCGCCGACGAGCTGCACTCTATGCCCCAGTGCTTCGGTAAGCCGCTTCCACCCATCCCAATCATCCTCGGCCATGCCGTCTTCGATCGAGACGATCGGGTACTGATCCACCCAACGTGACCAAAAGTCGACCATTTGGTCTGACGTCTTCGCGCTTCCATCGGATTTCTTGAAGACGTACTGTTTCCGGTCGGCGTCGTAGAATTCGCTGGTTGCCGGATCGAGCGCGATCGCAATCTCTGTTCCTGGCGCGTAGCCCGCTTTTTGAATCGCCTCCATCAACGTGCCGAGCGCTTCTTCATTCGATTTCAGGTTCGGCGCGAAGCCGCCTTCGTCGCCGACCGCAGTCGAATAGCCCCGTTGTTTCAGAACGCCCTTCAGCGTGTGAAACACCTCCGTGCCCATACGCAGCGCATCCGCAAATTTATCGGCCCCGACCGGCGCGATCATGAATTCCTGGAGATCGACCGAGTTGTCGGCGTGCGCTCCGCCGTTGATGACGTTCATCAGCGGAACCGGCAAAACGCGGGCATTCACACCGCCCAGATAGCGGAACAGCGGCGTCATCTGCGATTGCGCGGACGCACGGGTGACGGCCATGGAGACGGCAAGAATCGCGTTCGCCCCGAGTTTGCTCTTGTTCTCGGTTCCGTCGAGCAAGAGTATCGTCTCGTCGATTAGCTGCTGATTTGCTGCATCCAATCCGGCCAGCGCCGGCGAAATAATTTCTGTAATGTTCGCGGAAGCCTTGCGCGTGCCTTTGCCGAGATAGCGGGATTTGTCGTGATCGCGCAACTCGATCGCTTCATGCTCGCCTGTTGACGCGCCGGAGGGAACGGCCGCACGCGCGACCGTTTCATCGGCCAAATAAACCTCGGCCTCAACGGTGGGATTTCCGCGCGAGTCTAAAATCTCGCGCCCGATGATTTTGACAATTTCCATGAGTGGCTCGGGTTAAAATGAACCTGTTACTCTTCCTCGAAAGGCGGTGAAAGTTAATTGGCAGAAGTCCATCTGCAGGAGAGCGAGACGCTTGAGAGTGCGCTGCGCCGTTTCAAGCGCAAAGTGCAGCAAGAAGATATTGTAAAGGAGATCAAGCGGCACTCGTTCTACTTGAAGCCCGGAGAAAAGCGCCGCACGAAGGAAGCTCTCGCCCGCAAGCGCAATCGCAAGAAGCGCCCCCGCGAGATTGAGTAAGTATCGCCGTCCCGCCCGGTGCCTTGTGTCGTGGGGTGGCCATTCTTGGCCGCGGCCGCCTTTTCCAAGGCGGCCTTCCCGTCGGACCTAATCGCCCATCGCGCCGACTTCTTCGCGCGTCTCCGGCTCGGCAGCTTTCGGCGCTCCACCGAGCAAGCCATCAAGCGGAACAAAGCCTTCCGGCCGTTTTTCGCCGAGCACGTGTTCGCGATAAAGCCGCATCATGCGCTCATCTTCAAGCTTCTTCTTGAGCGCTGCATCGCGTGCGCGAGTCTTCTCTTCACGAGCATTGCGCGCGATCCCCTTGAGCTCGAGATCGTGCTGCCGGTCCGCATTCACGTGCTCGTCGACCAGCACCAAACGATGCTCTTTGCTTGAAAGCGGTACGTGCTTGTTGCCGGCGAAGATTTCGTGACGCCCGTGCTCGTCATACCACTTGGTGAGCGTCGCGGTCATGTGCATCTTCTCGATAATGTTGCGCCAGCCCACGCCGGTGTTGTAAGCGCAGAAGGAGATCTCGCCTTCTTGCGTCGCGTACGGGATGATGCACTGCTCCGTGCGCCTGAAATCGTAATTGAATAGATCCTGGAACCACATACCTGCAACAAACAAAAAGTTCCAGCGATCGGTACGGCGTTGCTCGATATCGGCGCGTGTACGGTCGCCCGTCACTTTGCCGTACCCGCCGGTCACAGCCTTCTTCGACATACCGAAGCATTTGTCGAATTTTGCGATCAGATCGGACAACTTGAAGTGGGTTGGCGCGTTCAACGGGTTGTAATTCCGGAGCAGCGCGAGCGTCACGCCTACGACCGAGAGGAACCGGCCGCGCGCGGCGTCGTTGATGCGCGCCACATCCTTGGCCAACTGATCGGCGTTCAGGAACGCAGTAACCGGGACGTGCTCCTTCGTCTCCTTGTCGCACATGACCGCCATCCCGATGCCGCAATTGGGGTGGCACCCGCAACTCAACTGTCCCCAATCGGCAGCCGGTCCGTGCACCAGATCTGCGAAATCCGAAAACGTGCTCATGAAGCTGATCGGGAACCAATCGCGCACCGGCTCGCCGATGCCGGTCTGATTCTTCACGTCATGAGCCAAATGGGAAAGCGTGTATCGCTGTGCCTGCCTGCGTTCGTCCGTGATGGCTTCATCGCGGCCCGTGAATGAGACCGGCTGGAACGAAAGGAATGGAATCTTTTTCGGGTTGTCCAGCGCGAACTGAACCACGTGCCCGACCTGTTCGTTGTTCACGCCGTTTAAGATCGTGATCACGGGCACGATATCGACGCCCGCACTCCACAGATTCTCGATGGCGCGCAGCTTCACGTCAAACAGATTGCCCACAGCACGGTGGGAATTGGCGGCATTGCCGATACCGTCGAACTGCAGGTACGCATAGCGCAGCCCCGCCTCCGCGGCTTCTTTGCAGAAATCGGGCCGCTTGGCGAACTCGATGCCGTTGGTCGCCGCCTGCACACTGTTGTAGCCGACCTGCCGCGCGTATCGCACCGCGTCGATGAAATACGGCGAAAGCGTCGGCTCGCCGCCGGAAAACTGAACCGACATCTGGCGCCGCGGCTTGATCGAGATCGCGTTATCGAGCAGCGTCTTGATGTCTTCCCAGCTCAGCTCATGCACAAAGCCGACCTGGTTCGCATCCATGAAGCACGGATCGCACATCATGTTGCAGCGATTCGTCAGATCGATGGTCAAAACCGACCCGCGCCCGTGCTTGATGGTGCTGGTGCCGTGATTATGCAGCGTCTCGTCGGCGTGTGCACGAATGTCCCGGCCGGGGAAAACGTCTTCCAGGTGTTTCGAAAACGCCGGGTCGATAGACATGATGTCTTCGAAATGCCCGTGCAGCGAGCACTCCTTGACCATCATGATTTTTCCGTCGCGCTCAATAATGCGCGCCTTGATTTCGCCGACCGGCTCGTTTAGCAGGATCTTGTAATCCACCTCGCCGTCGACAATCCTCTTGCGAATCTCGGGCACACATCGCGGGCACAGCGAGTCGGTGTCCCGTGGCCATCCGAGCGGCGGCTTCGACTTCTCATAGCTCTTAAGCAGCGGCTTCTCCGACCACTTCGGCGTAAACGAGGGATTCTGGTGAAACTGGTTCACCCGGTCGAAAACCTGCCATGCCGCGTTCGCGCTCGCCGCAATCGCTTTCTCGAAATATTTGACTGGTCTATGCATCAGTTGAGCTATAGTTTCCCTTCATCACAGTATACGGGCGGGCTTAACTGATTGATAACGAAAAGAAACTGAACTGCGGCGATTGGCCGTTGTATGGAAAAATCCAGGCCTGAAGTGGCGAGCCGTTTTCGAGGCAAGTACTTACGAGTCAAAGGCCTAGCGTGAGAGAGATCTCACGCGTCAAGCGAGAATGGGTCTAGTGCCGATCACTGCCGAAAGCGTGAAAAGCCTCGCCCGCGACTGCGGGTTCGATCTCGCCGGCATCACGAGCGCGCTGCCCACGGCCGATTTCACAGGCTTCGATGACTGGCGGTCACGCGGATTCGCCGGCGAAATGTCGTACTTGACTGACCGCCGCGGGGACGTTCGCGCCGATCCCCGGAACCTGCTCCCGAGCGCCCAAACAATCGTCTGTGTGGCGAAACTCTACAACACGCCGCATGCGCACTCGACCGAACTGCGCGACCGATCGCGCGGCTGGATTTCGCGCTACGCTTGGGGCGCCGATTATCACGATGTTGTGCGTGATGGGCTCGAGCGATTGGCCGAAAAGATTGCGGCGATCCATGGCGAGCCGTTCGAGTGGAAAATTTGTGTCGATACGGCGCCGCTTTTAGAGAGATCGTATGCTCGCTTGGCCGGCCTCGGCTGGATTGGAAAAAACACCTGCTTGATCAACCAAGAAGCAGGATCGTGGTTCTTTCTCGGTGAACTGCTGCTCGGGTTGCCCCTTGCCGTTGACGCGCCCGAACCGGATCGCTGCGGCACCTGCACGCGCTGCATTGATGCGTGTCCAACTCAGGCGCTCGTCGCCGCGCAGAACGGCGCATGGATGCTCGATGCGAGAAGATGCATCTCTTATTTAACGATCGAGAAGCGGGGTCCGATCGATTCTGACCTCGCGGCGCGCATGGGCGATCACATATTCGGCTGCGATATCTGCCAGGACGTTTGTCCTTGGAATCGCCGCGCGCCCGAGAACGCCGACCCTGCTTTCGAGCCCGCGAACTTTGCGCCCGAGTTGAAGAGTCTCGCCCGCCTGAGCGAAGACGAATTTCGCTCCCGTTTCCGGCGAACGCCGATCTGGCGCGCAAAACACGCCGGCTTTTTGCGGAACGTGGCCATCGCGACGGAAAACGCCCGAAACGCTGAATGCACACGGTCTGGCGAGTAGTCGCTGGGGCGCTGCTCAGTGCAATCTGCGCGTGCGCCGCATCGAATTTTCCAGAAGACCCGCTGAAGAATCCCGGTTTTGTTTACTTCTATAACCTCGAATACACGCAAGCCATCGACACGTTTGCGCGCGAGGTGAAGGACGACCCCTCAAATCCGCGGACGTACAACCATCTTGCGCAGGCCATTCTTTATCGCGAGATGTTCCGCAACGGCGCGCTCGAAAGCCAGCTCGTAACCGGCTCTAATCCGTTTCTGCGCCAACCCAAAATGCGCATCAGCGCGGAAGACCGAAGCCGTTTCTTCGATTGCATCAACCGGTCGCTGGCGCTCACGCAGGCAACTCTCGCCACGAACGCGAACGATGTCCCGGCTTTGTACTCGAATGGGGCCGCACACGCGTTACGCGCGACGTTTCTTTTTCTGGTCGAAAAAGCGTGGGTCGATTCGTTGAAGGACGCAAGCGCCGATCGGAACGCTAGCCACAGAATCCTAGAAGCGGACCCGAAGTTTATCGACGCGCATTTCGCGCTCGGGCTATACGATTACGTCGTCGGGAATCTTTCGTTTTTTATGCGGGCGCTCAGCTTTGTCGGCGGCTTCAGAGGAGACAAAGCCGGCGGGATCCGCCAAATCGAGGAGGTCAACCGAAGCGGGATCGGCGCGCGCTATGACGCGCAAATTCTGTTGGCTGTCATCTACCGGCGAGAGCGTCGGCCCCTAGACGCGATGCCTTTGCTCAAGAACCTGGCCGAGACGTTTCCGCGTAACTACCTCTTTCGCTTCGAGCAGGTTCAAATGTATAGCGACCTGGGAGACAAAAATGCGGCGCTGCGGGTCATCGGCGAAATTGAAGATTTGCGCCGCACTAAGGCGCCCGGCTATGCAGATTTAGCTCAAGAGCGTGTCGCGTTTCTTCGCGGCAACCTCCTGTTTTGGTACCGTGATTTTCCCGCCGCGTTGCAGGACCTAAAAACAGTCGCGCTGCATCCCGATCGCGTGCCGTTCAGTACAGCGGTCCTTGCGCAGTTACGCGTCGGACAGCTTTACGACATAATGGGCGATCGAGATCGCGCTGTCGTGGCATATCGCAGCACAATCGATATGGCCTCGGGTTCGGAGATCGCCGCCGAAGCCAGGAGTTACATCGAAAAGCCGTACCGGCGTAAAGATTTTCCATCGGATGGCCGATAAGGGGAATAAGAGCTACACTAGCGTCCAGTCATGCAGTCGTTCAACAACGTTGCGACGGATAGTTCAAAATCCGTGTTCTATCAGCAGTTGTGTGAGCAGGTCCACGAATTGCTGAAGGACGAAAGAAACTTGATCGCGAACGCAGCGAATACGTCAGCGCTCTTGTTCCATTCACTGCCGGATGTGAATTGGGTGGGATTCTATCTCGCGGAAGGCGATGAATTGGTTCTGGGCCCGTTTCAGGGGAAGCCTGCCTGCAGTCGTATACGAATCGGCGAAGGAGTGTGTGGGAGGGCTGCTGAAAAAGGTGAAAGTGTCGTGGTTCCTGATGTCAATCGCTTTCCGGGACACATCGCGTGCGACACAGCGTCGAACTCGGAAATCGTAGTTCCACTGCTGACTTGGGGCAAGCTGATCGGCGTTTTGGATATCGACAGCCCCAGCCTGAATCGCTTCGACGAGGATGATAAGGAAGGCTTGGAATCGGTAGCCTCAGTGTTCCTCGCCGCGCAGACGATT
>Ga0213875_10001263_pt1 | contig 16992 bp, 12 predicted proteins | sample BarmaccomBMRX_R8_FD_160105 | JGI IMG/M metagenome (GOLD analysis project Ga0213875, IMG submission 160105) | Root-associated microbial communities from Barbacenia macrantha in rupestrian grasslands, the National Park of Serra do Cipo, Brazil - RX_R8 | ecosystem: Host-associated > Plants > Roots... | reverse complement strand
GGCCGGGCTTCAGGCGTCGCGGGCCGCGCGGCCGCCGCGCCCGCGCCGCGTGCGCTCAACGGCCCGGATCGAGGGATCGGTGCGGTCGTTCCGGTAGGGCCGGTAGATGTCGGGCTCGAGGTAGATCGTCTCCGCGATCGGAACGGCAGAGCGCATCCGCCGCTCCGCCGCGTCGATTCCTTTGGCGATGCGCGCGGCGTCCGCCCCGGCCGGGACGGCGACCTTGGCCGTGACCAGAAGCGACTCCGGCCCCACGTGCGTCGTCCTGATGTGGATCACCCGGAACCCCTCGCGCCCGTCCTCCGCCGCCTGGACCAGCGCCCGCACGACCTCATCGCTCGCCGACTCCCCGATCAGCAGGCTCTTGGTCTCCACGGCCACCACCGTGGCGGCCACCGCGAGCAGCATGGCGATCCCCACCGAGCCGGCGCCGTCCCACGCGCCGTTTCCGGTCGCCACGGACAGCAGCACGCCGGTGAACGCGAAGAGCAGGCCCAGCAGGGCGGCCAGGTCCTCGAGCAGCACCACCACGAGCTCAGGTGTCTTCGCCCGCCGGATGAACGTCATCCAGCCGCGGCCCTCCCGCACCTCGTTGGCCTCCCTCACCGCGGTGCGCAGCGAAAACGATTCCAGAACGGCCGACACGCCGAGCACGGCGAAGGCGACCGCGGGTGAGCGCACCGGCTCCGGATGGATGATCTTGTGGATTCCGTCGTAGGCGGAAAACCCGGCGCCGACACCAAACAGCAGCACGGCGACGATGAACGCGTAGAAATACCGCTCCCGGCCGAACCCGAACGGATGCTCCTCGGTCCTGGCGCGGGCGGAACGGCCGCGGCCGACCAGCAGCAGCACCTCGTTGAACGTGTCCGCGACCGAATGCACGGCCTCGGCGAGCATCGACGCCGAGCCGGTCACCAGGAACGCCGCGAACTTGGTCACGGCGATTCCCAGGTTGACGGCGAGCGCGGCGATGACCGCCCTCACGGGACGTCTCCCGGGCGCATCCGCGGCTGCATCCGACTCACCTCACGGGACCGCTTCCACACCACGCCGGTGTTATGCGATCCGTTCCTTCATGTCCTGGATCGCCGTGACCGGGAACGGATCGATCCCGGACGCGATCGCCAGGTAAACGGTCGCGTAGTCGATCAGCTGAACGAGCCCGGCCAGCCGCCGCAGCGGATGCTCTCCGTCCGTGGACAGGCGGGACACGCGTATCCCCCGCTGTTCCGCCAGCTCGCCGACGGCTTCCCTGAGCTTGGCCACCTGCGGGTGCTCCGCGGCCGGGTCGGCGAGCAGCATCAGCCGGAGCGAGACGGACTCGCCGGCGCCGTCGTCGAAGTCGATCGTTTCGCCCGCGCCGTCCTCCGCCGTCTCGCCGAAGTCCTCCGCCTCCGGGAAGTCGGGCTCGGGGCCGGGCGCGAACGGCCCGTCGAACACGCCGACCTGATCATGGCTGGCGTCCGGCAGCACGCCGGCGACCGCCGGGTACTTGGCGTTCGCGTTGAGCTGACTGGCGAACCGGCGCGCGGCCACGCCGGCCAGCGCCGAGCTGCCCCAGATCAGCGGGAACGTGCCGACGAGGTCCAGGGCCAGTGACTTGCCCGGGTTGACGAACGACTCGCTGGACGGGCGGCACTGATGCGAGACGTCCTCCATCGCGGCCGCGGCTTCCTCATAGACATCCCGGCCGATCCGGGTCACGCCCAGCCGCTCGGCGATCACCAGCAGCGGGACCGACAGGCCCCACAGCGTCGACCTCGGCATCCCCGCGGACGCCACCGGAATGAACGTCGCTCGCACCTGCTCGGCGATCCGCTGCAGCGGCGAGCCCGCGCCGCCGACCGCGACCAGGTGGCAGCCGCGGCGCGCCGCCTCGGTCGCCGCGGCGAGCGTCTCCTGCGTCGAGCCCGAGCCGGAGACCGCGACCACCAGGTCCGCCGCACCGACCCAGCCCGGCAGCTGGTAGCCGCGCGAGCCGGTGACCTGGACCGGGGCCCCTGTCCCGCACACCGCGGCGAGCACCTCTCCGGCGACCGCGGAGCCGCCGCCCGTGCCCGCCACCACGATCGCCCGGGGCCGGTCGTCCGGGCGCAGCGCGGACAGGTCCGCTTCCGCGCACGTCCGCACCGCGGTGCGCACCTGTGCCGCGGACGAGGCGATCTGCCGCAGCATCCCGGCGGGGTCGCTGGCCTCGACCAGGTCGGGATCGTCCAGCCGGTCGGCGGCGAGCGCGATCCCGGCTCCCGGGCCGTTCGGCGTGTTCACGCCCCGCCTTCGGGCTGACGCGCCTCGTCCACCAGCAGCACCGGGATGCCGTCGCGCACCGGGTAGGCCAGGCCACACCCGGTGCAGACGAGCTCGCTCGCCTCGTCGTCGGCACGCAGCGGCGCGCGGCATTTCGGGCAGGCGAGGATTTCCAGGAGCCAGTCGTCGATCTGCATGAAAACCTCAATTATTCGGAACGAGCGGTGGTGTCTCGCACCAGCCCGAGCACCTCGTCACGGGTGGCGGCCATGGTCGCCTCGTCGGACGCTTCGGCGTTGAGCCTCAGCAGCGGCTCGGTGTTGGACGGCCGCAGGTTGAACCACCAGGCGTCCGCGCTGACGGTGAGACCGTCCAGCTCGTCGAAGGTCACGCCGGGCCGGCCGGCGAACACCTGGCGCACCTTCGCGGCCGCCGCCGCCTGGTCCGACACCTCGCTGTTGATCTCGCCGCTCGCGTAGTACCGGGAGAACTCGCCGAGCAACCGCGACAGCGGCCGCTGCTGCTGGCCGAGGGCGGCGAGCACGTGCAGCGCGGCCAGCATGCCGGAGTCCGCGAACCAGAAGTCCCTGAAGTAGAAGTGGCCGGAGTGCTCGCCGCCGAACACCGCGCCGCTGCGTGCCATCTCGGCCTTGATGAACGAGTGGCCGACGCGGGTGCGCACCGGCACGCCCCCGCGCTCCCTGATGATCTCCGGCACCGCGCGAGAGGTGATCAGGTTGTGAATGACGGTCGCGCCCGTCTCGCGGTCGAGCTCACGGCTGGCGATGAGCGCGGTGAGCACCGAGGGCGAGACGATCTCGCCGCGCTCGTCCACGACGAAACAGCGGTCGGCGTCGCCGTCGAACGCCAGCCCTATGTCCGCGTGGTTCTCCCGCACCGCCCTCTGCAGGTCCCGCAGGTTCTCCGGGTCGATGGGGTTCGCCTCGTGGTTGGGGAACGTCCCGTCCAGCTCGAAGTACAGCGGCACCAGCGTGACCGGGAGGCCGTCGAAGACCTTCGGGACGGTGTGACCCGCCATCCCGTTGCCCGCGTCGACCACGACGGTCAGCGGCCTGATCCCGGACAGGTCCACGAGTTTCTTCAGGTACTCGGCGTATCCGGGAAGCAGGTCCCGCTGCGTGACCGTGCCCTTCGGGCCGTCGTACGCGGGGACGCCGCTGGCCACCATGTCCCGCACTTCCGCCAGCCCGGTCTCGATGCCGACCGGCCGGGCGCCCTCCCGGCACAGCTTGATGCCGTTGTATCTGGCTGGGTTGTGGCTCGCGGTGATCATCGCGCCCGGCAGGCTGAGCGCACCGCTCGCGTAGTAAACCATGTCGGTCGAGCCGAGTCCCGCCGCGATCACGTCGGCGCCCTGTGACGCCGCGCCACGGCCGAGCGCATCCGCCAGCGGCGCGGATGAGGCGCGCATGTCATGCAGGGTCACCAGCGACCTGGCCCCGGTGAGCCGGATGAACGCGGCGCCCACCGCTTCCGCCACGCCCTCGTCCAACTGGTCAGGCACGACGCCCCTGATGTCGTACGCCTTGAAGATTTTCGTCAGATCGGCCACTTCGGCTCCGCTTCCTCTGCCCGTTACTTGTCGCAGCACCAACCTATCGGTCGCGGGCTACCGCGGCGACGAACATCGCACCGCAGCCAGGTCCTTCGTCCGAGGGCCGTGCCCCGGCGCACCGGCTGCCCAGTGGGCGCATCTGGGGAGCCTCAGGGTGCGGGGGACGTCCCGGGGCACCCGAGCCACTACACCGTTCAGTGTACAAAAGAGAACTGCACGGTGTAGTGTAACGGTGGAGCGCGGCTGCGGGGGCTGCGGGGCTGGTCAGGGGCGGGGGTCGGCGGGAGTGGCCGGGGCGGAGCGGAGCACCCGCAGGTGGCCACGGCGGCCGACCTCGATGCCCTGGCCTACCGGCTCCGTGTCCGTGCGCTGTCCCGGGCGCGGCCGGTCCCCGGGCCGGCCGACGTCGCGGACGACGTTCGCGAGCGCCTCGAGGTCGTCCGCGCGCTCCTTGGCCGGGTCGATCGGCAGCCGCACCACGTCCCAGCCGCGGGGTACGGTCAGCCGGGCGGCATGCTTCTCACACAGGTCGTAGCAGTGCGGCTCGACGTAGGCGGCCAGCGGGCCGAGCACGGCGGTGGAGTCGCGGTACACATACGTGAGCGTGTAGACGGGAGGCTGCTTGCACGCAGGGCGTGAGCAGCAACGGGAGTTCACCAGCCCACCTCGCTCACATGATCTTCGATGGTCACGATAGCAGCGCGGCCGGTGCCGGCACTCCGGAAAGCGATGCCGTCATGAGCTTCGCCGGGACGTGCCCGTCTCCCCCGGGGCACGCACCTCGAATCGACGCTCACAACGGCTGACGGTATCCATCCGCGGCCGGTAACGCCATCACCCGGCCACCGTTCGCGATCGTGTCGTGCTTTGCGGCTCTTGCCCGGTCAGGAACCGGGTTGTTCTGCCCCTTGGCCGTACCGCGCAGCAATCCGGGAGCGATACGCTCGGTAGCTGTGCAAACCGGCGACACCGGCTCCGCCCCGGGCCCGCGCGTCCGGCGGCGAGACCGTCACGGCAGGGGGCTGCGCGGCAGGCTGGTGCCGCCCGGGGTACCGCTGTACCGCAGCCGGGCGCAGCAGTTCGACGACCTCGTGCTCGACGCCGTGGCGCGCCTTGAGCCGCGCTGGGAGACCGAGCTGTCCGGGGTCGAGTTCGCCGTCCAGGAGGTCCCGGACGAAGACGAACTGACCGACGAGCCCGGGTCCGTGCCGCTCGCGCGGGTGGTCCCCGGCTCGCCGGACTCGAGCGACCCGGCCAGGCCGGCCAGTGCCGCGCGTATCGTCCTGTACCGGCGGCCGCTGATGGCCCGCGCGGACGACGAGGACGAGCTCGGCGAGCTGGTCTTCGACGTGGTGGTCGAGGAATTGGCGCAGGTGCTGGGCCTTGACCCGGAGACGATCGATCCCGGCTACAGCGAGCCTGACTAGCTAGCTAGCTAGTCAGCTAGAGTGCCGGTCGAGTAGTAGCCACGGCGGGGGCCTTCCCCTGTCATGCCCGAATGACGAACCACGCCCCGAACCCAGCCCAGCCATTCCGCCGAACCGGGGATTTGGGTGCGATCCGCGCTGCCCTCACAACACGGATCGCACCCAAACCGGCCAGCCACGCCCCCGCACCCGCAGCCCCCGGCAGCCCCCGCGGAGGCCGCAAGCGCGGCCGCCACCGTCCACGCCCCACGCGAACCCCCAGCGCGACGGGCGGGTACAGATGAGCGCCGCCTTTCCGGCCGCCAAGACCGCGCACAGGTGAGCGCCCTCTTTCCGGCCGCCAAGACCGCGCACAGGTGAGCGCCGCCTTTCCGGCCGCCAAGACCGTGCACCCCGCAAAACACGCCTGACGATTGTCTGGCCGGCGGAGCTTGCTCCGCACGGACGCTGGCGGCACGGGCTACGGCATGATGGCGGTGTAGGCGTCACGGACCTGCGGGACGCTGACGGCCGTGGGCGCGCTCGGGACCGGCAGGACCGACATGACCGTGCCGGCGGGGGCGCCGCCCTCGGTCACCAGGCGCGCGGCGTACAGCGGCCCGGAGCCGGCGAGCGGGGTGATCACGACCGCGAACGCCGGGGTGGTGCCCCGCGGTGGCCGTATCGTCACCGCGACCGTATGACCGCGCGGTACCGTCACGACCTGCGTGGCGGACGCTGCCTGTCCGGACGCTGCCTGTCCGGACACGGCCGGACGGCCGGTGCTCACGCTGGCACGCACGGCGGCTCCGGGCGCCGACAGCAGCAGCGTGGTGGCGAGCCCCGGGGCGGCCGGATTGCCGGCCACGATGCCCTGCTCGTTCACCGGGCCGGCCGCCGCGGTTACCGCGCCGATTCCGTTCGCCGGCACCAGCATCGCCGCGGTGACCGGCACGTTGGAGGTCAGCTCGATGGCCGCGGTCGTGCCGCCCAGCGAATTGAGCGTGAACGACGAGGCGGCCGCGGCGGGCGCGTCAAGCGCAGTGGACCCGAACGGCTGGTAGCTACCGTGCGGAGTAACCGCCGTCACCTTGACCTGGGCGTCGGTATCGCCGGGTACCGCGACGAAGAGCCGGGCCGCGCCGCTGACCGCCATCAGGCCGGGTACCACCACGCGGGTCGCCGGCGCCGCGGCCCTGGGCAGCCAGAAGCCGCCAGAGCCCCGGGCGGGGCCTTCCCAGACGGACGCGGCGACCTGCCCGGCCGTGGTCTGCAGATGAAGCGCGAGCACGCCGGAGCCGTGAATGAACGGTGCGATGCTCTGCACGGCGAACTGGTGCGGCGGGACCGTGATTCCTGTGTCCAGGCTGCCCTGTGCGACACCGGAGTCGGTCACGATGGTCAGGTCGACGCTCGCCGCCAGGCCGCCCACGTTCATCAGGTAGAGCTGGATGTTCGCCGCGGTCTCCTGCCCCGCGCCGACGAACCACATGTCCGAGCCTGGGCTGCCGCAGATGGTCGCGGACACGCCGGACGCGCTCGCTTGCTCGGCCTCCAGTCCCTGAGCCATCGCGCCGTCCGCGGTGACCGCCGTGCCGGCCGTGCCGGGCGCTGTCTCCAGCGACAGGGCGCCCGGCTGGGAGACGCTCACCTGCTGAGGCTGTGCACGGTGAGCGCGCCCCGGAGCACCGGCCGCCGGAGTGATCGCCGTGACCGGCGTCAGCACCGCGTTGCCCGTCCCGGCGCCGGACGGCATCGCGATCATCGCAATGCGCCCGGGTCTGCTGCCAGGCCCGGGCGGCGGGCAGGCGCGGACGGCCGAGGTGACGGCGGCCACCTGGCTGTTCGCTTGCCTCGGGGGGCGCGTCCCAGCGGGCGCCGTACGCCAGGCGGCCAGGTAGACAAGGCCGAGCGCGGCAAGCACCGCGGCGAACGACAGCAGCCGGTTCCTCACCGCCGGCCGCCATCCGTGTCCTGTGCGGCGGAGCCGCGCCTGCGGCCGCCCGGCCGTCGCCCGTGCCGCGCCGCCCGGTGCGAGCCGCGTCCGCCGCCCGTGCCGGCCGCGTCGGAAGTGGCGGGAGGGGCCGCCGCGACGGGCTCGGCGGCGCGGGCTGGCCAGCTGTCGTCATCTGGCGGCCCCGGCTCAGCCGGGTCACCCGAACGGTCCTGGCGGCCGAAGGCCCAGCCAGAACCGGACTGAAGACCGGAATCGCCAGGCCACGCGGGATCGGCCTGAATGCCGGAATCGCCAGGCCAGCCGGGATCGGCGCGTGGGCCGCTCTCACCCGGGCCGCCGGCATCGTACGCGCCGGAGTCACCTGGCCAGCCGGGATCGGCGCGCTGCCCGGCCTCATCTGGCCAGCCGGGATCGGCGCGCTGCCCGGCCTCATCTGGCCAGCCGGGATCGCCGCGCTGCCCGGCCTCATCTGGCCAGCCAGCATCCGTGTACGGGCCATGACCGCGCCAGCTGAACTCCGCAGACTGCGGGGGCTGCACGGACTGCGGGGGCTGAGCGGGCTGTCGAGACTGAGGGGGCTGCGGGGGCAGATCCGAGGACCAGGCGTCATCTCCCGACCATGCGCTGCCGGGCCAGCTGAAGTCGGCGGGCCGGCCGGGGTCCGAGGTTGGCTGGGGGCCCGAACCACCCCGCCTGGTGGGGCCGAACGGGTCGAACGCCGGACGCGGGCCCGAACCGCCGGGCCACGGGGGCTCGGCGGGGCCGCTCGCACCGGCCCCGGCGATGTCCCCGGTCACGGCGGCGTCCCGGGCCACGGCGGTGTCATCGCCCGGAAGGGGCGCGCCATGGCGCCGGCGGCCGGCCACGGCCGGGGCCCTGGCCGGACGGCGCTCCGGGGCACCGTCCCGGCGGTCAGCGGCCCGGTTGCGGCGCGGCGTGGCTCCGTCCCGGCGGCCGCGGTCCGCGGCCTTGGACGCCCGCCGCCCCCGGCGCGCGCCGGCGGGCGCCGGCTGGGCGCCGGCGGTGGCTTCGGCTCGCTTGCCCGGCAGCGCGAGCGCGCAGACCGCGAGCAGGGCGGCGAGCTCCGCACCCAGGCTCAGGTCGCGGGGGATCTCGTCGCGGCCGATCGCGAGCTGGCCGCCGCCCGGCGGGAGCACGAAGCCCTGGGCCCACCCGTCGGCCGGCTGGGACAGCGGTGTCAGTGGCCGGCCGTTGAGCGTCGCGGTCCAGCCGCCGGCCGGTTCGGCGAGCAGCAGGGTGCCGCCCGCCCGCGGCGCGCTGTCGCCGGCCAGCGTGACCTGGCCGGAGGGCAGCGTCACGACCGTTCCGTCCGGGCTGACAACGCGTGCGCGGGCCACCGGGCCCGCCACCTCCCAGAGGTCGTAAGCCGCCGACTTGCTCAGCGAAACCAGCCCGGCGGCCCCGTCGAGCTGCTGCGCGAGCCCCGGGTCCACCGGGCCGGGCAGCAGGACCCATTTGATCGCGAAGCCGCTGAGGAGCTGCCCGGGGTCTCCGGCGTCGGCGCTGTCCGTCGCGGCCAGCGACGCGACCGTACGGCTGAGCGCGTCACGCGTGGCCGCCGGCTCGGTGAGCTCGGGATCGCCGAGCGCCGGGTCACCCTGCCGCGCGACGAAATATGTGACCTCGCCGTCATCCCGCCGCAGCACCAGCGTCCGGGCCCAGCCGGGGGCTCCGGAGGACGCCGACACGAAGGCGGGCAGCACCGGTGACGCGACCGGCGCGACCGGGCCGCGGACGCCGCCGCCGACCCAGTAGACGGCCGCGAGAACGGGAGCGGTCGCCGCGGCGGCCAGCGCGGTAACGGCCGCGGCCCGGCGGAACCCGCGGGCGGCCGCCGGGCCGCCGTCCGCCTCGGCCGCCTCCGCGATGCCCTCCCGCGCCTCCTGGCCGCCAGCGCCCCGCGCGGATGCCGGGCCGGCCGGCCGGACGCCGGCCATCCGGGCCAGCCATTCCGCGGCCGGCGCGGCGGCAGCGAGCAGGCCGGCCGCGGTGACCGCGAGCGCGGCGCCCGGCCACGCGCTGACCGGCGCGCCGCCCTGCACCGGCGTGACGCTGGCGCGGCTGACCGCGACCGCGGCGGCGAGCCCGCCCAGCGCCACGCACCACCCGGTGAGCACCAGCGGTGCGCGCCGGTGCGGAAGCAGCGTCGCGGCCAGCGCGAGGCCGAGCCCCGCGGTGACCCACACCGGCGGCAGTCCCGGGCCGCCCGGGCTGAGCAGCAGCAGCGAGCCCGCTCTCAGGTCCGTGGTCGCCAGGCCCGCGCGCTGCACCCCGGCCTCGAGCAGGAAGGCCGACGGGCTCGACAGGAGGTGTACGGTCCACGGCAGAAGCAGTACGCCGGGCACCACGGCGACGATGGCGGCGTTCACCACCGGAAGCGGGCCGCCCCGGCGCCGGGCGGCGGCACCGGCCGCGAACACCGCGGCGAGCGGCCACAGCAGCGGAACGAACGCGGCGGCGACGGCCACCAGCAGCGCCACCGCCCAGGCGGCGCGGCGCGCGGCGCGCGGCGCGCCGGTGAGCATCCGCCCGGCCGCCATCCCGATGAGCGGTATGAGCATGAACGCGACGGCGGTGCCGAGGCGCCCGGCGGCTATCGCGCCCATCGCGACCGGAAGCAGCGCATACGACGCGGCCATCCAGACCCTGGCCGCGGTGACGGTCGTGATGCGCCGCGTCGCCAGGTACGCCGTGAGCCCCGCGCCGGGGACACAGCCGAGCAGCGTCGCGCACGCCGCGACAACGGCCAGGTAGGGCGGGGCGCTGGCGGCCGAGCCGGCGCCGGCGCTGTGATAGCCGGCCAGGTACTCGCGCCACAGACCCGAAGCGCCTCCCCACGCGGGCACGAGCGCGCCGCCGCCAAGCGGGCCGGACCCGAGCAGCCGCCGCTCGGCGACCAGGGCGATCACCACGAGCGCGGCGCAGAGCTGGACGCAGCGATTCGCCAGCACCCGCCGCACCAGCGACTGCGACTCTATGAACTGCTCGTCTTCGGGTTCCTCCGAGGCCTGGTGCAGGCCGCCGGACGCCCGCGGCGGGCCGCTGGACAGCAGCCCGGCAACCTGCTCGGCGAGCCGCGCCACCGTCCGCCCGGGCCGGATGTACATGCGGACGGCGTTGTACGCCTGCCTGCGGCCGGCGGCACGGCGCCGCCGTGCACGCCACAACCGCCCCGGATGGCCGAGGACCCCGCCCAGGGCGCCAAGGTGGTCCCACGCCCTGTCCGGCTGCTTGGTCAGCAGGAAGTAGGCGGCACGCAGCAGCGACCCGGCGATGCACCCGGCCAGGATGCGCGCCATCGCGATGACGGGAAGGTTGACCGCGAGCACGTACAGCGCGTTGCGGCGGTCAAGCCGCCGGGGGCGGCCGCCCTCGATGGCCCTGACCTGCCTGGCCGCCAGTTCCCGGTGGTACACGACGGCGCTGGTGATGACCTGTACTCGCTGGCCGGCCCCGTGAACGCGCCAGCAGAAGTCCAGGTCATCCCGGAACAGCGGAAGCCACGGATCGAACCCGCCCACTCGCTCCCACACCTCGCGCCGGACCAGCATGCCCACGGAGCTGACGGCGAGAACGCCACGGTTCCCGTCGTGCTGGCCCTGGTCGATCTCCCCCGGCTCGATCCCGGTGACGCGGCGCCCCGCACGGTCGACCGAGATGCCGGCCTCGCGCAGCACACGCCGGTCGGCCCAGTCGAGAACCTTCGGCCCGAGCACGGCGGCCGAGCCGTCCCGGCTCGCGGCGCTGAGCAGCCGCTCCAGCGCGCCCGGGGCGGGCTCGCAGTCATCGTGCAGCAGCCAGACCCACTCCCGCTGGTGCCGCTCCGGGCTCAGCCGCCGTGACGTGCCCTGGCCCAGCGCCATGGCCACGGCGGCGCCGAAGCCGGTGTCGCGGTCCATCCCGAACACGGCGTCCTGCCCGATCAGCTCGGCGAGGACCGCGCCGCTGCGGTCCCTGCTGCCGGTGTCCACGCCCACGACGCGGTGAACCGGGTAGGTCTGCGCGCCGAGCGCCTGAACGAGCCCGGGCAGCAATCGGGAACCGTCGTGCGCGACAATAACCGCGGTGACGATGTGGCGAGGTTGCGGCGACGTAGGTGACAAGGGCCCAGGCACAGGTAAGGAGCGGGACAGTACCCTCGCGCGGCGGCCGCACGCTCGTTCAGGCCACCGTGCACAGGTAGCGTGAACAATACAGGTGCACGGCCGCCACGGCAGGATTACCGCTACTTGCCCGGCGCGCACTCACGCTCCGTAGCCGCCAGCGCTGCGCCTCTCGGCTCGCTTCGCCGGAGCGCGACCTATCCCGCCTGACGCTTGACGCGCCGGCGTTCCCGCTCAGACATGCCGCCCCAGATCCCGAACCGCTCATCGTGTTCCAGCGCGTACTCCAGGCACTCCGCCTGGACCTCACAGCTCCGGCAGACGCGCTTGGCCTCCCGGGTGGAGCCGCCCTTCTCGGGGAAGAACGCCTCCGGATCTGTCTGCGCACACAGTGCACGGTCCTGCCAGCCCAGGTCATCAGCTTCCTCTGGACCGACGACGACGTGTGCTAGCGGGACGATGACCTCAGTCAAAGTGCATCCTCCCATCTCGGAGCCCCCTCGATCCACGCGTACCCTGGCCGGCGTGAATCACACCAATGAAATTACACCCGCGTGTCTTGCTTCACGTCAAGCCAGGAAGGTGGTATTGGCCGCCCGGTTGTCCACAATGCGAGGTAAGTCACCTAAAAATTCCGGCGGCGGCGGCCGGTTCTGACTTTGGGTAAGTGGATAACTACGAAGCGTTCCGGGCCGGGGAACGCCGGGCGCGGCGCATCACCCCGCGATGTGGCGCCCGGACCGGTACCTGCGACACTGTCGGCATGCGGATCACCGTGCTCGCGGGGGGCGTCGGCGCCGCCCGCTTCCTGCGCGGCCTCAAATCGGCCGTGCCCGAAGCCCAGATCACCGTCATCGGCAACACGGGCGACGACATCACGCTGTTCGGCCTTCGCGTCTGTCCTGATCTCGACACGGTGATGTACACGCTCGGCGGCGGCATCAACGAGGACCAGGGCTGGGGACGGGCGGGCGAGACGTTCAGCGTGCGAGAGGAACTCGCCGCCTACGGGGCCAGCCCGGCGTGGTTCACGCTGGGCGACCGCGACTTCGCCACGCACATCCTGCGCAGCAAGCTGCTCGCGGAGGGGCGCCCGCTGTCCGCGGTCACCGAGGAGCTCTGCCGCCGCTGGCAGCCGGGCGTGCGGTTGCTGCCGATGTCCGACGACCCCGTCGAGACACATGCTGAAATTCAGGGTTCCGAACGGGCGCTGGTGCACTTTCAGGAATGGTGGGTCCGGCTGCACGCGGAGGTACCGGCGCTGGCCATCACCGCGGTGGGAGCCGAAGACGCGGCCCCGGGGCCCGGAGTGCTCGACGCGATCGCCGCCGCCGACTTCGTGCTGTTCCCGCCGTCGAACCCGGTGGTGTCCATCGGCACCATCCTGTCCGTGCCCGGCATCAGGGAGGCCGTCGCCGCCCGCACCGTGGTCGGCGTGTCCCCGATCATCGGCGGCGCGCCGGTCCGCGGGATGGCCGACGCCTGCCTCACCGCGATCGGCGTCGAGACGTCCGCCTCGGCCGTCGCCGCGCACTACGGCTCCGGCCTGATCAGCGGCTGGCTGGTGGACGACCAGGACAAGGCGGCGGCCGACGACCCGGCGCTCGGCGGGATCGTGGTCCGCGCCCTTCCGCTCTACATGCGGGACCTGGCTACCACCACGGCGATCGCCCGCGCCGCGGTCGACCTGGCTAAGGAGCTGGCGTGACACCAGAAGATGCCGCCTCCGTTCCGTCAACTGCGCCGGAAACCCCTCCGGCCGCCGCGGCCCGTCCCGCTGCCCCAGCCATCCCCCCAGCCGCCCTGACAGCGCCGGTGATCACCGTCACCGCCGTGACCGGGCTGCCCGAGATCGGCCCCGGCAGCGACCTGCCGGCGCTGCTGGCGAGCGTGCTCGCCCCCGGTGGGCCGCCCCCGGGTGGCGCTCCGCCGGGGGGGACGCCATCCCCGCGGGCCCCCCTGGCCCCCCGCTCCGCGGGGGAGACCGTCCCCCTGGACGCGGCCGGAGGAGGCAGCGCGCCCAGCTTGCGTGACGGCGACATCGTCGTCGTCACCTCGAAGGTGGTCAGCAAGGCGGAGGGCAGGATCTCCGCGCTGCCCCGCGAGCAGGCGATCGAGGCCGAGACGGTGCGCGTGGTCGCCAGCCGCGGCGACACGACGATCGCGCAGACGCGGCATGGCCTGGTGCTCGCGGCGGCCGGGGTGGACGCGTCCAACACGGCGCCCGGCACGGTGGTGCTGCTGCCCGAGGACCCCGACGAATCCGCCCGGCGGCTCCGGAAGGCGCTGCGCGACCGGGCCGGCGTGACCGTCGGCGTCGTCATCACCGACACCATGGGCCGGCCGTGGCGGGCCGGGCAGACCGACGCGGCCATCGGCGCCGCGGGCGTCGTGCCCGCGCGCGACCACCGGGGTGAGACCGACAGCTTCGGCAACACGCTGGAGGTCACCGTCGCCGCGGTCGCCGACGAGATCGCCGCCGCCGCCGACCTGGTGAAGGGCAAGACGCGGCAGATCCCGGTCGCCGTCGTGCGCGGCCTCGCGGAGTTCGTGACCGACGGTGACGGCCCGGGTGCACGGGCGCTGATCAGGCCGGCCGGCGAGGACATGTTCCGGCTCGGGTCGGCCGACGTGCCGCTGGCACGCCGCACGATCCGGTCGTTCACGGGCCAGCCGGTGGACGCCGGCGCCGTCCGGCGTGCGATCGCGACCGCCCTCACCGCCCCGGCGCCGCATCACAGCGAGCCCTGGCGTTTCGTCATCCTCTCGTCGCCGGCGGCCCGGTCGGCGCTGCTCGACGCGATGCTCCAGGCGTGGATCGCGGACCTGCGCCGCGGCGGCTTCACCGAGGAGCAGATCGCGCGCCGGACCCGCCGCGGTGAGGCGCTGCGCAAGGCGCCGCTCATCGTGGTGCCCTGCCTGGAGACCTCGGCCGCGCACAGCTATCCCGACGAGCGGCGCTCCCGGGCGGAGCGGGACATGTTCGTGGTGTCGATGGGGGCAGCCGTGCAGAACCTGCTGATCGCGCTGGCGGTCGAAGGGCTGGGCTCCGCGTGGATATCGTCCACCCTGTTCTGCCAGGATGTCGCCGCGCGGGCGATGGACCTGCCCGCGGGCTGGCAGCCCATGGGCGCCATCGCCGTCGGCCACCCCGCGGAATCCCCCCGCCCCCGGCCGGGGCGGGAGGTGAAGGAGTTCACGCTGGTGCGGTGACTGCGCCCGTTCGGGCGCTGTCCGTGCGCGGGTTGTGCAAGCCCGCCCTCTGGGCGGGCTTGCACAACGATTGCGTGTTGTATGGGTCGGATATCCGACCCATACAACACGCAATCACGGGGTCAGCGGGGTTTCCGCGCGGGAAAGTCGGTGGCGTGCCGGATGGTAGGGGCATGGAAGACGGTAACCCCCGGTACGGGTGGCCGGAGCTGATCGGGTACCAGAGCGGGGTCGCTGGACGGCAGCAGGCGGTTCGCAAAGGCATCTCAGCGGAAGCAATCAAGCGACGGTTCCGTTCCGGGAAATGGCAGCGTATGCAGCGCGGGGTCTACGCGACGTTCAGTGGCGAGCCGCCCCGCGACGCGGTGCTGTGGGCCGCGGTGCGGCGGGCGGGGCCTGGGGCGGTCTTGAGTCATCAGACGGCCGCGGAGATACAGGGCCTCGCGGACAGGCCCAGCGCACAGATTCACGTCACGGTGCCGGTCGAGCGTAACCCCGCCAGGTACGGCAAGCTCCCAGGCGTGGTTGTGCACAGGTCACGCTGGGTCGCGCCGGATCCGCAGCCGGACTGGAGGTTGCCCCGGACCCGGATTGACGACACCGTGCTCGACCTTGCCGCCGCGGCAAGGACCCTGGATGACGCCTACGACTGGATATCCCGCGCGACCGGCCGACAGCTCACGACCGCCGAGTCCCTGCGCGAGGCGCTCGCCGCCCGCAAGAAGATCCGGCGGCGCGCGTGGCTGGACGGCGCGCTCGACGACGCCGCCGAAGGCATCAACTCCGCTCTGGAACGGCGGTACGTCCATGGTGTGGAGCGTGCTCACGGGCTGCCCGCGGCCCGTCGTCAGGTACGGCGGCGGCCTGGGACGAAAAGTATTTATCTGGACAATTACTACGAAAAGTACCGGCTCTGCGTGGAACTCGACGGGCAGGCAAGCCATCCGCCCGAGCGGCGATGGCACGACAGCCGGCGCGACAACGCGAACCTCGCCGCCGATGACACCCGGACGCTGCGCTACGGCTGGGCAGATGTCACCACGGGCCGGTGCGGCTGCGCCAGCCAGATCGCCGCCGTGCTGGGCCGGCGCGGCTGGGCGCAGGCCACGCTCCGCCGCTGCGGTCCCGGTTGCGCGGTGGGCCGGCCATGATCGCTGGCTAGCTGGCGATGAGGGGGAGGCGGGTGCGGACGGAGGCGCAGACGCCGTCGCTGGCCTGGGCGGCGGCCTGGCGTTCGGGGGACGGGTCGGCGTAGAGGGTGGTGCGCTGGCGCATCGGGCGGCCGGTGGGGTCGACGATCGCCTTCAGCTCGCTGATCGTTCTGTAGGAGCCGTTGCCGGCGCCCGCCATTCTGCTGATGGTCTCCTCCATCAGGGTGCCGCCCAGGTCGTTCGCGCCGCCGCGGAGCACGTCACGGCACAGCTCGTCGCCGAGCTTCACCCAGGAGCACTGGATCGAGCCGATCGCGCCGTGCAGGAGCAGCCGGGACACGGCGTGCACCGCCCGGTTCTCCCGGCGGGTCGCGCCGGGGCGGGCGAGGCCCGCCAGGTAGATCGGCGCGTTCTCGTGGATGAACGGGAGCAGCACGAACTCGGTGAACCCGCCGGTGCGCTCCTGGATGCGCCTGATCACCCGCAGGTGCCCCACCCAGTGCGCGGGCGTGTCGACGTGGCCGTACATCATCGTCGCGGACGTCGGGATGCCGAGCTCGTGCGCGGTCGTAACCACCTCGGTCCACACCGCGGCCGGCAGCTTCCCCTTGGTCAGCACCCAGCGGACGTCGTCGTCGAGTATCTCCGCCGCGGTGCCGGGCAGCGAGCCGACGCCCGCCTCGCGGGCGCGGACCAGCCACTCCCGGATGGGCAGCCCGGTGCGGGAGGCGCCGTTCACGACCTCCATCGGGGAGAACGCGTGCACATGCAGGTCCGGGCAGCGGCGCCTGACTTCGGCCGCGATCTCGAAGTACGCGGTGCCGGGCAGGTCGGGGTGGATGCCGCCCTGCATGCACACCTCCGTCGCGCCCGCCTGCCAGGCCTCCTCGGCGCGGTCGCCGATCTGCCCGAGCGACAGCGTGTACGCGTCGGCGTCGGTGCGGCGCTGCGCGAACGCGCAGAACCGGCAGCCCGTGTAGCAGACGTTCGTGAAGTTGATGTTGCGGGTCACGACGTAGGTCACGTCGTCCCCCACGACCTCACGGCGCAGCGCGTCGGCGATGCCGGCGAGCGCCTCCAGATCCGGGCCGTCGGCGCCGAGCAGGGCGATCGCCTGGCCGTCGGTGAGTGCGGCCGGGCCGCGTTCGGCCTGCCGGAGGGCGGCGGCCACCTCGCCCGGTCGCGCGACGGCGGGGGCTTGAGGGGCTGGAGTGGTGGAAGAGTCTTCTGTGACTGATGTGGCGCTATTAGGCGTGGTGGCGTTAAGAGGGGGGCTGGGGGACGGTGCGAGGTAAGGGGACGAAGCGTCGGTGGG
>Ga0213875_10001262_pt1 | contig 16995 bp, 11 predicted proteins | sample BarmaccomBMRX_R8_FD_160105 | JGI IMG/M metagenome (GOLD analysis project Ga0213875, IMG submission 160105) | Root-associated microbial communities from Barbacenia macrantha in rupestrian grasslands, the National Park of Serra do Cipo, Brazil - RX_R8 | ecosystem: Host-associated > Plants > Roots... | reverse complement strand
TGGCTGCCCGCCGGCTGGCTGAACGCCGGGCCGACGGGCCTGCTGACGGAGGGACTGCCGGAGGCGTTCGTGGGGCGTCTGCACCGGCGCGTGTTTGGGGAACGGCTGGTCGTCCAGTTCACCGGGCGGTTCGACCAGATCTGTTTCAAGCTGTATGCCGCGCTGAACGGCGGCGGGCCGCGCCATCTGGCCGATCTGGAAGCGCTTGGGCCGACGCCCGCCGAGGTGGCCGGGGCCGCCCGCTGGATATTGACGCAGGACGCGGGGCCGCAGTTCCCGGACCTGGTGCGCTTCTTCCTCCGGGAGACAGGATATTCCGATGTCGCCGACTCCCTCTAGCCAGGCGCTCCGGGAGGCGACCGACGGCTTTCTGTGGCGGCAGTGGGCGCAGCTCGGCGTCTCCGGCCACACCCCCTTTGCGGATCGCTGGGTGATTGACCCGGAGGCGCTGCTGCTGGGGACGCTGGAATTGTCCCGCCGCGACCCGCGCCTCTTTGATGAGGTCTTGGACTGGTGCGTGCGCCATGGCCGCCGGCTGAGCGTCCAGCGGCTCAAGACCCTGGCGCGCGCCGGGGCGTGGTCGGAGGACGCCGGCCGCGCGCTTTCGGGCCTGGCCGGGCTGCTGGCGGGGCGCCTAGGCCCGCGCTGGCGTGTGCTGGCGGACACCGTGACGCCGGAGGAGACGCACCCGCTCTTTCGGGGTCCGCGGGGCGAGCCGCTGCCGGTCTGGGGCACGCCGGACCCGCACTTTCTGCGCGCGGGGCTGAAGCGCGCCCCGGTCGAGCTGCGGGGCCTGACCGGGCCGGTCCCGCTGGACCGGCCCGCCTGCCTGCTCCTGCGGCTGCGGACCCTGTTCGGCCTGTCCCCCCGGGCGGAGGCGGTCGCGTTCCTGCTGGCGCGGGGCGAGACGACCGCGTCCGAGGCGGCGCGGGCGGTCGGCTACACGACGCCGGGCCTCGTGGGCGCCCTCTCGGAACTGGCCGAGGGCGGGTTCATCGCCGGCGGCCCCCGGCGGGGCTACCGGCTGGACCCGGCCCGGTGGGCGACGTTGCTGGGGGCAGACGGCGGCCCGCCGCCGGCCTGGGTCCGTTGGCCCGCCGTCTTCGCCGTACTGTCCCGGGCGCTGAGGACGCTGGAGGAGGCGGAGTCGGGGGGTCTGTCGGAGTACCTGGGGCGGTCCGCGCTGCTCCGCCTGCACGACGCCCTGCGGGAGACGCTGGCGGGGAGTGGTCTGCCCGGCCTGCTGTTCGCCCCGGCGCGTCTGGAGACGGCTCCCGCCGCCGTGCAGTCGGCGCTGGGGGCGCTGCGGAAGGCGCTGTCTGCGGAGTGGCCCCCACCCCCCTTCGGAAAGGGGGAGGAGTAAGATTGACCTCCGGGGCTTTCTTCTCCGATTCGTCCCCCTCAGAGCAGGGGGAGGCGAGGAGGGGGTCCCTGCCGAAAAAACTCCCCCGCCAGCCGAGCCAGTAAGCTGACCCGGCATGAATTATGCGGTAAAACACCCTGTCGCCGCGCCCGTCCGGTCTGACGCGCCCTGGCCCCCGACGCCCCGGCGACCCACGCCCGCCGCAAGGCGGCCCGCCCCGGCCCCTGACGCCCGGCTTGACAAGTGCGCCCGCCCGCTGTATAATGGCCTGGCAGCCCCGCCACCACCGCGGGGGAGGCTGGCCTGTACGCGCAGCACCTGCTCTGGCAACCTGGCAACCTGGCAACACCGAGGGGACGGCTCACCCGCCGCCCCCACGACCGCCGCTGAGACGCAGAGAGAGGAACGTACGCCATGCCGCGCACCCGCCGCGCCACCGCGCCCCCGGCCCTGGCCGCCCCGCTCGGCCTGACCCTGGCCCTGGCCGCCCCGCTCGGCCTGACCCTGGCCGCCGCCCCCGCCCGCGCCCAGACCACCGTCTTCTCCACCTTCGGACCCAGCAACACCTTCATCACCGTCGCGGGCTACCCTGAGACCAGTTCCGTAAGCGTTGGGGCGGCGTTCACGCCCTCGGCCTCGGGCAGCCTGTTCTCCATCACCGTCGCCGCCAGCAACCTCAACGGCGCCAACGACGCGCACTTCTACCTGACCGACAGCTCCGCCAGCCTGGGCAAGCCCTCGGCGGCCCTGGACAGCTTCACCTTCAACAACCTGCCCGCCGCCGGGACCCCCTTCACCCCGGAGGTCGGCCTCTCCTCGGCCCACCCGACGCTGACCGCCGGCACCACCTACTACCTCTACGAGCAGGAGACCGGCAGCGAAAACAACGTGTTCAACGTCAACTCCACCGGCGCCACCGGCACGGTGGTGCAGAGCAACAACGGCGGCAAGTCGTACACGGGTTCCACCGGCCTCCTGCCGGCGTTCAGCATCCAGATCAACGCCGCCGCCGCCCCCGAGCCGTGCGCCGGGGCCGTCCTGGGGGGCCTGTGCGCCCTGACCGGACTGACGCTCCTGCGCCGCGCCCGGCGGCGCCCCGCACGCCGCAAGGCGACGCCATGAGCGGCACGGCCCTGCAACACGCGGCCCCAGGCCCTACCGACGCTCCACCCGCCGACACCCCGGCCGGGGGGTCGGCGCGCCCGGCCTGGGGCGTCCTGCTGCCCCTGATCGGAGCCGCCGCCATGCTGCTGGGGCTGGCCTGGCCCGTGCTCGGCTTCTGGCGGCGCGAGTTCACCGCCCCCGACTCCTTCTACAGCCACGGCCCGCTCGTGCCCCCCCTCGTCGCCCTCGCCCTCTGGCACCGGCGCGACCGCCTGCGCGCCGCCCCCGCCGGCACCGCCCCCGCCGCCCTCGCGCTGGTCCTGCCCGCCACCGCGCTGCTCGTGCAGGCCGTCCGCCTCGGCAGCGGCTGGGTCGGCTCGCTCGCCCTCCTGCTGACCCTGGCCGGCAGCGCCTGGCTGCTGCTTGGTGGCCGCTGGATGCGCGCCGCCCTGCCCGCCCTGGCCCTGCTGCCGCTGATGTCCCCCCTGCCCAGCACCCTGCTCAACGAGGCCACCCTGGGCCTGCAGACGCTCTCCACCGCGCTGGCCGTCCGCCTGCTCAACCTGGCCGGCGGCCACGCGGTCGCCAGCGGCACCCTGCTCACCCTGCCCGGCTTCGACCTGTGGGTGGCGGCGGCCTGCTCCGGCTTCCAGCTGCTGCTCTCGCTGCTGACCTTCGCGGCGGCCTTCGCCCTGCTGTTGGACGGCCCGCGCGCCCGACGGCTGGCCCTGCTGGCGGCGGCGCTGCCGCTGGCCCTGGCGGCCAACGCCGTGCGCATCGCCCTGATCGGCGCGGCCGGCGCGTGGAGCGGCCCCGCCCTGGCGCACCGGGTGGACTCCGCGGGAGCGGCGATCACCCTGACCCTGGGCTTCGGGGCCTTGTACCTCCTGGCGAAAGGGGCGAAATGCCGCACGCTGGCCGGCTGGCCGTTCTTCTGACCCCCGGACGGCTGGCCGCCCTGCTGACGCTGCTGTTCGGGGGCGGCTGGCTGGTCGCCGCGCGCACCCGGCCCGCACCCCCGCCCGCCGCCGCCCCGCTGACGGGCGTGATGATCCCCCACGTCCTGCTGGGCTATGCCGGCGCGGACTCGCCCCTGGACGCACCGACGCAGAGGGCGCTGGCGGGAACCCGCCTGGTCGTGCGTACCTACCGGCATGGCGCGGACGCCCTGCAATGCATCGTCGCCAGCGGGGACACGCCGGGGACGCTGCATGACCCGCGCGACTGCCTGGCCGGGGGCGGCTGGCACGTGCGGGACGAGCGCGATGAGCGCCTGCCGGGCGGGGCACCCGCCCACGCCTGCCGCGCCGCCGGACGGCCGGGCGTGCCGGACCTGGACGTGGTGTACCTGTTTGTCGTGGACGGGCGGGTGACGGGGAATCTGGCGTCGGTGCGGGCGGCGATGCTCTGCGACTCTCTGTGGGGCGGGGGCCGGGGGCCGGACTATCTGGTGCGGCTGGCCGCGCCGCTGACGGGCGCGGCGGGGGCGGACGCCGCCGAGCACGCCCACCTGCTTGCATTCGCGGCCCAGGTGCTGGCCTGCCTGGCCCGGCCTTGACGCCCGCCCCTCGCCGCCTCCCCCGGCCGCCCCGCCCCCGTCGCGGCTGTCATTCCGGCTGCTCCCAGGCGCGGGCGCGGGCGACGGCGCGCTGCCAGCCGGCGTAGCACTGTTCGCGCCGGGCGGGGTCCATCTGCGGCTCGAAGCGGCGGTCCAGGGACCAGTTCTCGGTGATCTCGTCCGTGCCCTTCCAGAAGCCGACCGCGAGGCCGGCGAGGGAGGCCGCGCCCAGGGCGGTGGTCTCGGCAACGCGGGGGCGCGCGACGGGGAGGCCCAAAATGTCGGCCTGGAACTGCATCAGGAAGTCGTTGGCGACCATGCCGCCGTCCACGCGCAGGTCCCGCAGCGGCGCGCCGCCGTCGGCGGCCATGGCGTCCAGCAGGTCGCGGGACTGGTAGGCGACGGCCTCCAGGGCGGCGCGGGTGATCTCGGCCCGGCCGCTGCCGCGCGTCAGGCCCAGCAGCGCGCCGCGCGCGTAGGGGTCCCAGTAGGGCGCGCCCAGGCCGACGAAGGCGGGGACGAAGTAGACGCCGCCGGTGTCGGGGACGGAGGCGGCCAGGCGCTCCGATTCGGGGGCGTCGGCGAGAATCCGCAGGCTGTCGCGCAGGTACTGGATGACGGCCCCGGCGATGAAGACGCTCCCTTCCAGGCAGTACGTGATTTTGCCGTTCAGCCCCCAGCCGATGGTCGTGAGCAGGTTGTTTTGACTCGCAACGGGCCGGTCCCCGGTGTTCATCAGCAGGAAGCAGCCCGTGCCGTAGGTGTTCTTGGCCTGGCCGGACCTGAAGCATGCCTGCCCGAAGGTGGCGGCCTGCTGGTCTCCGGCGACGCCGGCAATGGGGACGGTTCCGCTCAGGCCGAAGACGCCCTCCTGCGTCCGCCCGTAGACCTCGCTGCTGGGGCGGACTTCGGGCAGGAGCGTGCGGGGGATGCCCAGCTGCTGCAAAATCTCGTCGTCCCAGGTCAGGTCGTGGATGTTGAACAGCAGGGTGCGGCTGGCGTTGGAGTAGTCGGTGATGTGGACCTGCCGGCCCGTGAGCCGCCAGACCAGGAAGGTGTCCACCGTGCCGAACAGCAGGTCGCCCCGCTCCGCCTTCTCGCGCGCGCCGGGGACGTTGTCCAGCAGCCACTTGAGTTTCGTACCGCTGAAATAGGGGTCCAGGACCAGGCCGGTCTTGCGCCGAATGGTCTCCTCCCAGCCCGCGCGTCTCAGCTCGTCGCAGAGGCCGGCGGTGCGCCGGTCCTGCCAGACGACGGCATTGGCGACGAGCGCGCCGGTGTGCCTGTCCCACACCAGGACCGTCTCGCGCTGATTGGCGATGCCGACGGCGGCGACGTCGGCCAGGCCCAGCCGCTGCTCCTGCAGCACCTGGGTTGCGACATTGACCTGGCTGCTCCAGATGTCCTCAGCGTTGTGCTCGACCCATCCGGGCCGGGGGTAGAGCTGCGGGAACTCCTGGCTGCGCTGGCGCACCACCCGGCCCTGCCGGTCGAAAAGGATCGCGCGCGAGCTGGTCGTGCCCTGGTCCAGCGCGAGGATGAACTTCTCTGTCGTGTCAGTCATGTTGCGGCTCCTTGCGGATCAGGGGGCGTGTTGCGCCCGCCGGTTGAAATACTCCGGCCTCAAGGCCGGAGCCTCCAACAGAGTTCTTAGGCGCAAGGTTCCCGCGCCGGTTGACGGCGGGCTGACGTTTGCTCACGCTGTAGACTACCGCCGGGATCATCGGGTTATCTCGCCGCGTCCGTGTAGCAGGAATAAGGTGCAACGGGCGCGAATAAAACGCCCAAAGCGAACTTTCGCAACATTTTCTCAAGTAGGCAGGTGACTCCATGCAAAGCCGCATTCCCGCCCCCGCTCTCGCGCTGCTCGTGTCGGCCCTGATTCTGGGGCTGTCCCGCCCGCCCGCCCGCGCGGACGCCCTCACCGACCAGATGGACCAGCTGGCGGCGCAGCAGGTCGTCTCCATGCCGATGACGGATTGGAAGTTTCACAAGCCGGACACGCCCGGCGGCGAGGCCGTGAGCTACGACGACTCATCCTGGCAGACGGTCGCGCCGGGGTTTGAGTGGCCCGGCGAGAACACGACGGTCTGGTTTCGGACGCGCTACGTCGTCCCGGCGACCGTCAACGGCGTCCCCACCGAAGGCGCGGCCCTGCGCTTTGAGGTCGGCGTGAACGACGACGGCCAGGCCTACGTGAACGGCAAGCTCGCCGGCTACTTCCACTGGGACGACGGGCACTTCACGTTGGCCGAACACGCCCGTCCCGGCCAGGTCTTCGTCATCGCCGTGCGCGGCATCAACGGCCCCGGCAACGGCGGGCTGCGCCACGCGCAGATGGTCTACGATCTGCTCGGCCCGGTCCAGCCGATGTATGCACGGTACGCGCGGGACGCGCAGTTCGTGTCGCAGGCCGCGTTCCCCGCCGGCACGCGGCCCCAGGCCGGGCGGGTGCTGGCGGCGTCCGAGGCGCAGGTGGACATGGCGGCCATTCGCGCCCACGACTGGACTAAGGGCGCGGCGTCGCTGGCGGCGGCGCAGAAGACCCTGCTGGCCCTCGCGCCGATCACCCGCCGGTACGATGTCTATTACGTCGGCCACGCGCACATTGACATGAACTGGCTCTGGACGTGGCCGGAGACGATTGACGTCTGCCACCGCACCTGGGACAGCGCCATGAACCTGATGACCCAGTTCCCCGACTTCGGGTTCGTGCAGAGCCAGCCGGGGGCCTACGCGGCGATCCAGCGACAGTACCCGGCCGAGTTCGCCCGGATGCAGCAGGAGCAGCGGCGCGGGCAGTGGGACACGGTCGGCGGCCTCTGGGACGAGTCCGACACCGACATGCCCAGCGGCGAGGGATTGGCCCGCTCGTTCTTCCTGGGCCAGCGGTTCTTCAAGGCCCACTTCGGCACCTACGCGACCACGGGCTGGCTGCCGGACTCGTTCGGCCACTCCTGGCAGCTGCCCCAGCTCATGCAGGGCGTCGGCATCCAGAACTTCTATCATATGCGCTGCGGCGACGGCGTCCGCTTCTCCTGGTGGCAGTCGCCGGACGGCTCGCGGGTGCTCAAGGCCAACACGGACAGCTACGATGAGCCGATTGAGGCGGGCCAGATGACCCGCCCGTGGGAGATGGAGCGCAACTACGGGCTGAAGGAGGCGCTGGTCGTCTTCGGCGTCGGCGACCACGGCGGCGGCCCGACCCGCGACATGATCCTGCAGGGCCGGGAATTTCAAAATGACCCGCTGTTCCCGAAGGTCCACTTCGTCACGGCGGACACGTTCTTCCGCCACCTGCGCGGCGAGCCGCAGACCCAGAACCTGCCGGTGGTGGACACGGACCTGCAATACACGTTCGTCGGGTGCTACACCACCCACGCCGATCTGAAAAAGGCCGTCCGGTCCAGCGAGAACAACCTGTATGCCGCCGAGGTCTTCTCGTCGCTGGCGGCCATGCGCGGCCAGCCGTACCCGGTGCAGGGCTTTGAGGACGCCTGGAAGCCGACGGCGTTCGCCCAGTTCCACGACATCATGTGCGGCTCGGCGATCCACTCCACCTATGACTGGATGCACCAGCAGCTCGCCCCTGCCTTTGCGTTTGAGCAGTCTCAGACGGACCGGGCGCTGGCGGCGCTGACGGCGACGGCGGACACGCGCGGCGCGCGACCCGGCGAGCAGCCGGTCGTGGTCTGGAACGCGCTGTCCTTTCCCCGCTCCGACGTCGTCCGCATGACCGTGTCGGACGCCTCCCAGTACGGCGGCGCGCGGGACGGTGCCGGCCATCTCGTGCCCGCGCAGGCCCTGGACGCGCACACCGTCGCCTTTGTCGCCGCCGACGTGCCCGCCTTCGGCCACCGCACCTACTACCTCTCCGGCATGATGGATGCGGCCAAGACGCCTCCGGCACTCGCCCACGAGACAGGCGATGGCATCGTGCTGGAGAATCCGTTCCTGCGCGTGACGCTTGCCAAAGACACCGGCCTCATTACCAGCCTGGTAGACAAGAAGACCGGGCAGGAGATGATCGCGCCAGGCCAATCGGCCAACCTTCTGCAAGTGCTGGGCGACAACGGCAGCGCCTGGGACATCGGCTACACTGGCGAGCGTAACGACCTGACGACGGGTGCGGACGTGCAGATTGTCTCAAGCGGCCCCGTCTGCGCCGTCGCCCGCGTCCGGCACACATTTGGAAAATCCACCTTCACGCAGGACGTCACGCTCTGGAACGACCTGCCCCGGCTGGACGTGCCGACGACGGTGGAGTGGCACGAACACGGGCAACTGCTGAAAGTTGCCTTTCCACTTCAGATGGCGCACCCGGCGGCGCGGGTCAGCATCCCCTACGGCAGCATTGAGCGGCCCACCACCGGCCAGGAGAACCCCGGCCAGAAGTGGATGGATGTGACCGAGGAGCGGCAGGAGACGGTCGGCACGGCCACGCCGCTGGATTTGACCGGCCTCTACAATCACCGCAGCGCCGTGGACTTCGACACCCAGAGGCGCGGCTACCCCGCCGACCTGATGCCGGCGGCCGGCGTTCACACTTATGGTGCGGCGCAGATTCCGTTCCAGATGGCGGGCGAGGGCGGGCCGGACAACATCGCCTGTGACGGGCAGGCCGTTCCTGTCCCCGTCGGGGTGCGCGGCGATACCCTGTACCTGCTGGGGGCGGGCGCGCCCGGTCAGCAGGGCGGCACGCTGAGGCTGGTGAGGGCGGACGGCCGCAGGGTCGCCGTGCCGTTCCAGATCGGCGATTGGGTGGTAGGCGGCGGCGGGCGCAACGACGAGGCGCTGGCGCTGAACTACCGGCTGTCCGAGGCGGGACAGCCGGACACGGCATCGAAGCCGCACCTCTGGATCGTCTCCGTCCCGCTGCCGGCGGGGGCGGCGATCTCGCAAATCATCCTGCCGCGCAACCCGAACGCGCACCTCTTCGCCTTGACCCTGGGCGGCGCGGCCCGCCGGACGCCGCTCTACGGCCTGACCGTCCTGAACGACAGCAAGTACGGCTCGGACACCAATGGGAACGTCTTCCGGCTGACCCTGCTGCGCTCGTCCCACGACCCTGACCCGAACCCTGACGAGGGTACGCAGACCTTTACGTACTCGCTGCTGCCCCACCCCGGCGACTGGCGCACGGCCCAATCGGAGCAGGCCGGCCTCGCGCTCAACATCCCCCTGCGCGCCGTCATGGCCGACGCCCATCCGGGCCGGCCCGCCCCCGCGCTGGCCGTCGCGCCCGCCGAAAACATCGTCGTGGGCGCGCTCAAGCACGACGAGGACGGCGGCGGCTACGTCCTGCGCCTCTTTGAGACCCAGGGCCGCGACACCGTCGCCCGGCTGACGTTCTCCCAGCCGGTGCGCGTTGCGGAGACGGATATTCTGGAGCGCCCCGTCCAGAAGCGGCGTATCACGACTCAGGGCCGCGTCGTCACGTTCCCGGTCGGCCACGACCAGATCGTCACGCTGCGCATCACCGGCCTGCCGGACGCGAACGCCGGGCAGCTGGCGCGGCGGTGAACAGCCGCACCATGCCGCCGCGCCGTCAACGTTGAGAGTAGCCACGCCATGAATGGCGAGGCTCGGTAGGCCTTCGGCCAATCGTCCTGCGGACGAGAAGACGCGCCGGCCCTGTGTTCCTGCGTCCCCTGGACGCTCGGCGCGCAGCGCCTATTGAGCCTCGGCCTTCAGGCCGTGGCGACCCTCCGGCACGGGAACCATGACACGTTTCGTCCTTGCGCTCTTGCTCTGTTGGCTGGCGCTGCCCCTGCGCGCCGCCCCGGCGGCGGTCATCCTCAGCGACCCCGCCCTGCCGCACACTGATGCGGCGCTGGCCGGGGCGCTGGCACAGACGCTGCGGGCGGCGGGATACGCGCCAGGTGTCCAGACGGCGGCGCAGGTCGCGCGGCCGGACGCGCTGACGCCGGAGCGCTGCGCCCTGCTCGTTCTGCCGCAGGCGAGGGCGCTGCCGCTGTCGCTGGCCGCCCCCGTCACCCAATACCTCCACGCCGGGGGCCACCTGCTGGCCCTCGGCGTCCCCGCCTGGCAGGCACCGCTGGTCCAGGGAAGTGATGGGAGGTGGGTCACGACCGCCGAATACGCCGAGTCACAGGCCCTCACGCCGCCTCCCCACCCCGTCTTTGACTTTCACACGGGGGCGGATCTGTCCGGCTGGCGGCGCACCAGCGACCGCATGGAGACGCCGACGCGGGAGGAGACGACGACGGCGAGCGTCCACGGACGGACGGCGGGCGCGCTGCACGCCGTCATCCCCGACCTGAGCGGCTGGGACACCTTCCTCTCGCCGGTCCTGACGGAGCCGCCCTTCCCCGATGGGCGCGCGATGACGGTCTTTTCGGCCAAAGGCGGGCCGCGCACGCACGCGCTCTCAGTCGAGTGGGACGAGCGGGACGGCTCGCGCTGGATCGCGGTCGTGCCGCTGACGACTCGCTGGCAGCGTTACAGCCTGCCGCCCGCCGCCTTTCACTCGTGGCAGAACTCCGGGGCCCGCGCCGCACAAGGCTTCCACCCAGAAAACGCCGCCCGCCTCAGCGTCGGCCTCGCCTTCAGCCACACCGGCACGGTCGGCGGGGCGCACGAGTATTGGATTTCCGAGTTCGGCACGGCGTCCGCCGCCGAAGTCCCCGCCGTCCCTGACCAGGCTTCAGTCGAGGCGCTGGACACGGTTGTGCCAGGATACAAGTTTTTCCCCGTTCATGGCTCCGTCAGACTTCTCGGCCTGACACTATTCCAGGGCCATTCCGTTCTCGTGCCGGGCGACCGATTGCGCCTGGCGCCTGAAGTCGGGGCGTTGCGCCTGGCGACTGAAGTCGCGGCTATTCAACACACTGTCCCCCTCCGGGGACGTTCCGGCGGTGCAGGCATCTCTGCGTCGGCGCAGGCCCGCTGGGCGTCGGCGCAGGCCGACAGCGCACTGAAGAGCCGCGACTTCAGTCGCCAGGCGGAATCCGCGTCCCCTTTTCCCCCACTGTTCTCCATGCAGCCACGGCCCACCGGGGCCGGATTCGCCAAGGGCCGCGCCGGACGCTGGATTCCCCTGTTGACGGCGGCCGATGCGCGGACGGGCGAGTGGCGCGGCGTGCCGGCGACGCTGCTCTTGCACGCGCCCGGCCGGGACTTCAGCGGCGGCGCGTGGGCCGCGTTCGCCGTCGCCGACCCGGCGTTTTACCATCAGCCAGCGGTGCAGCGCGCCATTGGCCAGGTCGCGCGCCGGATGCTCGACGGGCTGTTCCTGCTGGAAGGCGGCGCGGAATTTGACACGCTGTTTCCGGGGCAGCCGGTGCGCCTGGGGGCGCAGGTTGCCGACCTCAGCCCAGAGGCGGGCATCAGTCGGCAGGGAGCGGTGCGCCTGCGGGTGACGACCGCCGACACTCAGACGGCATGGCAGCAGACATGGCCGGTGCAGGCCGGGTGCGGCGAGAGCGTGACGCGGGAAAGCGTGTGGACTCCTCCCTCGCGCTGGCCCGCCAGCGGCTACCAGGTCACGACGGAGCTGCTGGAAAAGGGACAGGTCGTGGACCGCCTCCAGCACGCGCTGCACGTCTGGACACCACCCGCCCGCCCCGACTGGATCACGATCCGTCCCGACGGCCACTTTTACCTCCATGGCCGCCTCTGGCGGGCGAACGGCGTCAACTATATGCCGTCTTCGGGCATCGGCCAGAACGACAACGCGCTGTTTGAATTCTGGCTGAGTCGCGCGGCGTATGACCCGGAGGCCGTCGAGCGCGACCTGACGCACATCGAGAGCCTGGGCATGAACGCCGTCAGCGTGTTCCTGTACGGCGAGCAGGCCCCGTCGCAGAACCTGCTGGATTTGCTACGCCGCTGCCGCGATCACCACCTGCGTGTCAACATGAGCCTGCGGCCCGGCGTCTCGTCCTATCTACAGGAGGCCGACCGGGACGGGGCGGAGCGCCGGGCCTGGGACACGTTCCAGGGGATCATCACCCGCTATCGCCTGGCGCAGAACGACACGATCTTCGCCTACGAGATCGACTGGGAGCCGGACTTCGCGCGTTACGGCCGGCAGAAGCGCACGGACGGCGACTGGGCCAAATGGGTCAACGCGCACTACGGCAGCGTCGCGGCCGCGGAGCAAGCCTGGGGCGTGCCGGCCCCTCGCGACGCCCAGGGGAGCCTCACCGGGCCGTCGGGCGCGCAGCTCCAGAGCGCGGGTGGGCCCGACACGCAGATGGTCGCCGCGTACCGCCGGTTCCTGGACGACTGGTTGGCCGAGACCTACGGCCTCCCCGCGCGGCGCATCCGCGCCCTCGCGCCCCACCAGTCCGTCTCCTTCCGCATGACCGGCGCGAGCGACCCGCTCTGGGGCGACGGCGGCGAGAGCTACCAGTTTGAGGGCCTGGCCCGCGCCCTGGACTTCCTCGCGCCGGAGAGCTACGGCCAGATTGGGCACGATGACGGCGACCTGGCCGCCCTGTTCCGCATCGCCTACGCGCGCAGCGTCGCGCCCCACGAGCCGGCGCTGTGGGCCGAGACCGGCATGAGCGTCTGGGCCGGCGCCGGGGATGACCCGGACGCTCTCAGGACGCAAGGGACCTACTATGCCCGCTTCTACGAACTGGCCCGCCAATCCGGCGCGGACGGCATCTTCTGGTGGTGGTATCCCGGCGGCTATCGGGTCAGCGAGAACAGCGACTTCGGCCTGATCAACCCCGACGGCACCGACCGCCCGGCGACGGCGGCGATCCGCCGCTTCGGCCCGGCCTTCCGGGACGCCCCCGCGCCCCCGGCCCCCGATGTCTGGCTGGACTACGACCGCGATCAACACCCGGACGGCGTCGTCGGCGTCTTCCGTGCCTTAAAAGCCCCCTTCGCCGCCGCGCTCGCGCAGGGACACCGTCCGGGACTGCGCGCGACCCGACAGCCGTGACGTTGGGGCCGATTTCTGGTATACTGATAAGGAGGGAAACGGCCATCCCCCGGTGTATCTTGCCACTGACTCTTTCGCGGCCTGGAAAGCACGAAGCCATGCGTTACAACAGCCCGATGACGCCGGGCGACAGCCTCCGCGATTTCTTCCTCAAGGGCGGCATCCCCGTCACGCTGACGCTGCTGGGCCTCAACGTGCTGACGTTCCTGGCCGCGTTCCTGTCGCCGCAGGTCGCCCTGCCGTTCCTCGCCACGGAGATGGTGTTCGACTCCGCGAACGCGCTGCACGCGCCCTGGACGTTCCTGACCTACCCGCTGGTCTCGGTCGGATTCTCGCTCTGGCTGATCATCACCCTGGTGTTCTTCTGGCTCAGCGGCGGGAGCCTGGAGCGGAGCTGGGGGAGCGGGCGCTTTGCGGCCTTTTTCTTCGCGGTCACGGCGGTCTCGGCGGCGTCCCTCTTCCTCGGCGGGATTTTGCTGCATCAGCAGATCCCGCCCCTCAACGACCTGTTCCTGCCGCTGACCGCGCTGATCGTCGCCTTCTGCATGATCAACCCGAACGAGACGCTCACGTTCTACTTCTTCCCGATCCAGGCGCGCTGGGTCGCCCTGATCGTCACCGCCTGGGTGTATTTCCAGTACGGCACTATGCTCGGCTCGGTGCTGGGCCTGTTCGCCTGCGGCGGCATCCTGGCGGCATTCCTGTACGTCCGCTTCGGGCGCTCCTGGGCCGACATCGGCTCCTACGCCGGGCCGCGCCGCGCCCCGCGCGGCCCGGACCTGCGCGTCTACCCCGCCGCCCGCCCGTCGTCGCGGACGACCCTGGACGGCTCACGGCGGCGCAGCCCCTTCGACCTGGCCGGCCGTTGGAAGGACTGGCAGGAGCGGCGGCGTCTGGAAAAACTGCTCCGCAACTCCGGCTTCTCCGACTCCGAGCCCCGCTGGCGCGACGACGAGGAACGCCGCCGCCGGTAAACGCCAGGTAAGGCCGCCAGCCGCAGGTCTTACCGTCCATCGCCGCATGGGCAAACGGGAATGGCTGAACGTGCGTCCGGCGCGTATTGTGACGTGTTATACTGCCAGGTGCGACATAATGTGAGTTAGGCTGCAGAAGGCAGCCTTCCCATGAGCCTTTGGCGCCGGACTGCAATCGAGAGGTTTCCTCAACTTCACCGGGCCATTGCCGATGCGGAGAGTGCAGGCTGGGTGTGGTACGTACTCCGACACGCTCTGGAGGACGCCTATCGTCAGAAGCCGCTGGACGAGAAGCTCGTGGCCGATGTCTACGAGTATGCGTCTTGGTGTCTTCACCATCGGAGCATGGAAGTCCGTACTGCTGTTGTCCTGTGGTTCTACGAAGGATTGTGTGTTGATGACCTGCTGCGTCCCGATATGGCCCGTTGGATGTCCCAGAGCGACTTCGACTTACTGGCGTTTGCCTGGACCTATGTCCTAACGGGCGAGAACTTGCGAGCCTTCCAGCAGGAGTTTGCCGCCCGGAAAGCTGAAGTAGAGGGTGTAGCGAGCAGACATCAGCAGGGCCTGGTAAAGAGACTGAACAAGGCCAAACCGTCTGCGGCCTAACACGGCGCTGCACCGGACGGACACGGCGCGTAACAGAATAGACCAGCGGCATCAGTAACACTGAGCCAGGCGAGCAGGACACTCACAAGGCACAACGCCGAACGCCAGCCGCCTTGCGGTGTTGAGTCGCAGGCAGTGCAAGCCATTATCGCCGATGGGATTGGCCGCTAGGTCGCTAGGCTAAAGGCTTTATGTGGTGGGTGACAATGCAGTATGGAAGGCGGAATGCGGTCTTCTGGCTCGCTCGGTATCGGTAAGTCCTATGAGAAACTTCTTGATACCCAATGAGGCTTACGCCGCTCTTGTCTTCGGCCTGGCATTTACAGGTTTCGGCCTGTTGCGCCTGTTCGGGGCGGTACAGGCTGGCTTAACCCAGGGCTTCGGGCCGAAGGCAACGATGGCCGTCATGGGCAAGTTAGGGTATCACACGATCTCCCTCCAAGGGGAACTCCAGTCCTCAGGCCTGTCTGTCATTGCTGGAGTCGTGTTGCTAGGTGTCTCGTTCTGGTTAATCCGAAGGGCCAACACGAGGCCACCGATATAAAGAAGCGGAGCGGCCCGACATGGCTCAACCACAACTTTTGAAGGCTTGGAATGAGTACTTTAGCCAATAGGCCGCGTCGTGCGCGCGCCTACGTGCCGACCACGGCCCTGGCGCAGGCGGTCGAGTTCACCGATGAGGCGATGCAGGTGTTTCTCACCGATGGGCGCACCCTGGGGGTGCCGCTGCTGTGGTTCCCGACGCTGTCGGCGGCGACGCCGGAGCAGCGGGCGCGGGTGGAGATCGGCGGCGGGGGCATCAGCCTGCACTGGCCGGAGATCGATGAAGACCTGTCGGTCGCTAACCTGATGGCGGGAGCGGACTGGCGTTCCACTTAAGATGCCATTGAGAGCGTCTTTGTCCCCGTTGCCGATAATGAGGTCGTGAGACAGGGCGCCGGTGGAAGAGGAAAAGGGACTAGAGCGATCATCAAGGATCACACACGAAAAATGGCAAAACGAACTGGCGTCGCATGACACAACTTCTGGAACAGGCACACGATAAGGTCTCACGGCTGCCGGAGGCCGAATAGGATGCCATCGCGGCGCTGATCCTGGAGGAAGTCGAGCACGAGTACCGGTGGCAGCACATGAGAAAATGGGCAAGAATGCCCACCAGTGCCGCACACGAAAAATGGCAAAACGTACTTGCCGGCGAGTGCGCTGATAGTGATAGGTTCATGAAATTGCCGAAACGAACTGACTGCGGCAGGCCAAGAATGACAGTGCCTTCGGGGGCGAAGGCATCAGGAGGAAGACATGAAGAAGCAACTTTGGAGGGTGGCCGCGCTGGGCGGCCTGCTGGCGCTGGTTGTCCCGGCCCACCGGCTGGGCGCGCAGGCGGCGACCGCGACGACGGCGGCACCGGCGGGGCAGGTTATAGTCTATCGCTACGACACCGCGCACTCGGGGTACACGGCGGACACGCTCCCCACGCCGCTGTCGCTGCTCTGGCGGCACACGACCACGGCCGCGCCCAACAGCCCGGCGTCGCCCATCACTGCGGGCGGCATCGTCTACTTCGGAGCCGGCGGGCACGTCTACGCCCTGCGCGTCGCCGATGGGCAGACCGTCTGGCAGTATCCGGCTGGCGATGAGACCGCCACCGGGACCTTCAGCAGCACGCCCGCCCTGGACAACGGGTTTCTCTACATCGGCAGCGACGACGGGCAGTACTACAAGCTCAATGCCAAGACCGGCGCGCAGGTCTGGGCCCAGAAGGTGGGCGGCGCGGTGCGGAGCGCGATCACGGTGGACGGCGGCGTCCTCTACTTCGGCAGCGCCGACACCCACTGCTACGCCGCCAGCGCCGACACCGGAGACATCCTGTGGAGCTTCCCCACCAGCGGCCCGGTGACGACCTCGCCGTCCGTGGCGGGCAACAGCGTCTACTTCGCCTCCGCCGACGACAGCGTCTACTGCGTCGGCAAGACGACGGGCCGCAAAACATGGTCGGTCCAGCTGTCGGGCGACCCGACCATCGCCCCGCCCGTCTATTCCAACAACATGGTCTTCGTCGGGGGCGGCGATACGCTCTACGCCTTCAGCCCCCGCAGCGGCGAGACCCGGTGGACCAAGCGGCTGTCGTCGGAGATCACGACCGCACCGACCATCGGGCCGGACTTCGTCGCGGTCGGCACGGTGGACGGCGGGCTGTTCGTCTTCAACCCGTCGGGCAAGCTGCGCTGGAGCAAATCTCTGGGCGTCCCGGCGGACGGCGTCCCCCTGCTGGCGGGCAATGTGTTCCTGGTGCCGGCCCAGCGCGGCGTCCTGTACGCGCTGGCGGCGGACACGGGCAAGACGAACTGGCAGTATGCGGTCCCGTCCTCCGTCACTAAGATGCAGGCGCGCCCCAACGCTACGGAGGTCACGTCGTCGCCGGTCTTCGCGGACGGCACCCTGTACATCCTGGGCAACGACGGAACCCTGA